>Ga0268357_100922_pt1 | contig 26940 bp, 23 predicted proteins | sample BioMet10_FD_192466 | JGI IMG/M metagenome (GOLD analysis project Ga0268357, IMG submission 192466) | Sewage microbial communities from Oakland, California, United States - Biofuel 10 (Illumina Assembly) | ecosystem: Engineered > Wastewater > Sewage > Unclassified | place: USA: California... | reverse complement strand
CTATACCCTCTTCAATCACCCGGAAAGGGATTGGGAAACATGCCTGGAAGCTACATCGGGAAGTCCTCCGGAAACATCACTTTTTGATTAAGGGGCTTGCATTTCAAAAAAAGAACCCGGAAGTACCATTTTAGGAAGCTTCCGGGCATATCTATATGCTGTTGTGAGTTTTATCGGACAGCAATAATACTTTTTTAATCACATATAATGATAAAAAAAGAGAGAGTATGTAGGATACATACCCTCTCTTTAAATCTCTTTACTCAAACAGGTTGATTAAAGCTTGTCGTTTGAACCAAGTACATTGACAATTTTGTGCTTGTAAAGTTTCTCCATATTGTCGCGAGCCGGTCCAAGATATTTACGCGGATCGAATTCAGCTGGCTTTTCAGCAAATGTTTTGCGGATTGCAGCCGTCATTGCAAGGCGACTGTCAGAATCGATGTTGATTTTACAAACAGCAGACTTTGCAGCTTTGCGTAATTGATCTTCAGGAATACCAATAGCAGCTTCAAGTTTTCCACCATATTTGTTGATTGTATCAACTTCTTCCTGAGGTACTGAAGATGATCCGTGGAGAACGATTGGGAATCCGGGTAATTTGTCCATGACTGCATCCAATACATCGAATGCCAATGGAGGAGGAACCAAGCGACCTGTAGCAGGATCAACGTGGCACTGTTCCGGTTTGAACTTGTATGCACCATGAGAGGTACCGATAGAGATAGCCAAAGAATCAACATGAGTTTTGCTAACAAAATCGATTACTTCTTCAGGATCTGTATAAGTATGATGTTCTGCACTTACTTCGTCTTCAACACCGGCTAAAACACCAAGCTCGCCTTCAACGGTTACATCATATTGATGAGCATAGTCAACCACTTTCTTTGTAAGAGCTGCATTCTCTTCGTATGGAAGATGTGAGCCATCGATCATAACTGAAGAGAAGCCCATGTCAACGCATGATTTGCAAAGTTCAAATGAATCGCCGTGATCCAGATGAAGAACGATTTGTGGATTCGGACAACCTAATTCTTTTGCATATTCAACGGCACCTTCAGCCATGTAACGAAGGAGTGTTTGGTTAGCATATTGACGCGCACCTTTGGAAACCTGAAGGATTACCGGAGATTTCGTTTCAACTGCTGCTTTCACGATAGCCTGCATCTGTTCCATGTTGTTGAAGTTGAAGGCCGGAATAGCATATCCGCCTTTAATTGCCTTTGCAAACATCTCTCTTGTGTTTACAAGACCTAAATCTTTGTAGTTTACCATTGTGTTATATTTATTATTGCGTTAATGAATAATTCTTCTGCAAAGGTAACAACTCTTGCATATTATATGTTGCTTTTAAGGTTATAAATTAACACAAAAGAGATAAATCAAGAAAAATTGCCTGAAATTCTTTGATAGTTCAACTGTAATCCATACCTTTGCATCCCAAAATACCGGTTACCAAACAAAAGAATAATAAATAATTAAAAGATAAAAGAAGCAATGAAAAAGGGAATTCATCCTGAGAACTATCGTCCTGTTGTATTCAAGGACATATCGAATGATGATACATTCATCACTCGTTCAACAGTTAATACCAAGGAAACTATCGAATTAGATGGTGTTACATATCCCATGGTTAAGGTCGAAATTTCGAATACATCTCATCCGTTCTATACAGGAAAATCAAAATTGGTTGATACTGCCGGACGTGTTGATAAATTCGTTAGTCGTTACGGTAATCGTAACAAAAAGTAAGTATTGACAGGGTGTAAACTTGTCAATCAAAGTTTTACAAAAGGCTGTCAGAAATGACCGCCTTTTTGTTTTATTATTTTTTACTCTTGATTATTCTCAAAAGAATTTCATACATTTGCAAAAGTTTGGAAAGGAAGGATGTGAGTTAAGTTCATTTCCTGAGTTTTCTGGTGTTTTATTTATCGTCAATCAATTAAAGCCATGGCAAAAACAAAAGAACAGTTATTAAATATCCTTAGTCATTTCAAGTTGGATGAGAACGTTGTTTCCGCAGAACCATTTGGTAATGGTCATATTAATGATACAATGAAGGTTACAACCGAGTCCGGTAAATCAAAATACGTGCTTCAACGCATAAATCACTTAATATTTACGAATGTTGATATGCTTCAAAATAATATTCGGATTGTTACTTCGCATATTCGTGAAAAATTAGAAGCTAAAGGTGAGGCAGATATTGATCGTAAAGTGCTTACATTTTTGCCAACTAATGAAGGGAAGTATTATTATTTCGATGGCGATAGTTATTGGCGTGTATCGTTACTAATTCCGAATAGCACAAGCTTTGAAGAGGTATCACCGGAATTGTCATATGAAGCAGGAAATGCTTTTGGAGAATTCCAGTCAATGCTTTCAGATATTCCTGAGGGAACACTGGGCGAAACAATACCCAATTTCCATAATATGGAATTTCGTCTCCAGCAATTTCATGATGCAATAAAGGAAAATGTAGCTGGTCGACTGGATGAAGTAAAAGAACTGGTTGATGAGGTGGACAAGCGGGCATATGATATGTGTATTCAGGAACGTCTTTACCGCGAAGGCAAACTCAGGAAACATATTAATCATTGTGATACGAAAGTGAATAACATGTTGTTCGATACAGATACTAAACAAGTATTGTGTGTTATAGATTTGGACACCGTGATGCCGGGATTTGTTCTTTCAGATATAGGCGATTTCATCCGCACAGGAGCTAACACAGGTGCCGAGGATGATGAAAATCTGGATAATGTTAATGTAAATATGGCTATTTTCAAAGCATATACTCGTGGCTATATGGAAAAGGCAAAATCTTTTTTGACGCCAACAGAGATACATTTGTTGCCTTATGGCGGTCGTTTGCTTACTTATATGCAGACGGTGCGATTTTTAACGGATTATATTAATGGTGATACTTATTATAAAACACATAAGCCTAAGCATAATTTGATTCGTACAAAGGCACAATTCAAACTTTTGCAGAGTCTGGAGGCGTATGCAAAAGAAATGGATTTGTTTATGAATGAATGGCTTTGATTTAAATATTTCGACGGCGCAGCGTTATGTGGCTTGCGCCATTGTTTTTTATATGATAAGATATGGACGGCATTAAAAATTTGATTTTTGATTTTGGTGGTGTGATTATTAATATCGCGCGAAGCAGATGCGTGGAAGCTTTTGAACAATTGGGAGTGGCCGATGTGGGTGAAAAGATTTCCAATAGTTACAAAAGTAAAAATCTTTTCAAATTGTTGGAAGCGGGATTGATATCGGCTGAAGAATTTCGCGATGATGTCCGGCTATTGACTCAACAGCAGCTTGATGATAAGCAAATTGATTCTGCGTGGATTAAAATGCTGGATGGTGTTGCCCCATATAAGCTGGATTTGTTACTCGAACTGCGTAAGCGTTATAATACAATGTTACTTAGCAATACAAATGTCATCCACTGGGAATGGGCGGAAAAAAATTGTTTTTCCTATAAAGGGCATCAGGCATCCAACTTCTTTAATAAGATTTATCTTTCCTACGAACTGCATTTACAGAAACCTGATCCGGAAATTTACAAATACGTCTTACAGAATGCCGCTATTGTCGCTGAAGAAACTCTTTTTATTGACGATACAGCTCTTAATTGTCGTGCAGCTGAAGCCTTTGGAATTCATACTTACATGCCTGACCCGCATGAGGACTGGTCGCATCTCTTTAAATAATCTTCATCAGAGCTCTTTAATTTTGATGATATTATATGACGTGTTGAAATCATAAACGTCATTGCCATCAATTTTCTTTATATACCTTACAACACGGATGGTTACTGGAAGAACAATTACTTCATAAAGTGTTTTAAGAATGGCTTGTGTAATAATCATAATCAACAGATTATTTAGTGGCATCAATCCTGCGAATGCAATAGGGAAGAAGATGATGGAATCAGCACTTTCGCCAACAATCGTCGAACCAATGGCTCGCGTAGAAAAATGTTTCCCCTTGGAAGCAATTTTCATTTTACTCATGATGTAAGCGTTGAGAAATGAACCCACCAAAAAAGCAGTAAGGCTGGCAACAGCAATACGCGGGGCGAGTCCAAATACAAAGTTGAATCCTTCTTCACCTTGCCAAAATGGAGCGGCGGGTAATTGAATAGCAATCTGTCCGAGCGCAATTACTAAGAAATTGGATATAAATCCGCTCCAGATAATTAGACGGGCTTTTTTGTAGCCCCATACTTCGGCGATACAATCATTGATGATGTATGAAATGGGAAATACAATCAATCCGGCAGTGGCTGAGATTCCACCTACTTGGACTACTTTAGTTTCTAGCATATTAGCTGCTATTAAACAGACATTAAAGAGAATGCCAAGCAGCATAAAAGGTACTGTTACAGTTGTTTTCTGCATGTTCTTGTTTTTTACGAGGTTTAGCAAGCACTCGAGATGGAATAATACCATCTGTAAGCATGTCAATTATTATATTTCGGTGACAAAGGTACGGATAATGTTCCTAAAAAGCTTTATCTTTGCAAGACAAAAGTATTATTTTATAATTAAGCTTATGAAAAACAGTAAGTTATTATGTGTGGTGGTATGTTTGTTTGCTGCTGCTTCCTTATTTGCCCAAGGAAAAGATTGGGCTCAGTTTGGCCGGTACAATGCCGCCAATCAAACCGTTACAAAAACAGCTGAAGCTGTCTTTCTCGGGAATTCTATAACGGATAACTGGTATAGAATGGATTCGACATTTTTTATAACCCATAACTATTTGGGTCGTGGCATCAGCGGGCAGACTTCTGCTGAAATGCTGGTACGCTTTCGTGCTGATGTAATTAACCTGAAGCCTAAAGCAGTTGTAATTCTGGCAGGAACGAATGATGTTGCTCAAAATAATGGTTATATTAGTTTGGAAAATGTACTTGGAAATATTATTTCGATGGCAGAGTTGGCTAAGGCACATAATATACGTGTTTTGCTTTGTTCGGTAACTCCGGCTTATGATTTCGGCTGGCGTCAAGGATTGGAGCCGGCTCAGAAAATCGCCAAACTGAACAGTATGATAAAGGATTATGCGTTGAAACACAAGATTACGTATGTTGATTATTATTCAAAACTAGTCGATGAGCGAGGTGGTCTACCAGAAAAATTTTCTAAAGATGGTGTTCATCCAACAGTAGAATGCTATAAAATTATGGAAGATATTGTTGTAAAAACATTGAAAACGAAATAGTGAATTTTTGAATGACAATCGAGGCACAGATAATTAAAAAGTCTGTGCCTCAATTTTTTATTTCATTCTTTTGCGCAATTCGTTTTCTTGCGCTTCAGACCAATATTTACAGTCAAATTCAATGAATATTGATGTATAGGGAAGAGTCGTTTCGGTTTTTAGAACAAGTACGCTGAACAGTTTTGATGCTGCATCGAGTTTGGCAAAGACTTCATTATGTAATAGTGTTTGTATTTTTACTCCTGTTGTATTTGTCTGAATCGTTTTATACAATTCTTTTCGAAAAGTTCTTATACCGTCGCAATATGATTCGTCCAGATATTCCAACTCTTTGTCTGTATAAATAATTGGGCGAATATGCTCTTCATTGCTAATCGCTTTTAATGTGATGTCAAGCACATGTAGTAGTGCTTCACCTGTGTCGACTAACTTGATTTGACTAGATCCTTGCAAAGGAAAAGCTTTATCAACAATTAAGACCCAATTGCGATGTCCCATCAAGGGTAACATGCGTTCTAACTCTTCTTGCCATGTCATAATAATTCTTTATTTATTTTACTTCTTCATCAAAAACAATTGCAACTTTACCGCATCTGCCGTCAGCCATCAGTTTATAGGCTTCAGAAGCCCGATTAAGAGTGAAACGATGGGTTACCAAGTCTTCAGGATGAATATTCCAGCGAACTAATCTTTCCACCAATTCTTCCATACGCCAGATATTCGTAACCCATGAGCCGTATATCGTTTTCTGTTCATGGATGATGTCCGGACTAGGGTTGAATTCAACGGTTCCGCCTTCTCCTATGAATACTATTTTTCCCCATTTACGTGCTGCGCGAATGGCTAACTGTCGTCCATAAGTATTACCCGAACAATCAACAGCGCGCTCAACACCATTGCCTCGTGTTAATGCTTTAATTTTATCCAAAACTGTATCATCGGAAATAAAAGCGTTATCGACAAGCCCTTTCGAAACAGCAATATCAATGCGTTCCTGTACAGTATCTACGCCGTACACTTTGATTGCACCCATCGCTTTTGCCAACATGCAAGCAGCGAGACCTACAGGGCCTAATCCAACAACCAATACATCGTCATCGCCACAGATGCCGATTTTTTCAAGACCTTCGTAAACAGTTCCAAAGCCACATGCTACTTGTGCGCCATCTGTGTATGTCAAAGAATCAGGCAAAGCTACTAAATCTTTTTCTTCTGCCAAAAGATATTCAGCCATTCCTCCATCACGTTGCCATCCATAGGCTTTGCGCTGTGGACTAGTACAACTAATCATATATCCGCGTCGGCAATCGTTGCATACACCACAACCGGAAATATGATAAACGATTACACGATCGCCTTCCTTAAAGCGGCGCATTCCTGGTCCGCACTTAACGATTTGTCCGCATGGTTCATGACCACAAATCTTATCTTGATACCCTTCCGGACCTTTACCCAGATGTTCGCGATAGATTGCACGAATATCACTTCCACAAATTGTTGAAGCTTTCATCTTTAGTAATACTTCGCCATGTCTCGGTTGCGGAATCTCAACATCTTTCAGCAATACGGTGCTGTTGCCGGGCAAAAATGCCGCTTTCATTGTTTGCATAATATTTTAATATTTATCGTTTTATTTGTTGTTTAATCTTTCCATAAATCTTCCCAAGTAGCTCCTTTCCATGTGAAAACCTGCCCTTTTACCAACCGGCAGTTTTTATCGATGGCTTTGATTGCATCCATTTCTTCGCTAGTCAGTGGATCTTCTGTGGCCGATCTTAAATTGCTAGCCATCTTTATGGGTTTGACAGAGAATGGAATAGGAATTTGTCCACGCTGAATAGCCCATTTAATGCAGATTAAGGCCGGATGCACATTATGTTTCTGCGCAATTTCAACAATAGTAGGATCTTCCAATGGGTTTGTGTCGGTGTCCGTTTTGTCGCGTTCAGGACGATTGGGAGATCCGAGTGGACAGAAGCCAATGGGTTGTATATTGTTTTCAACCATAAAATCAAATAGTTCAGGCTGCTGAAAATGAGGATGCAGTTCCATTTCATTGCAAACAGGCTTAATCCGGCAATCACGTAATAGCCATTCCATTTTTTTTTGCGTCATATTCGATGTTCCTATATTACGTACAAGTCCCATATCGACCAGTTGCTCCATAGCTTGCCATGTTTCCATATATTCATCGTGGATATAGGGGCGGGCGTTAGGATCACGTGAATCGACAGATACACCCTTGGCATGCGAATTTGGAAAGGGCCAATGCACGAGATATAGATTCAAATAGTCTAATTGCAGGTCGGCAAGTGATTTGCGGCAGGCTCCAATTACATCGTGGTGCATATCATTCCATACTTTTGATGTGATCCATAAATCTTCACGCTTCACAGTACCGTCGGCAATGAGTTCAGCTATAGCTTGTCCGATTTCTTTTTCATTGCCATAAACCGAAGCACAGTCAATATGCCTGTATCCCATTTGAATAGCCGTTTTTACAGCATCGGCAATTGTTTGATTATCGTAATTGTCGGAACCAAATGTCCCTAATCCGATGGCAGGAAGAATGTCTCCGGTAGCTAACTTACACTTTGGAACGGAAACAGGACTAATCTTAAATGAATTATTTTTCATGATGTTAGTGTTTGAATTTGATTTCGAAAGTAATTGCACTGTATGTTGGCATTGTTTTTGGAACTTTGATAATTAGTTCCTCGTCTGTTTGAGACCATTTCATCTTCGCCTTGTTTCCGAGCATTCTAACTGATGTAACCTTTTTACCGTTGAGGGCATGAATCTGTATGTCGCTTGTCGGATGTTCCATGCAGAAAGCATATAAAGCTCCTTGTTTTTGTGTGAAACGAATATCAGTGGGCTGATACTTTCGGACATCCTTTAATCCTTCGAACCATCCTTTTTCTTGTTTGCCGGTGGTTGACGGGCCTTCACCATAAACACTCCAAGGACGAGTTCCGTAGATGGCTTCACCATTATCTTTAATCCAGGTGGCAATACCTTCGAGTATTTGAAGAACATCGTTTTCCAGATCTCCTTCGGGTGTTTGTACTACATTGAGCAATAAGTTCCCATTTTTACTGACAATATCAATGAGCATCTGTATAACTTCGTCTGAAGTCATATATTTTTGTCCGTCACGATAATACCAGTCACCAATAGAAGTATCTGTTTGCCACGGAAATTCACTGATATTCTCAATTACGCCACGTTCTACATCACGTACGTATCGACCTTGAGATTCTTCTTTGCACGTGTAAACGACAGTCGGTTGATTATCTTTGTTCAAACTCTGGTTATAAAAATGAGCGATCAAACTGCGTCCTACATTTTCGAAGGGCAGTTTACTATCTGAATAGAGTAAGTCCGGATGATAATTGTCTATCAGTTCCTTGATGCGGTCGTACCATTCATGTTGCCATTTAGGATTTTTTGTCAGCCATTCATCGTCGCCGTAGAATGCTCTTTCGTGATACAGATCTTGGTACTTAGGATCATTGCCATCATATAATATACCGGTTTTGTCGCCAGTCAGATCTGCTCCATGAGCCGCTTGGAACCAGGTATAGCTTGCGCCGAGATGTTCGGAAACACCAAAATGTAAGCCTTCATTCTTTGCCGCTTTTTGCCATTCGCCAACTACATCACGATGAGGACCCATCAGAACAGAGTTCCATCTATGGAGCTTCGAATTCCAAAGGAAAAAATTATCGTGATGCGTTCCCATGGAAACGAAATATTTGGCCCCGACACGTTTGTAAAGTTTCATCAGTTCTTCCGGATTCCATTTTTCTGCATTCCACAGAGGAATAATATCTTTATAGCCGAAATTCGATGGATGCCCATAATGTTTTAAATGATACAGATAATCACTATCCGGCTTCCCGTCCTTCTGTCCATTTTGATACATTCGTCTGGCATACCAATCGCCTTGCCGTGGAACAGCCTGCGGTCCCCAATGCGCCCAGATTCCAAATTTTGCATCTCTGAACCATTCAGGATATTGATACTGCCTGAGCGATTCGTCTGTAGGCTTGAACTTCCCTTGTTGCATGGGCAGATCTGTCGTTTGAGCTATAGCTGAGATAGAGCAACTCATTATGAGAAATGTTATCCATCTCCATCCTTTTTTCAATGTGTTTGTTTTCATGATCATTTATATTTATGTGATAAACAATTATTCTCTTTGGAAATTACAAAGTAACTAAAAATTGTTTTCTTATCTGTAGTCCGATTTCGACGAATAATACGGTGAATTCCACAAAATAAACGGAAGTTGTAGAAAGAATTATGTAGCTTTGCAATTATATAAAAATAAGTATGGAGAAGGAGTTGGCATTTCCGCAGTTTGTACCTCTGCATATCGGTTATTGGGAGCATCATGCCGATTGGAATTTTGATAATATTAATAGTCCGTTTTTTCGAATCTATCTGGTTGTGAACGGCGAGGCGAGAGTTATTATAAATCATTATGAACAGGCTTTAACGTCCGGACATTTGTATATTATTCCTCCTTTCACTACGCATACCGACTGCTGTGAGGGTGACTTCAGTCTCTATTATATTCATGTGTTCGAAACAATGGAAGATCGTCGCTATAGTCTTTTTGAACATTTCTCGTTTCCTTTTGAAATTGAATCAACGCCATTAGATAGGGTTTTGATTGAGCGACTTATAAAGATTAATAAAGGAAGAAAACTTCAGTATAGTGATCCGAAAAAGTATGATAATCAGGCGATGTTGATACAAATGATTTCTCAAAATGGCCTTGGCGATTATTCTGAATTTATTGAGACACGCGGTATTTTGTTGCAATTTTTTTCGCGTTTTCTTCCTTATGCCAAAGTGTTGGTCCAGACTTCTGATGCGGGAATCATCAATGTGAAGAAATACGTGCGCGAGCATATTTGTGAAAATATTACTGTCAAAACATTAGCTGATATTTGTTGCCTCAGTGAAGACCATTTTATTCGTTTGTTCAAGAAAGAGATAGGGAGCACTCTGCTAGAATATATTCAGCAAAAGAAAGTTGAGAAAGCGCAAACGATGTTGGTCTTTGATAATCTTTCAGTTAAAGATGTGGCTTATACACTGTCGTACACAAACCAATCTTATTTCATTCGTTTATTTAAAAAATTTACAGGTTCTACGCCTGGCGAATATAAATCGACGATATGATTCAATAATATTGAGGTGAATACTGTAGTTTGAGAGAAGTAATAGATATTCGCTATACTTAAAGCCTTTTTACTTGCATCACTTCCAAGTGAACGGTCAATCAGATTAGTGAAATGGCGGATAAATTCATTCTTGACTTGAAAAATTTCTCAGAGGAGAATGATGTTTTGAATTTTTTATAACTACTTTTGTCTACACATTGGGAATCCTTGTTGGGGATGTTTTGTGGCATTAAGATAAGTGGATTTTCTGGCAGGTCCAAATCATGTGGGAGATATTATTTCTTAATGATTTAGGCTTTTTATAAATAAATATGCGGCTGAATTAAGAAATAACTAAACGGAAAATAACGGATGAAACTTATTTCGTGGAATGTAAATGGTCTGAGGGCTGTCATAAAGAAAGAATTCGAATCACAACTAAAATTGATGGATGCGGATATGATCAGCATTCAGGAAACAAAAGCACAAGACGATCAGGTGAAGGAAGCTTTGGCTAACATCAAGGATTATCACCTCTTTTGCACTTCTGCTATAAGAAAAGGATACTCCGGAACTGCCATCCTCTGCAAACAGAAACCGTTGTCGGTTAATTATGGCATTGGAATTGAAGAACATGACCAGGAAGGACGTGTTATCACTGCTGAATTCTCAGATTTTTACCTCATCAATGTGTATGTTCCTAACTCAGGAGCCGAATTAGCAAGACTTGATTATCGTGGAACGTGGGACAACGATTTCTTTAACTATCTGAAGAGATTGGAGACAATGAAACCTGTGATCGCGTGTGGTGACTTCAATGTTGCTCATGAAGCGATTGATATTGCGCGATCGAAAGACAACTACAATAAAACGGCCGGATATACACAAAAGGAAATTGATGGTATGGACAACCTTATCAATGGTGGTTTCATTGATACGTTCCGTCACTTTTATCCGGATAAAAAAGAGGCTTATACTTGGTGGAGTTACCGTTTCAATGCCAAAGCTAAGAACCTCGGCTGGCGCATTGACTATTTTCTGATAAGCACCTCGCTTCTTCCCCGTCTGAAAGAGGCTTTTATACTCGACATGATCGAAGGCTCGGATCATTGTCCTGTCGGTATCGTTTTATCACCTAATAACATATTATAAATCAGTAAAATGAAAAAAGTATTTCTGGCATTTGTTATCATTGTTTTGACCGCCATAAGCTATTCAGTTTATCCACAAGCAAAACACTCTTTCGCAATCGCAAATGGTAATTTCCTCTATGATGGTCAACCAATCAAGATATATTCAGGAGAGATGCATTATGAACGTATTCCCGCTCCATATTGGCGTCATCGCCTAAAAATGGCCAAAGCAATGGGATTGAATGCCGTGGCTACTTATGTCTTTTGGAACTACCACGAAACAGCACCCGGAGTTTGGGATTGGACAACCGGGAATCGCAATATCAGACAGTTCGTCAAAACTGCTGCTGAAGAGGGATTGATGGTCATCCTTCGCCCCGGGCCTTATAGCTGTGGCGAATGGGAATTTGGTGGCTATCCATGGTGGTTGCAGAAAGAGAAAAGATTAGTCGTAAGAACAATGAATGAACCGTTTCTGGATTCTTGCAGAGTTTATATAAACCAACTTGCCGGGCAATTGAAAGGACTTCAAATCACTGAAGGAGGGCCGATTATTATGGTTCAAGCTGAAAATGAATTTGGCTCATATGTGGCTCAACGGTCTGATATCCCTTTGGAAACCCATAAGAAGTACAGTGCAGCAATCAGACAAGAACTGCTTGACGCCGGCTTTGATATTCCTATGTTTACTTCAGACGGCGATTGGTTATTGAAAGAAGGAACCATTGAAGGCGCGCATCCAACAGCTAACGGCGAAACGGATATTGATAATTTGAGGAAGATGCTCAACCCATACACAAATGATCAAGGTCCTTACATGGTTGCCGAATATTATCCCGGATGGTTGGATCATTGGGGTGAACCTTTTGAAAAGGTTACGACAAAAGATGTGTACAACCAAATTGAGAAATATCTCACAAACGGTATCAACTTTAATTTCTATATGATTCACGGAGGAACGAACTTTGCTTTTACATCGGGAGCCAATTACTCTGATAAAAAAGGCATACAGCCGGACATCACCAGCTATGATTATGACGCCCCTATCAGTGAAGCGGGTTGGGCGACAGTTAAATATGATTCGCTCAGAAGGCTTTTCAAAAAGTATGTTTCATACAATGTTCCTGAAGTTCCAAAAGCTATTCCGACAATCGCAACTTCTATAAGACTTAATAAGAAAGTCAATCTGTTCGACATGATAGCAAAAACAAAACCTGTTGTTAATAGCTATCCAATGACTTTTGAAGATTTGAATCAAGGTAATGGTTATGTCCTTTATCGTAAGCAGTTTTATATGAACACTAAAGGATTGTTGAAAATAAAAGGTCTGCGCGATTTTGCGGTTGTTTATGTCAATCGTCAAAAAGTAGGCGAATTAAACCGAATCACAGGAAAAGATAGTATTGATGTAATCATCCCGAAGGACGGGACTTTGGATATCCTCGTTGAAAATATGGGGCGCATCAATTATGGCAAACTGATTACTGAAAACCTTAAAGGTATTATCAGTCCTGTTTATATTGATGGGAAAGAAGTCACAGGAAACTGGCAAATGTTCAAACTACCGATGGATAAGGTCCCGAACTTGAGTAATTACGGTTCAAACTATGTTCTTGGTCTACCGGTCGTTTATGAAGGCTCATTTACACTTAACGCGATTGGCGATACTTTCCTCGACATGGAAAATTGGGGCAAAGGAATCGTTTTTGTCAACGGTATCAATCTCGGCCGGTATTGGAAGATCGGTCCACAGCAGACTCTTTATTTGCCCGGTTGTTTCCTGAAAAAAGGCATTAATAAAGTTGTTGTCTTTGAACAGTTGAATGATAAGGATCAGTCGTCGCTTTCAGGGGTAAAAACGCCTGTACTTGATAAATTGAAATAATCTTTTAACATGCTAAAGTTATTGAACGAATGTGTTTCTTTAATTCTTTTGAGATTTGTTAGAGTCTAAGCGAGCAATGAATACAATGGAATTATCTGAATAAACAAGAAATGGATAAGACATCATATCTAATAAATGGTAAAATTGTTGCCTATCAGACATTGACAGCAAACAAACTTGTTGAAACCCAATAAAAATCGTGAGTTGAAAGGCAAACTTAATGAAATTGTATCCACCTTGAATGAAGAATCGAATCCTGTTGTCTTGATCATGAAGTATAAAGGAATTTAATTGCCCGATACTAATATTCAATGAAAAAGCACTATCTTTGCATCATGCAGTCGGTCGGTCTGTCGCTCATTAGCAATAGTGGGAGGAAAGTCCGGGCAACACAGAGCACCATACTTCCTAACGGAAAGCAATCTGCGAAGGTTGAGTAACGTAACAGAAAAAAACCGCCGGCTTGCCGGTAAGGGTGAAAAGGCGAGGTAAAAGCTCACCGGTTCTTATAGTAATATGAGAAGCCGTACGTCTTATGGGTTGTAAGGTCATGTATATCGGTATTTAAGGGCGGCTCGTCCGATGCCGAGGGGTGGACCGCTAAAGCTTGTCGGCGACGGCAAGACGAGATAAATGGCAGACATTGCGTGTATACGAAATACAGAACCCGGCTTATAGGCCGGCTGCATTTTTTTAAAATTCAACAGCATAGAAAGTTTGGAATTTAAACAACTGAAAAATATGCCATTGGGTACTCGAATAAATTTCATCCTGAAATGGGGAATCCGATTTGTTACTATCGATATTTGGCGAATTACCGGAAATGAAGTTAGTGGCTTGAAAGAGGTGTATCTACAGATTGGTCGCACAATTCTTCTTGCTGGGCGGGGGTTTAAAAATGATCAGTTGCAGACACGTGCTTCTGCTCTTACGTACAGTACAATGCTTTCTATTGTTCCACTTCTGGCTGTTCTTATAGGCATCGCTAAAGGTTTTGGTTTTCAGGATACGGTACGTCAGGAGCTGATTAATTATTTCCCAGGACACGATGTCGAACTGAACAAGGCTTTTGAGTTTGTTAGTAGTTGCTTGTCTCAGGCACAGGGGGGTGTTTTTATTGGATTGGGTTTGATACTGTTGTTGTGGACGGTTATTAGTCTGATTTCGTCTATTGAGGATACTTTCAATGACATTTGGCAGATTCAGAAATCACGCCAGTGGTATCGCAAAGTGACCGATTATTTGGCGTTGTTTTTTATTCTGCCTGTGTTGATGATTGCTTCCAGTGGTCTTTCTCTTTTTATTTATACTATCCAGAATTCGTTTTTGAGTCAATATGTTTTTCTGACACCTATTGTGGGGACGGCTTTGAAGATCGCTCCCTATCTTTTCACTATCTTGGCTTTTTCTGGGTTGTATATTTTTTTGCCGAACACGAGGGTGAAGTTGGTGAATGGCTTGGTTGCCGGTTGTCTGGCGGGTTTTGCGTTTCAGTTTTTCCAGTATATTTATATCAGCGGACAGATTTGGGTGAGCAAGTATAATGCCATCTACGGTAGTTTTGCTGCATTACCATTGTTGTTACTTTGGTTGCAATTGTCATGGCTTATCTGCCTTTTTGGTGCTGAGATTTCGTATGCTTCCCAGAATGTTGAAAAGTTCGTTTTTGAAAAAGACAGTAAAAATATCAGCCGCCGTTATCGTGATTTCCTGACTCTGCTTATCGCTTCGCTTATTATCAAGCGTTTTGCAAAAGGAGAAGAGCCCTATACGGCCGATAAACTGTCGAATGATTTTCGTATTCCTATTCGTTTGACAACGCAGATACTCTATTCTCTCACTCGACTGGGTGTTATTATTGAAGTTAATTATGGCGACGATTTGCGTATTGTTCATTATCAACCAGCAATAGATGTTAATGGTATTACAGTTGGTTTCATGTTGAATACGATAGATAAATCCGGTCCATACGATAAAATTGGGTCGGAGGATTTCAAGATAGATACATCACATTTGTATCCGAAAGGATGGAAATCATTATTGAGTGCCCGTGAGAAGATGACTGCAGAGACTTATAATACGCTTTTAAAAGATCTTTGATAAATAATAAATGGAGAGTAAACAGCCTTTTTTAGTTAGAAAGAAAAATACAGACTTGACCCATGGACGTGTCTGGAAAGTAATTCTTTCGTTTGCTATTCCATTATTGATTGCAAATTTGTTACAGCAACTCTTCAATGTGACAGACAGTATCATTGTAGGACAGTTTTTGGGGAAGAGGGCGCTTGCAGGCGTTTCTGCTTCATTCTTTATTTACTATTTTGTTATCTCGTTTGTCGTCGGTATTGGCAGCGGCACATCTGTTGTCGTTTCGCAGTTCTTTGGTGCGCAGCAGTATGAAAAAGTTCAGAGAGCTTTTTCGTCTTTTTTTATTTTTATGTTAATTACTGGTGTCTTGATTTCTATCATTGGAATTTTTATTGCGGAGCCGTTGTTTCGGTTAACTAAGACACCTGAAGATGTTATTCCCGAAGCCGTAGCCTATTTCAGAATATATGTTGGTGGAACGTTTCTGTTTGTCTGTTTCAACAGTATCATTTCTATTTTGCGAGGAGTGGGAGAATCGGTTCCGCCAATGATTTTTATTACTATTTCGACAATACTGAATGTTACGCTTGATTTGCTGTTTATTTGTGTATTCAAATGGGGAGTGGAAGGAGCTGCTTTGGCAACTGTTATTGCACAAGGAATTAGCATGTGTATTGCATTGGTATATGTGAATAATATTCAGCAGGTGCTTTCTATCAAAAAGCGTGATATGTTGTTCGATACAAAACTGTTTATGATCGGTTTGAGGATCGGGATTCCGGCCAGTGTCCAGCAGTGTGCTATTTCGATGGGACTGATGGCTCTGCTCGGTATTGTCAATACTTTCGGAACAGATACCCTTACAGCTTATGGTGCGGGTGGAAAAATTGATTCAATTATTATACAGGCTGTACTTACTCTTTCTGGAGCATTGGCTGCTTTTTGTGGACAGAATATTGGTGCTGGGAGACTCGACCGGGTGAAAAAAGGAGTCCGTTTTGCTATGTTTCTCAATGTATCGCTGGGTTTTTTGACATTCATTGTTATTTATTTTTTTGGCGATAAGCTGATGATGGCCTTTACTCACGATGCAAATGTAATTGCTATAGGAAGAGAATATTTGGTGATTATGGCTGGATTCTTCATGATTCATGGTGGCCTAAACGTATTCAATGGTGCGCTTCGCGGTGCTGGCGATACACTGTTTCCAATGATTACGAGTATCATTTGTCTATGGCTTATCCGCATCCCAATAGCTTATTATTTTGGTAAGCATTTTGGACGCGTCGGAATTTGGTGGGGAATAGGATTGAGTATCTCTATCGGATTTGTTATTACTTATGCCTATTATAAAATTGGCTATTGGAAAAAGCGAAGCGTTAATACTCAAATGTAAGTCCGATGGTAGGTAGCATTGTTCCATTGGATTGTGAAATTCGCTTCATGATATAATGCTGTTCCTCAATTGGCGCTTCCGGATTTTGAACAATACCTGTGCTCATAAATACATCTTGCCTTTTAAGTTTGCTGCCGGTTATGTTTTGAATATCTAAATAACATCCCAGCATGCAGCGTCCCAGATAGAATGTTTTGTCCACACGAATATCAATTTGAGTAAACACAGAAAGGCGGTTCATGTTATAGCGACTGTAATCGTAATAGGATTTTTCTTGTGCATCCCATGCTGTGACAAGCGACGATTTTTTTTCATCATATGGCGTATAAGGTGTTCCCCCTATACTACTTATTTTGGTTCCTAAGCTCCATTGGCGTTTGAAGTTATATGTGCCCCGTAAGTTAAATATAAAACGATTGTCCCAGGCTGAAGCAATATATTGACTTTCTTTATTGTTACGGTATTTACTTTTGTATAATGTCAAAGAAGAACTCAGATTTAGTCTTTTTGCGATAATCCATTTTGCCATAAGTTCTATGCCGTATGAGCGACCTTCGGCTGTTGAGATGAGTAACTCATTACCTACAACGCCGTAGTCGTTCCCTTTACAGGCCAATGGAATATTATCGACTATAGAAAGTGGAATTCTGCTGTAACTTCTATAAAATCCTTCGGCGGAAAGTTCAAATGTGCTGTTATTGTGCCAATTGACGCCTATCCCTTCTTGATTTACCTTCATATAGCGCAAATTCTCTTTGTTGATGAATATGCCATTGTTATCTTTGAATCCTAAAGAGGTGTAGGGTGGAAGTTGATAGTATATTCCAGCATTACCGCTTAACGTCCAATATTTGGTTAGCTGATAGGAGATGGAGATGCGTGGCGAGAACTGATCTAATATGTGATTCATTGATGGTGAATAATTATTCGCATCTGTTCGCAATCCTAGTGAGATTGTGAAACAGTCACCGACAGAAGTATAGGCCGCAGTACTGAAAAAACCGGTTCTCCAAATGCTTAAATCAGTATGATAATTAAATGTTTGCACATTGTTGGTATATATTTTTTGGAAAGTGCTATTGTTGTACTTACTATAATCGAGGCTTGCTCCGGCTTGGATTTTCCAATTCCTGAAAGAGGAACTATTCAAAAAGCGGAGTTGTGTGTTCTGTTCGATAGAACGCAGATGCAAAATAAGATTGTCGACAATACTCCCGTCGTTTTGTTTATATTTGGTGTTGCGATTGTTGAGATAACTATGGCTGACAATGACTGACTGAACATTTGCTCCGGCATAGTGACGGAATACGGTTCCCAATGTGAAAGTTTCCTGTTGAATTTTGGGTAGATAGCCAAGTATATATTCGTTGCTTTCACCGTTAGCCTTCTTGTTTAGTCGCATATTATCTATACCGCCAATGCCGAGAATCGTAAGTTCATTTTTGGCATTGAAGCGGGTTTTTATCTTAAACTGAGCATCGGTGAACGTAGGTAGAAAAGGCAATCCCAACGCACTAAACAAAAATTGCAGATAGGATTGACGAACAGAAACGAGATATGAGCTTTTATTACCAATATGACCGCTAGATGCAAACGATACTTCTGAAGCGCCGAGTGTTGCTTTCAAAGAATTGCGTTCCATATCGCCGTCGCGCAATTTGAAGTCAAGAACCGAACTAAGGGCATTTCCCTTATCTGCGGGGAATGCACCACTGTAAAAGTTCACTTCGCGAATCAAGTCGGCATTAATAATACCAACCGGACCTCCGGAAGCTCCTTGCGTACTGAAATGATTGATGTTGGGAATCTCGATACCATCCAGATAAAAACGATTATCTGAAGGGGAACCTCCTCGAACAATCAAGTCATTGCGATAACCTGCCGGTGAGAACGAAACACCTGGGTAAGACTGCACGATACGCGAGATGTCTCTGTTTGCACCTGGACTTTTTTCAATCTCTTGGAGTCCGATAATATGGAGTCCTATAGGCGTTTCAGACTCATGACGAAAAGGAGAAGGTGTGACTGTTATACCTGCCAATTCTGTTGCGTTCTCTTCCAATTCGATAGCTATATGTAAATCTTTTGTCGAAAGGATATATTCAGACGTTATAATACTTTTGTAGCCTATCGCCGATACCTGAAATTTATAGATTCCGGGTGGAATGCGATCAATGGAAAATTCCCCTTTTTCGTCAGTAACATTCCCAATGCCAAGGCCGATAATAAGTATATTTACATACTCAATTGGTTGTCGACTGTACTTGTCGATAATTGTTCCTTTAATTTTTCTCATCGGCTGAGCCGTAAGAAAGGGTATTGAGAAGGCGAAGCATATCAAAAGATATAGTCCCTTTTTTGTATCCATACGACCGGCGAGTTGAAAGAGTATGTATGATTTTACTTGTACTGCATCATTTTGCTTATATATTTTCCAACAATATCGAACTCGATGTTGACTATCGTGCCTTTTTCAATTTGGCAGAAGTTCGTGTGTTCGTATGTATATGGGATAATGGCCACCTGAAAACTGTTTGCTTGAGAATTGCAGACTGTCAGGCTGACACCATTTATACAAACAGAGCCTTTCTCTACAGTCATATACCCTTGTTGCGCCATCTCTTTGTTGAATGGATATTCAAACGTATAATACCAGCTTCCATTAGCATCTTTTACTTGGGTACAAATGGCAGTCTGGTCAACGTGACCTTGAACGATATGTCCATCCAAGCGACCGTTCATGACCATGCTGCGTTCCAGGTTGACAAGCGAACCGGGTTTAAGTAATCCAAGATTTGAACGTTCCAGTGTTTCATGCATAGCCGTTGTTGTGAATGTGTCACCTTCTTTGTGAACGACGGTCAGGCAGACACCGTTGTGAGCTATACTCTGATCTATCTTTAGTTCGTCGACAAATGAGCATTTCATTGTGATATGGATATTGTCTTTGTCGTGTTTAATAGCTACGACAGGAGCTGTTTCTTCAATGATTCCGCAGAACATACTATTTGTGTTTAAAGATTTTGTACAAAGATAGAAATTAATGTTGAGAACATGTTGTTTTTTATGTTTCCAAATATTCTGTTTGGGTAATAAACTTTTTATTTTTGTGAGAAGTAAAATAGGCTTTTCCTTTGATTTATGAATTGTCCTTAGAACGCTATAGATGGAATCTATCAATAAAAAAAGGTTGACATTTAAATGTCAGCCCTTTTCATATTTATAATTCTTGCATGATGCTAACTGTTATTAGTAGCCTGTATTTTGAGTCCAATTGGTGTTTGTATTCATAACATCTTGTGGAACCGGGAATATTCGGCGGTTTTTATCGGTATTTCCCGGGAAGAGATACTTGAAACCCCATGGATTTTCGAATTTACCAAAGCGAATCAAGTCATTACGGCGCCATGATTCATCGGCAAACTCACGGGCGCGTTCATCAAGAAGCTCATCCAGCGTTGGAGTCCCGCTGACTGAAGGTGCGCCAACGTAGGAGCGGATCTGATTCATCAGAGAAGCCGGTGTATCGTTATTTGTTGCCGATGCACCGCGGAGGATAGCTTCCGCTTTCATCAGCAAAATGTCAGCATAACGAAGAATCGGAACATCATTGCTTTGACTTCTGTTTTGTGCTTTGGTTGTTTCTATATCCATATAGAATTTGATAGATCTATAACCCATAGATCTCCCTTTTTGATCATTGCCGCAATTGAGAGTTTCCGCTCCGTCCGGACGAAGAACAATATCTTTGGTCAGTTCAACCTGCCAGTCAAATTTGCTGTCAGCGTCGTTGCCAGTATAATCCTGATCGATTCCTTTTTTGCTTGTACTAATGGTAAACGGGTCAGTTGTTGCTTCATAGTTTTTGCGTTTGAAGAGTTTACCAGTGAGGTATTGTTTATTACGTTCGTCGTTCGGTAGATTAAATTTGTCATAAAACTCCGGTAGGCAACGGAATGTACCGGCAACGCTGTTTGGCAGATCCACTTCGTAAAATCCTTTCTGTGCGCTTCGATGTGTCCAAAAACGAGCATAGGTCATACCTTGTTGTTTTTCACGATCGAAAGGCATCGCAAAGATAAAATCTTTGATCTGTGAACCGTTGGTTGGACGGAATTTCACAAAGAAGTCGTCTTGAAGGTTGAATTTGCCTGATTTGATGATTTCGTCGCAAATAACTACAGCGTTGTTGAGTTTTGGATTGGTTGTCTCCGGTGTGTATGATGCAACATCTGAAGCGGTATACACATTCCAGTTCAGATACAGTTTTACCAATAATGCATCAGCCATATAACGAGTAGCTTTGCCATAGGTGGTTTCGTCTACTGTTGTTGTCAGTTTATCCCTTACGGCCAACAATTCTGATTCGATGAACTCGCATACATCCTTGCGGGGAGATCGGTCGGAAGGAGTATCACTGATCGATTTCTGAATAGGGACATTTCCAAAGTTATCCATCAAGATGAAATAATAAAAGGCGCGCATCGCACGAACCGGAGCAGCTCCTGTAGATTCGGTATCGCCAAGAATCTGAAGTACTTGATTGCAGCCTGTCACACCCTTCATGGCTGAATTCCAGATTGTTGATAACTTGCTTAAATCAGGACGCCAGCTGTGTAAATCCAACTGCATATATATTCCTCCGTCGTAATAATCGCTTCCCAAAGCAACGCTTACGGCTTCGTCTGAAGATAGAGTCTGGACCATCCAGTGATCTCCGCCTAATGCTTCGCGATAATAGTTGTAAATGTTTGCCGCAACGGCCTCGGCAGCATCTTCCGAGTTTGGGAATGATGTGTATTGCGATTTGATGTCTACATTCAAATCCGTACAGCTTGTTGCAAAAAATAGAGAGGCAGCATACAGAAATAGTTTTATATTTTTTGTTTTCATAGGATCTAATATTAAAAGTTGATATTTACACCGAGCATATAAGTACGTGTTCTCGGGTATGTTTGACGATTATCGATTCCCGGTGTCAATCCTCCTAAATACACTTCAGGATCGATACCTTTATAGCCGGTAATTGTAAAGACATTGTTGCAGGTTGCATAAATGCGTACATTATTAATCCAGTCACCGATATTTCCAATATTATATGATAACGATAATGTAGCCAGGCGCAAGTAGTCACCTTTTTCCAAATAACGGTCAGATAGCATGTGCGAGTTGTAGTCGGTTACTTTTTCTGTTTTGCTTGCATCTTTGAGCAGATTACGGTTGCCAGCATTGCCAATCACGTTCAGGAGGCGTGCACGCGTGCCATTTAATATTTTGTTGCCTGCGATACCTTGGAAGAACAGATTCATTGACCATTTTTTGTAGTTGAGATTATTGTTCCAGCCGAAAGTAACTTTAGGTTGTGCACTGCCTGTTTTTGCTCGGTCGTTATAGCCAGGTTTAACAGTTGTCTCACCTGTGCGTTCGCCCGTTTTGGCATCGTGAACATAGAAGGTTGATACGCCGTCGCTGTTGTAACCGGCCCATTCCCAGGTATAGAACTGTCCAATCGGACATCCTTCCATGATCCGCTGCTGGTAGTTACCCGATTGACCGGGGGCGCTCAAATCTGCTTCATCCATATATGCTACAGAAAATTCATTATTGGATATCTTTTTGACATTGTTTTTATTGTGAGAAATATTCAGTCCTGTTGTCCATGAGAAATCTTTTGTTTGTATTGGAATGGCATTCACACTGAATTCAACACCTTTGTTAGTGATTTCACCCACATTGGTAGTAAGCCAACCGTAGAGATATTTGGTTGTCGGCACAGCATAATCGGCAATAAGATCTTTGGTGTCTTTATAATAATATTCAACGGTTCCGGTGAGACGGTTCCCGAAGAATCCGAAGTCTATACCGATATTTGTCATTGAAGTGTGTTCCCATTTAAGATCCGGATTTGCGTTACGGGTGGCACCTAATGTATGGACTTGCTTGCCTGCAGAGTTGGTAAACCATCCTGTTGATCCGTAAACAGCTGAAGCTGTGAATACATCGAATCCCATTGAGTTGCCGCTGACGCCATAACCTGCGCGGAATTTCAGATCATCAAAGATCCCTAAGTTTTTGATGAAAGGTTCTTCGGATGCACGCCAGGCAATAGATGCCGATGGGAATGTTCCCCATCGATTGTTGTTTCCGAAAGCAGAAGAACCATCGCGTCGAACGGTGGCTTGTAGCAGGTATTTACTGTTGAAAGCATAGTTTGCGCGGCCGAAAAATGAAATCATTCTGAGCGTCGAATAGTTCATGGTTTCGCCGCTGTTGGGATTGAGCATGATTCCAATACTGTTGGTATCGATAATATTTGCCATTGTCAGGTTGTAATAAGATAGAGCATCATTAAAGAAGCTCGATGTCGTTGCACTGAATCCGTTGTGATCATTATTCTCTTCCCAGGAATAACCGGCCATCAGGTTGAGTTTGTGAAGTCCGTTGAACGTTTTGTCATAGTTGAAATACATTTCCATTACTTTCTTTTCATTTTCGCCTGTTGAACGAACCGCTTTGCCGTTCATTCCGATAGCAATCATTGATTTGGAGGAGTTATAGCAATCATAATTCAATTGTTCATTCTGGTAGGAAAGGTCTATGTCGTAAGTCAGGCCTTTGACGATTTCCAGAGAAGCTTTTGCAGTGGCTTGTAACTGTTTGGTTTTTGAGAAATAGGTGTTTTCTTTTATGAGAGATACGGGATTATAATACTGCGAACGCCCCGTATTTTCGAACCATGATCCATCAGCATTCTTGATAGGTGATACAGGCAGGTAATATGTCATTGCATCATAAACGCTTAATCCGTCTTTTGCGGCAATGACAGTGTTGGATTTTTGAATGCTGGCATTCAGATTGAATGAAAGTGTGAGGCGATCTTTAAGGGTTTTAGTTTCCAGATATGTACGCCCGATGTAGCGTTCCAAGTCTGTTCCCTCAATAACTCCCTGATTTTTCAGGTAGTTTATACTTGTATTATATACTGTTTTACCGCTTCCTCCGCTGATACCGATGTTGTGATTAAAAGATACTCCCGTACGTTCAACCTCTTTTTGCCAGTCGGTGTTACAGCCCAAATCGTCTGCCGCTTCAAGCGGGAAGTTATTTTTTGTGATATAAGCCTTATATTCGTCGCCCGACATCATGTCCCAGTTTTTTGCAACCTTGTCGAATGCGGCGTATCCATTATATGTAACATTTGTATGTCCGGACTTGCCTTTTTTTGTTGTTACGATGATAACCCCGTTGGCTGCTTTTGATCCATAGATAGCCGTTGCCGATGCATCACGAAGAACGTCAATGCTTTCTATATCGTCGGGAGCAATGGTCGATAAGGATACCCCCGGGATTCCGTCGATGACATAATAAGGTTCCATGGCTGCACCTTCACGGAGTGATGATGCGCCACGTAGTGTGACTGATGGTGTGGCGTTCGGATTATTGTTCTGTGTTATTGTCAGTCCCGGGACTTTTCCTTGTAGTAACTGAGCCGGTGAGGAATATACACCAACATTCAGCTGATCAGATTTGACTGTGGTGATAGAGCTGGTTACGTCCTTGCGTGTCATACTGCCGTAGCCGATGACAACAACTTCATCCAAAATCTTATTGTCTTCACGAAGCATTACATTGATATTCTTCTGATTAGCCACATTAAATTCTTGTTCAATGAATCCAATGTAAGAAAAGATCAGTGTACTTCCGGAAGGTACTGCGGTTAAAAAATATTTGCCATCCGAGTCGGTGGTGGTTCCGATCGTTGTTCCTTTAACAATAACATTGACACTGATCAATGGTACTCCATTGGTATCAACTACTTTTCCGGTAATGTTTTTTTGTGCAAGCATCGAGATGCTGTACATCAAAAAAAGGCATAAGCATGTGATTGTTTTGTTCATGATCCTATAATTTTATAAATATAAGTTTTATGAATACAAAAGTAGTTAATAAGAATTCATGAAACAAAATCTAATTTACTAAATTGTTCGTCTTTTATGCTAAAAAACAAGTCAATAACATGATTAAGGGTATGGTTTCGACATTGTAAAAAAAAGACTGCAACAACTGTCGCAGTCTTTTTTACGATTTGTTCTTAGTTTTTTTTATTTCTGGTGTTCGATCATCAGCGTTTTTGTAGGCTGATCGCAAACTTCCGTTGGACCAAAATACTGGATTGGGCCCGGGTAAACATAGCTTGTTGTCAATGCCCATTCGTCGCGGTGAGAAGCGAACTCTTTGAATGGTGCACCGTCCAATTTGACTAAGGCTTTTTGTATTACGGGTTTCATTTCGCCGTTACGACGTTCCATATTCATCATCATGGTGATTGGAATACCTCCGGCAATCCAGTCATTGGCTGGGGCAGTCGTATTACGAACGGATGACATATATCCTGTCTTTCCTGCAGCAACCAGACACGAAGCTGTGTATCCTAAAGAATAGCAATAGTCGGCATCGTAGTTTGACGGGGCAGCGCAGCGTCCTTCATATCCGAAGAAATGGTGCTGAGCAGCGAATTTGCCTTTATATTTGCCTTCCGTTTTCCATTCAGCCAGCTTGCGACCAACCATTTCAGAAAGGAGTTTCTCCGTTTCGATGAGCGAGACCTGTACGTTTCCGTGAGGGTCACGTTCCAATGATAATTGGCGTGCAACCCCTTCAGGAAGTGAAGCATATAGTGTAGAATTTTCTTTAGTTAATTTGCTGATGATATAAGAACGTTGTTCGCTCTTTTTGATCATTTTGAATTCTGAATCATTCTTTGCTAGGAAGTCGTTAAGTTCTGCAATCAGACGTTTCATAGCTGGAATAAATTCGATGAGTCCTTCGGGGATCAGCACTGTACCGAAATTGTGATCTTCGGCAGCACGCTTGGCAACGATTGTTGCGATGTATGTAACGATATCATCAAGCGACATATTTTTAGCTTCTACTTCTTCAGAAATGAGGCAGATATTAGGTTGTGTCTGCAATGCACATTCAAGGGCTATGTGCGATGCAGAGCGACCCATCAGCTTGATAAAGTGCCAGTATTTTTGTGCAGAGTTGCAGTCACGCTGTATATTGCCGATAACTTCGGAATAAACCTTGCAGGCAGTATCAAAACCGAATGATGTTTCAATCTGAGCGTTCTTCAAGTCGCCATCGATTGTTTTTGGGCAACCCAGTACTTGTACACCTGCATTGATTGCCTTATAGTATTCGGCTAATACGCATGCATTTGTGTTTGAATCGTCGCCTCCGATAATAACCAAAGCTTTAATATTAAGTTCCTTGATAATTTGCAAGCCTTTATCAAATTGCTCTTTGGTTTCGAGTTTAGTGCGTCCCGAACCAATCATGTCGAAACCGCCAGTGTTACGGTATTCGTCAATAATGTCGGCAGTGAGTTCTTCATATTTATGGTCTATTAGTCCGCCAGGGCCAAGGATGAATCCATAAAGATGAGAATCTTTATTGTGAGCCTTGATGCCATCGAATAATCCGGCAATCACATTATGTCCGCCGGGAGCCTGTCCACCGGAAAGAATAACACCAACGTTCATTGGCGGTATCTCTATTTTCGCGTTGTTCTTCTCAAACGTTACAACAGGCATTCCATAAGTGTTTGGGAAAAGTTTTTTGATCTCTTCCTGATTTGCAACCGATTGGGTATACTCACCATCCACTGCTTTTACAGCGCCTTTTAATGCAGCCGGAACCTTTGGTTGATAGGCTGCTCTTGCAATTTGTAATGCACTCTTTATCATTTGTTTTTATTTATTTAAAGATTATCTGATTCTATATATTGACGATGCAAATTTAGTTGAAAAAATCGATTCACGGGCGCGAATGATATAGAAAACATGATTAAGCCCTTTCTGCTTGTATCTATGAACTCTATACATACGTTGTTATAACCCGTTGGCGGAATTAGCTTAGTGCATACTTAACTCTTCCAATCGGGTTGTTGTTACTCTTGTTAATATATTGCAGGATTGTAAAAGCACTAATCTTTCCAATAATTCGGGCAAACAATCC
>Ga0268357_100921_pt1 | contig 26964 bp, 26 predicted proteins | sample BioMet10_FD_192466 | JGI IMG/M metagenome (GOLD analysis project Ga0268357, IMG submission 192466) | Sewage microbial communities from Oakland, California, United States - Biofuel 10 (Illumina Assembly) | ecosystem: Engineered > Wastewater > Sewage > Unclassified | place: USA: California... | reverse complement strand
CCCGATGCGGTAAGATCGAGGTAATAATATTTCTTGCCATCGACAGGATAGTAATACCCATTGCAGTTTTCACATGCAATCCCTACAACCGCGTGACCGGCAGAAGTTCCGCTGACCTGTGGTAATATCACGATTGCGACATCGTAGTTCATCTCCTTGAGGAGCGCAGCAGCAAGGATTGCATCGTCAATACAGTCGCCGTTTCCATCGGCTAGGGTCTCAACCGGGTACTTCCAGAAATCATTTGCTCCGGTAGTAGTCTGGCCGGTTGCCGGATCCGTGTGCAGTGCATAGGGGATGCCCTGGACAAATGCTGCCACATTCTGGTAATCATTGCGTGCTGCAAGGTTTTTGTTCCCGCTTGTATCCTTAAGTTGCCCGATCAAATCATGAAGATAGACCTTGTCCTCTTGGCTGAGGGTATACCTTTTTAATGAGGTAATATTGGTAAAGTGCGGCTGATCCTTGTAGTGCGCATACAAACTTTCAGGAATCTGCAAGGTTATTGACTGGAAATGACCGCGTGCGTACCACTGATATGATTTCTCGATAACAGAACCGGTCGACTCACTCCCGGTCAAATTACTATCTGTACTCTGACTTTTATGGTAGACCTGCATAAACGGCTGGCTCGTGTCTGTCGGATCCTTTGTGAGCCCTGCATACGCCTCTCGTATCTCCCCTCCGTTAAGGGTAAATGTGATATTCTGCGATGTGTAATTGAGTTTCCGGAACTCCAGGGTATAATTCCCCGCGGGAATATTTTCAAAGGTGACCGGTGTCACTGTCTTGTAGGTGCCGTTTATGTATACCGATGCTCCTGTCGGGGCAGAATCTACAATAAGTGTCCCGTCATCAGGTATTTTTTCAAGGTCTGCCTGAACAAGGCTGGAACTTCCTCCTGCAATCTCCAGTGTCTGCGTATAATTCCAGTATCCGGGTTTTTGCACAAGGAGCTGGTGGTTTCCTGCCGACACCCTCAAAAGCATCGTGGGGGTTGTCCCGAATACTGCACCGTCAATGTATGATGTTGCATTATCCGGGACCGAAACAATACCGAGAAATCCGGTTTGTGGGAGTGGGATGAGGGATTCGTGGTATTCCGGGATCCTGCCGGGATCTGCTGTTATTGTGTCTGTATAATCCTCGTAGTTGGTTTTGCGGATGAGAACCGCATGGGGACCCGGTATGAGCGCATCGATAAGGATTGGCGTCTTTCCTTTCAGGACACCATCGATATACAGATTTCCCCCGGGAGGATCTGAAGTGATGTAAACCGTGCCCCGGTCATCCAGTCGCTGGAGATTTGCGATAACAACTTCGGGATTGCCTCGTTCAAGTGATTTTTCTGCAACAAAATCCGCATAGCCGTTTGCACTGACCAGGACCGTATGGTTGCCGCAGGACAGTTCGTAACCGGAGAGCGGAGTCATCCCGATCAGTGTGCCATCGATGCTGACTGCAGTCCGATCGGGAATGGACTGTATGGTCAGGGTACAGGAAGTCTCAGATCCTGTTGCCGGAGCCATCCCGGTTATAAGAATGCCGAGCAGGCAGATCGATAGTAATATCGTATGTTTTTCCATTTTCGTAGTATCCTGTATGGGTTAAACACTATTTTGTTCTTACGGAATTGTTACGGGCAGGGGTTTTTTAAAAGACTGAGCGTTTTTCCCGGCATCCCACCAGATGTGGGCCCCCAGTGCCTGGGCGTCCACGAAATATCCCCTGTCGCTTTTTTTGAGCGTCCGGGTGAAATAGTCCCTGAGGATCCCGTCCTGCTTCGGTGTCGTGCAGTTCATCCGACCGTGGAATTCTTTTACCGCATCCTCGATTGTGGGATAGAGAGCGGGGTCGCAGCCGGGTTCGACCGCGAGGTTTGCATAGATCCCCATCTCGTACAGGGCCTGCCAGAGGCAATCAGCGGTCGGTTCGCCGCAGAATTCTGTGCCGTGGATCTGTTTCCAGACCCCTAGATTAACCTGTGCCCAGAGCGGCTGGGTCAAAAACCAGAATATATGAGCAGTGCCCCGGCAGCACTGCTGCATTTTTGCGACCGCTTCCCCAATATCGTTGACCATGAGACTGTAAGATGCAACAACGGTATCGTAAGGTTCTCCCAGTTCCTGAAGGGATGCGTCTTCCCAGCGCTTCCGGATAAGTGTAATTTCAGGAGTATTCTGCTGCGCTTGGTATTCGAGGAGAGCATCTCCCATCACAGATGATGGTTCGATTGCCGTGACTGTGCATCCGCGGGCAGCGAGCGGAACGCTCAAAGTACCGGTCCCGGCACCGATATCCAGCACACGCGAGCCGTTTCTGATTCCCATGCCATTGATCCGGGCTTCGGCAAATCCCCGCCATTCGTTCAGGTCCCGGATGAAATGGCTTTTTATTGCTTTTTTATCGTTCCAGAAACTCTTTCCTTCGTCTTTCCGCGATTCGAGCAAGGCGAGACGCTGTGTTTTCCAGCGGTCGCGCCAGAAGTGGGAAGTCATCTCCGAACACCCCCCTTTATCCTCTGTATCTGAAGATGGGAAAAATGCGCCCATGTTTATTCTATTTTGTTAACTTTTCATGATTATTAAACACATCGTATTCAGTTTTCAATTCGAGTCGCGGCTATGTCCTGCATTTTCCGCAGACCGGATCGGATTTCTGCGTTCTCATGAACTTTGCCCGGTTTTTCAGGATAGTCATCATGGAATCCGAAAGGATATTTCCCAGGGAAACGTCAGCCCGGTAACAGCAGGGTGCGACATCGCCATTCCAACGGACAAAGAGCGTATACCGGATCAGGGGGCAGGGCATAGTATGCGGGAGAGGGAGTTTGATCCTAATCCCCAGTCCTGCTGCAGTTTTCTGGATTTTTTTGAATAACGTACCTTCATTTTCCTGCATTTCTTCTGTCCACGGATACGATCGCTCGAATACCACAGTATCCACACCAAAGTCCTTGGCCATTGTCATCATTCCTTCCACTTGGCCGAGGGTCTCTTTCATGAGGGCGATGTTGATACAGATCTCCGGTGTTTTCTGTTTTTGTTCCGCCCGAAGTGCGACAAACCGTACAATGTTTTCGGCAATTTCCGGGGTACACCGGCCAATGTCCGGGAGGCTGAAAGCGATGGCATCCAGACCCGAGGCAAGCAGGACATCTGCTTTTTTGTCGAGGAGCGTGGCATTAGAAGTAAAATTCACCGATTTTTTATGCCCGGTTGCATACCGGATCATATCCGAAAGGTCCGGGTGCATCAAGGGTTCACCCCACCCGTGGAGGGTGACATACCGGCATCGCGTATCGTCTATTATCTGGCGAAATGCATTAAAAGAAAGGTAATCCTCCGACCTGCAAAGGTCCTTTCTGAGACAGAACGGACAACTGAGATTGCATGCCGTTGTGGTCTCCAGCTGCAGGATCGGGGGAATCGCATAGTTGAGGATGGACATTATCCCTCTTACCGGATCATTCGGGTCGAGTCCGACTCACCGGTACGGACGATGTTCCCTGGTAGTCCCAGGAGGTAACTCATGCTCTTCCGTACTCCGTTTGAATTAAAAACCACGAGGCCGGCAATCAGACCGATACCGAGGATGTGGGCTGCTGCAAGGCCGATCGCTGCTTCGGGGAGAACTATTGGTGCGCACATGCATTTTCACCTCCGTAAAGTCGATGATTATCAATTAATCCTATATCAAAGATAAACATTTCTAATTGGTTTCTTTTCATACTCCTGCAATTCACCTGCCGGAATGTGTCATGTACGATCAGGAAGGTACCAGCGCACCTCGTCCGCCGCAGACGCGACAGCGTTCACAGAGATATTCGATACCCTGTGCTGCCAGTGCCGCAATAATCCCGCCAACCAGCACGACAAGAAAGAGCACCGGTATCAATGCAGGATCCGATGGAAACCGCGATGCAAAATCGTCCCCCCAAAAAAGCCAGAAATGCAGCAGGTAATACATATTGGCAAAACCTGCCGCGAAAAAATACTTCCACGGATATCGGTAACAGAGAACCGCACAGCACAATCCCATGAGGGCAAAAGCATAGTATGCCATGGGAAACTGTGCGAGCGGAAGGTTCTCCTCCCCGTGTTTTGCAAGGCCCAGCAGGGCAATACCAAAGGTCAGGGCACTGAGCGCTGCAAAAATCACCGGCAGGATATAATCCCCGACAGTGTCTTTTGGCATGAAGTGGCAGACTGCTTCGATAATAAGCGCCACGATGAACAGGACGTCCAGCGACTGGATAATCACGACCTGGTTCCCGAAGAGAAGATCGAAGGCCACAAGAACGGTGGCCATTGCCACGGCAGTGCCGGGTTTTTTTACGATGATAAGGCCTGCCAGAAGCCAGAAACAGAGAATGCTGCCAAAGACAAAGACACCTGCCCCTGGTCCCGGCAGCGCAAGGGCACCGTACATATACGCGGAGATGGTCCCTTCGGGGAAAAGGTATGAGGGGACAAGGGCTCCGGTCAGGGCAGCAAGCACAGAAAGAACAAGAATGATCCCGATTTCTTTCAGGCTGAAATAGATCCCCTCTCCCGACAATTCCTCTGGCATGGATATCTCAACTCTCCTATAAAAAAGCAGATTTTTTTTGGGAGCCGGTGTGTATAGCCGTCATTTTTATGCCTTGTCGATACTGTGATGGCTGTAGATATTCCAGAGCCGATAGAACCCGTATGCCAGTACGGCCATGACCGCACCACAGACGAAAGCAAAGGTTAAGAGCGCCGGAATTGCCGGGGCAACCGGTACCCAGGTAGCAAATCCGCTCTTGCCGTTAAAGAGCCAGCAGAATACAATATAAAAAACCTGCGAACACCCGGCTCCCGCGATATATTTTGCCGCAGGATAGACAAAACAGATGGCAGCGAGGCAGAGGGCAAGGATTCCTGAAACCGCATATCCGAGCGGGAAGACCGTTGCCGCGGCACCGTTTTCGCCCATCTTGGCGTTGCCGGTGAGCATCAGTGCAAGGGTGATCCCGCCCATGAGTACAAGGAGAACCGGGAACACATATTTCCAGGGTTTCTTTTCGAGGGCCAGGAAACCGAATATCTCAATGATGATGGCAACCATGACCACAAGGTAGTCCAGCCTTACCCCTCTCCCAATTACCAGGGAGGAAAGGAGCATGAACACGAAGATCAGGACTGCCATGGCAATCGCAGTACCGCGTTTTTTGAGAATCAGGAGGCCTAATACCAACCAGAGGCAGGTAAATGCGCTGCTGATGAAGATACCGGCACCCGGGCCGGGGAGTTTTAAAAAGCCGTGTACGAGTCCGGGAGCGGATCCTCCGGGCAGGACATGGCTGAGTCCGAAACTACTGGTCAGGAAAGCGAGCAGGGCCAGAATACCGATAATAATCAGGTCCTGAAGAGTAAAGTACCCCTGAATTTTATTCAGGAGGTCAGCTGTAGCTTTTTCATCGGTCATTGAATATCCTCTGATACCTGTCTGGCAGGAAACCGTCAGGGTTCCCCCCGTATATCCTATTAAACCGGTACCAGTTTCTCCATCCCGACAAATAAGCATTTTCTTTTAACAATCCATCGATGTTTACGTAAAATTTTATTCTCTGACGGAATACGCTCTTCCATGAAATTTATTCAGTATGGGAACCTGCCGGTGGCGAGAGGATGACCGATCTCGACATCCTGCTTGCCAAGGCAAAGGAATTCCACGGCGATCTCTGTGCCGGTATCGTACTCGGTACCCGGATGACGCTGATCGGGATGCGGGAAATTGGCCTAAACCCGATGGAAAGGAGCAAGAACCTTATTGTCTATGTAGAGATCGACCGCTGTATTGCCGATGCGATCCAGGCAATCACCGGCTGTTCGCTTGGTCACCGATCCCTGAAGTACCTCCCGTACGGCAAGTTTGCTGCCACCTATATTAACCTGAAAACCGGCACGGCAGTCCGGGTCTCTGTTGTCGAAAAGAAGCGGACGGAAAAGACCGGCCAGGAAGCGATGAAGGATGCTGCACGGATCCTGCTTGAAACTCCTGAAGCCGATCTCTTCAGGATCAAAAACGTCCGGGTCGTAATCCCCGACGGGGACATGCCGGGAATGCCCAGGCACCGTGTACGGTGCAGCCGCTGCAACGAGATGATTGTCGATGACAAAGAAGTGACCGTAGATGGTGCAATGTTATGCGGCAACTGCGCCCATAGATCGTATTATACTGATGCAGACTAGGGGATCAGTTCCCTTTTTCCCACCAGATCTTTGCCTGGTATGATGTTCCTTTAAGGACGTACCTCCCGTTCTCGCGCAGGAGTTTTTTTGCCAGGTACTCGCGGAGGACTGCAACCTGTTCATCGTTCATCAGTTTCAGGCCGGCGGACTGATCTGCTACTGCTTCATCGATGCTTGTAAATCCGGTCACCTGTTCTTCTTTTGTGACTTCGACACTGGCGTAGATCCCCATCTGGTTGAGCAGGTTGAAGATGATGTTCGGGCGTTGTTTTTCGCGGGCATTCTCCCCGAAGAGCTGCTCCCAGATCTCATAGTAGTTCCGGCGCCAGGGTGACTGCATGTTGGCAAACCAGAAGATGTAGACATACCGTGAGGATGCGTCGTTCATCTTGAGCAGTGCCTCGCGGAGATCCGGTACGCCGAGGGAATATGAGGCGACTACGACATCGTATGGTACATCGAGGTCCGAGTTTACCTCTACGTCTTCCCATTTTTTCCTGACAATGCGGACATTTTCGAGAGCCTCTTCCCGGATATTCTCTTCAAGGCATGTTGCCATACCCGGCGATGGTTCAACTGCGGTAACATGACTGACGATCTTTGCCATGGGTACGGCGAGCGTCCCGGGGCCGGCACCGATATCGAGCACCCGGGATTCCGGGGTAAGGTTCATTGCCGCAATCCTCGCCCGGGACCCTCTCCAGTTGCCTTCCTTTGCGGTACGGCTGAACTTATTACACCGCGCAGGATCGGACCAGCGGTCGAGACAGGTGACAAAGTTCTCTTTCTTTCCCGAGGATGTGTCCGCATGGTTCCATGCTTCGTTCCAGTCAATGTCGCTTACGTCCTGCATCGGAAAATTCACCTGAAGTAGCCTCCCTTATGAGGTCGGGGACTTCCTGACCATTCCGCGGTTGCCGGGAGGCGTTCGATATGTGTAACTGTAGTATTCATAGTTAACAAATTTAAAATGTTCAAATAATCTTACTGCAAAAGAATATGCGGTAATGCATAACGGTCCCGTGGGGAGGTACCGTTGGATATGTGATGATATGACTGTACAGAATCCGGGGGGTATCCTCGAAAAGGCATATGAAAAACTGGTAAGCGAATACCGGCGTCTGGATCTCCCCGATGCCCGGGTGAAGTGTTTCGGGCTTAACCCGGGCTGGAATGCAGTTATCGGGACCGGCGGATGCTGCGGTGTTGCGATGAGTTTCCAGGATAACAATCCCCATTACGGGACAGATGAAACCCTTCAGGATACGAAGTACCTGCAGTCATTTGTCGGGCAGTCGCTCTTTGAAGTCGCACGTGCGAACCTCTCCGATCCCCGGGTGAGCCGGCGCTCCATCGCGCTTACGGCGCTCAACGCCCTCTCCCAGCCGTTTGTAACCGATGAAATGCTGACTTCCAAGGGTTACAAAGTGGACATCGAGGTAAAGGACCTTGTCCGGAGCGACGATTACCTGGTGATCGTAGGATACGGCGGCCTTGTGAAGAGCTATGCCGGGCGGTGTCGGGAACTGCACGTCACCGACCAGCGCCCGCCGAATGCGTTCAAAACGACAATTATCGGAAAGACGGTCAGTTACGGGCCGGCCGGGATCACGGTACATCCGGCAGAAGAGAACCGGGAAGTCTTAAAAGATGCCGATATTGCAATCATCACCGGTTCCACGCTCGTGAACGGAACCTTTGAGGAGGTTGCGGGTTATGCGAAGAATGCCCGCATACGGGCTCTCTACGGGTCGAGCGCCCAGCTGATCCCGGATGTGCTCTTCGAGAACGGGATCAACATTGCCATGTCGGTTGCGATCAGCGACCCGGACCACTTCGAGCATGATGTGCTCAACGCTCCCGACATGGAGACGGCGTTACGCAAACACCAGCGGAAGTATAACGTGGGATGCCTGTAACGGTTCGGTGATTCAGGATTTTTGATCTTTTTCTATCATGTATCCTCCTCAAAGTGACGCCTCCGGATCCATTAATCAGCACACTGGCAATTATTCAGCAACCCTTTATAATTCCCCAATAAACCATCACCATGGATCCGGGGGAACATATCCTTATATTCTGCCCCGACAGGAAGGTGCAGGCACTCTATACGGCTGCCCTGCGGGAGTTTGGCGGTGTCACCCGTTCGTTTGTCCTCACCGATATGGATCTCGTGACAAACGTCACCGGTGAGACGGTCCAGCGGCGCGAGGAGAAGCAGACGATGAGAAACAGCCTTGCGCAGCTCAAAGTTATTGCAGCTCCTCTAGGGATCCGACACCAGTCCCTTCTCGTCGATCCGGTTACTCTCGGGAAGGTCACCGAGGTGGTTCTTGCCATTCATGACGCTTACCCAGATGCCCGGTTCTCCTTTGTAATCGCGGGTTCTCCCGCCGCACCCGTTGCTCTCGGTTTGTTTAAGATGGCACTCTGGCTTTCGGCGGATCTGTATCTTGCAACGGAGAAGATCGTGCTCGAAAAGGTCTCCGTGCCCCGGGTTTCGGCAGACGAGTTCCGGGCAAACCCAAACTACCTTCACATCCTCACGCTCCTGCACGGGAAAACCGGGACAAAAGACGGCAAACCATCCGGTATCACGCGTCAGGACCTGTTCCAGTCGATGAAGGATATGTATGCCCCGGTGCGGGAGACCAATGGTAAGGGCTGGCACCGCGAACTCTCGCACGGGAACTTTTCCCAGCTCATGACCGTGCTGGAAGAGCGGGGCCTTGTGGCCGGACAGTTCATGCCGGGCAGCAGCAAGCTCCGGCTCTACAGCATCACGCCCGATGGCGAGATCGCGTTCCGGCTCTTTTCAGCGCGCCCGCTCTGACGTGAGGATGTTAGTAATATTACAGATATGCTGTAAAGTTACAGATGTACTGTAATGTTAAGGACAGGAAACCCGGCACGAAAACAGACAACTCAATTTCCTCAAGCGGTATCTGGGCAGCCCGGGAAAACACTTTTCGCAGGTACCGGGATCAACGCATTCCCTGTCGTTTCATTCCAAAAAATGTAGGGGAATTTTTTACTTTTTGGTGACATCCCAGACCATCATGCCGGAGTAACCTTCCGAAACCGAGGTGTACTTCCCATCCACCGCTGCGGTTTTGTAGTAGGTACGGGTCTTCTTTTTTGCCGCAGCCGTGCACTCCCCGGTTCTCTCCAGATTTTTTATTGCCCGGTCTGCTGCCGTCTCCCACTCGACCGTGTTCTTTTTCTTTGAATGATTGATTTGCACAATCGGGCGGTACCCGTTCAGGTACAGGTACATGAAGTAATAGATGAACCCGGACATCGACCCGCGGGACGGACGAGGGGTTTCCTTTTTTAAGACTTCACGCATTACGTCTTCACGGGCCCGGTTCCTCCCTCCGGGAAGGAAATGGCTGTAATAACAGTACTTCCGCGAGCAGGCCATCATCCGTTCGAACGTCTCAAGGTCCCTTACCGCTGGTGTGGCGGAGACTACCACGAGATCGAACTTGTTTTTCAGGCCAAGTTCATCGATATCCGCAGTCCACCAGTGGCATTCGACCGGTTCTATCGATAGTCCCTCGCGTTCAGCATTGGCTTTGAGGTATCCGAGCGCCTTATAGGAAATATCAAGGGAGGTAACCTTCGCACCGGCCCGGGCGAGCGGAATTGAGATTGCACCCGGTCCGCACCCGATATCAAGAACACGGGAGCCGTTTGCATGGAATCCTGCCTCGTCAAGAAGTGCGAAGATGTCATCCATCCGTTTCTGTTTTTTCTTAGGGTCCAGTACCTTTGCAAAGCCATCGGCCCGCTCGTTCCACAACTCAACCGAGCCAAGGCGGCTCATGGGATCCGGAGACTTCTTTGACGATCTCCCGCACTGGATCCAGTTTTTTACATTAACGTCCTGCTGCATGTATATCCTCTGGGTTTTAGCTATCCGGCACAGTTATGACCGGACATATTCCTTTGTCCATCGTGCAATCCCCCGTTTGGCGGGGACACTTCCCGACCCGTATTACAATCTCATTACCTTTTTTCGTCATGGAAATCCCCCCGAAAAGTATCTGTCATGAACCGGCCGGTTTTCCCTTGCATCTTTCCTTAATCCACCTGTTGTGCGAGCACGTTATCCAAGTCTTCATCACTGAGATCGATGTGATAGAAGAGCGAGTAGAACTCCTTTGCCTTTGCCCGGAACCAGTCATCGGGGAACAGGTCGGGATAGAGGATGTGCGCCGTCCACGGGATCCCCACGATCCGGTTGACGCCGGGCGGGCGGTCAAACCAGTTGTATGGTTCTGTCGGGATGAGATAGACGCGGTGATTCTGCACGGCCGGTGTCCTCTGCCATGTCGAATCGTTATAGGCCTGTGCGATGAAGTCCTTGCTTGATGAGATGATGATGTCGGGTTTCCACATCAGCACCGATTCTTTGGTGATACCGGTCATGCCGGATCCCGATGACACCTCGCACGTAGCGACATTGATTCCCCCGCAGACATCGATCAGCTGCGAATGGCACGAACCGCTGGGATCGGTCGACAGCCCGTCCGTCCCTTCGGCATAGTAGACCCTGACGCGTTTTCCCTCCGGAATCGTGGCAACCTTGGTCTGGACCTCGTCAAGAACCTTCTGATAGTATGCATCCTCCTCTTTTGCGACGTCAGGCACGCCAAGGATGTCGCCCATAAAGAGCAGCGTCGGCCCGTATCCTGTTGCGTTTCGGGCATTGTCTACGCAGACCACCGGAATTGTCCCGAATTTCTCCTGCGTCAGGTTTGTTGCCGAAGGATCGGTCAGGCCCGATTCGCACGAGATAAAGACCAAATCCGGGTGCATTGCGATATACGCCTCGTAATTAGTCGATCCGGACTTCATACTTCCGGAAAGCGTTGAGGAAAGGGAGGTCAGGTTCTGCCCGGTGGCATTCGTGGTGTTGCTGCTGACGCTTCCGAGTTTTTCTGGGGCGAGCATGTACACAAATGTTGTTGGCGGCGGTGACGTGCACAATACCATGGAGATGTTGGCAGGGAGGGTTACCGTGCGGCCGGCCATGTCCGTGATCGTCCGGTACGTGGTATTCCCTGTGGCAGGCAGGGAGCAGGTGCCGGTGTTCCCGTCACATGAGCCGGCAGCGGATCCAGAATTTACCGTCCCATTGAGAACAGTCGTGGAATTTCCTGCCATTGGCAGATCCCGTATTTCAATCACTGCACATCCTGCAGCAAGAATTATAAGAACGGCAAGAAGGATGAGCCAAGGATGTTTAATTGTCATTTTTTGTTACATCCTCCCAACCTTCATTTCTTTATCTGCTATCACGCACGTCCCATCCTTTCCGCACGTTCAATGACGGTTGCAGCGGCGGGGTAATCCCCGGGCAGTACCTGACCTTTGAACCCGGCCTCACGGAGCATGGGGTCCTCGGGAAATTCGGCAAGGATCCGCGAGGGATCCGGCACAGCGCTCCGAAGGATCTTCGACCGTTCTGTATTCGTTTTATTCAGGACAAAATACAGGGGGACATGCAGTTCGTCTGCCATATGCGAGACCGTGGAGACCATGCCGATAGATTCGAATGTGGGATCGATCACCATGATGAGGAGATCGCAGGCCTCGCCAAGTTTGCGGGCAAGGTGTTCGACACCTGCATCAGAATCGATAATTACCCGCTCGTTACCGGCAAGGGTAAGTCCCCCGAGGAACTGCCGGGCAAGACCTACCCAGCGGCCCTTGCCATGCTGGTTCGCATTCTGGATCTTGCCGACTTTGACCAGTTTTATCCCGTCACTGGACTCATAAAATCCTTCCGGGATCGTATCGTACGTCCAGTGGCCGAGGAGAGGTGTGCCCCGGGGGACCCCTTTCTGCCGCGCCTCTCGCATGGCTTCCCGCATGGACCGCTGCCCGACAAAATACCCGGTGAGATCCGGGGGGGCATCTGTTCCAAGGATGCGATGAAGTTCCGTATTCGATACATCGGTATCTAGGACAATGACCTGCTTTCCCTCCTGCACGTACTGCCGGGCAAGAAGCGCGGTGATCGTACTCTTTCCGGATCCGCCTTTTCCGCAAATCATCAGTTTCATGGTTGTGTTCCTTTAAATTGCCTGTATTTTCACGAAGATACATGACGCATTGTTCGTCAGGTAACAATGATCGCCGCCGGCGATTTGATCATGATGGAACGCCCCGCCGTTCTTCAAGGATTTTTAGGATCGCTGCGGCCGGGGGGCAGCTGTCAGGAAGTGCCCTGCCGCCAAGACCTGCCCCGAGGAGGACCGGATCATGCGGGATCTCGCCGATAATCCGGCTCTTGTCGGTTATCACGTGCCGAAGGGTCTTTGAGGTGCGTTCGTTGGTTTTGTTCAGGACAAAATACAGGGGAATCTTCACGTTTCCTGCCATTTCGGATGCCCGTTCTGCAAGACGGATGGATTCGTAGGTAGGGTCGACGACCATGAGGTTGACATCGCAGACCGAGTCTATCCCCCGGCCGAAATGCTCGATCCCGGCTTCGGCATCGACAATGAGCCGCTCGTTTTCCGCTAGGTGCATGCCGAGAATGAACTGCCGGGCAAGCCCCATCCACGGCGATTTGCAGGATATTGTAGCATCCCGGAGTTTGCCGATTGTGACCAGCTGAATACCATCTTTTATGGATCCATATCCCGCCGGGACGGTATCGTACGTCCAGGTTCCAAAGACCGGCGCATCCTGCGGAGTATCGGCCTGGCGCGAAGCCTTTAATTTTTCCCGGACTATCTTTTCACCGCTAAAATACCCGATAAGGTCATCAGGGATCTCTGTGCCGAGAAGACGGTGAGGCCCGAGCACCGTGGAGACATCCGCATCCACGACAACCACTCGCTTTTTATCTTTAACGTACTGTTTTGCTAATAAAGCGGCGACCGTGCTCTTTCCGGATCCGCCCTTTCCGCTGACCATCAGTTTCATTGCCTGCCCCCTCCAGGAACTGTCGGTATCCGGGCCGTTTCTCCCTCCCGATGATCCGTTCTCATTCTCCGCCCTGCCGGGCGGCAAGCCGGGCTGTAACATTTTCAATCACTGCCGCCGCTGCCGGATACCCGGACGGGAACATCCGGCCTTCAAGTCCTGCTTCGGTAAGAGTGAGATCCAAGGGGAACTCCCCGATAATCCGGCTCTTGTCCGGTATAGTTTCACGGAGTTCCCGGGCAGTCTCTGCATCGGTCTTGTTCAGGATAAAAAACAGGGGGACGTTGACGGAGGCAGCCATCCCAGAAATTTTTTCAACCATACACATCGATTCATACGACGGGTCGACCACCATAAGGCTGGCATCGCAGAGCGTATCGATCCCCCTGCCGAAATGTTCGATCCCGGCTTCGGTATCTACGATGACGCGGTCGTTTTCTGCAAGTATCAGGCCGAGGATAAACTGCCGCGCGAGCGCACTGATGGGGCACGTGCAGCCCTCGGATGTGTCGCGGAGTTTCCCGATCGTGACCAGCTGGATGTTATCTTTTATCGAACTGTAGTCCTTTGGGAGGGAATCGTAGGTCCAGGTGCCGAGAATGGGTTCTTCAGGGGATGTTTTTTCCTCGCGGGCAGCCCTCATGGCATCCATCATACTTTTCTTTCCGCCAAAATACCCGGAGAGGTCCGGGGGTACCCCGGTCCCCAGGATCCGGTGAAGCCCGGTATTAGACACATCCGTATCCACAACGATGACCCGGTTCCCTGCCGCAGCATACTGCCGGGCGAGGAGTGCGGTAACCGTGCTCTTTCCGGACCCGCCTTTTCCGCAGATAAGCAGTTTCATGAAAAAATACACCTGTACATGCCTGATAACACGATTAAAAGTACATCTTTATTTTGTTAAAAATTTACTTATTTTGTTTTACTTTCTGCCCGTATCCCGGTTGAAATTATTAATGGATGATCCTCAATGGAGCAGCCGTATGAGGATGACGTGATCTACTCCCCAAAAACAGAAATCTAGGTGTCTGGAGTCTGTTTCATGGGCGGAGATCTTATCCTGAATAACGAGTGTCCTGATCTGGAGCACAGCACGAACGTGTCCCCCTTCATTTAAAAATAAGGGATGCTGAACCGATCATGATGCAGCCTGCCCGATATTGCTTCCCGACGAAGGAGAAAGCAGGTCATCCAGTTCGTCGTCGCTTACATTATAGTGATGATACACGGAGAAGTACTCCTTTACCTTCTGCCGCAACCATTCATCGGGGAAAAGATCCGGGTAAAGGGCATGGGCCGTCCACGACATGCCGACAATCCGGTAGAAACTGGGCGAACGATCGAACCAGTTGCCCGGCTTGCTTGGGGTCACATAGATCTTATGGTTTTGCACGGCGGGGATATGCTGCCAGTTCGAGTCATTGTAGACATTTGTGGCAAAATCCCGGCTTGTCGTAATAATGACATCGGGCTTCCACATCATGACTGCTTCCATGGTAACTGCTGTCATACCGGAACCGGACTGGAAGCCCGGGACAGTGGCAACATTATTTCCCCCACAGAGGTCGATCAGCTGCGAGTGGATGGAACCGCTGGCATCGGTTGCAAGGCCGTTTGCACCCTCTGCATAAAACACCCGAGTCCGGTTTTCTTTAGGGATAACGGAGGTCTTATCCTGGATCTCATCGAGGGTTCCGCGGTAATACCGGATGAGTTCGTCTGCCCGCTCCGGTTTATCGAGCACATTGCCCAGGAACCGGAATACTGCTTCTGCATTGGTAACATTCTGGGTATTGTTCAGGCAGACCGCAGGGAGCGCACCGTATTTCTCCTGCGTCAGGTTCACCGAATCGTACGCAATTGCATTCCCGTCACCGCATGAGATGAAGACGAGATCCGGGTGCATGGCGATCTGTGCCTCGTAATTTTTCGAGCCGCTGCTGATTATCGTGATGTTGTCCGGAAGTGTGGAATAGATTTTTTTGGTATCGCTTGTCAGATTGGAATCCCAGCTCACGATCTTCTCCGGTGCCACATAATAGATAATAAACGATCCAAGAACCCGCGTCACATTTGCTGGTATCGTCACTTTCCTGCCGGCCATATCCGTAATCGTGCGGCAGGACCCGTTCTGTACCGCATTTTGGGAAGATACCGATAAACGATCTTTGGACACGGTACCGGCAGATGCCGGTACGGTATCATTGGGGAAATCCTGACCGAAGGACCCGGTCCCGCTGGCCATATCCGCTATTTCAAAAACCGCAACCCCTGCAACAACAACGATAAGGATAACAAGTGCAATGATACCGGCATCTTTTATTTCCATTGGAATGTCTCCTCCCGTGATGAAAGGCAGCCGGCAGGATCAAAGATTAAAACTGGTCCTGCCGGGTGCCAGAAAGATCCTCTGATTTACACCTGCCAGACCATCATGCCAGAATATCCTTGGGATTGTGTGCGGTACTTCCCGTCAACAGCAGTTTCCCTGTAATGCGTCCGGATTTTCTTTTTGTCTGCTGCGGTAAAGTCCCCGGCCCGGTCGAGGAACCGGATCGTCCGGTCTGCTGCCTCTTCCCAGTTCACTTCCCTTGTCCTCTTGTGGCGGTTTATCTTCACAAGCGGGCGGTACCCGAGCAGGTACACAGGTACATGAACCCGTTGATGAACGGGGATGAACCCCTGCCGTTCCCCCGGCGGGGCAAATCCTTCTTGAGTACTGTTTGTAAGATCTCAGTATGATCCGTCTGCATAGGTCCGCCGTTCCCAAGGCTGAAACTATAATAGCAGAATTTCTTCGAGCAGCCAATCATCCGGTCAAGGCACCCTGCATCCCGCACTGCCGGTGTGCTTGTGACAAACACTAGATCGAACTTTTTCTTTAGCCCCAGTTTACGGATATCCGCAGTCCACCACGAAGATTCAATGGTCGTAATCGATACACTTTCTTTTTCTGCACGTTCTTTGAGGTGCGAAAGTGCAGTCGAGGAAATGTCCAGGGACGTTACATCAGCACCCGCTTTTGCAAACGGGATCGACGTCGCACCCGGGCCGCAGCCTACATCGAAGATCCGGGCACCGTCTACCTCACAGCCTGCTTCCTCAAGAAATGCAAATATCTCATTCATCCGCTTGTTCATTCTTTGGGAGGTCATGTGCCTTCCCATGTCCCCTTCGGTGGGGTCCCAGCGCCGGTTCCATGATGCTGCCTGTTCGCTGTCGGATACTCCTGAAAAGAACCCTTTTGTGGAGTTCCAGCACTCAATCCAGTTTTTGACATCTTTTTTCTGCTGCAGATTCATTACATCACCCTGTTTGTTATCCTGCTTTCATCCGCCTGTTTTGCGGGCAGTTTTCTGTTGGTCTCCTGACAATCCCGGGAACATGAGCGTCTGTTCACATACCTGCCTGATACGCTCATCCGTCCATGACAACCCTCTTCTGAATATTCCGTTTCAGCCTGCTGCCCACAATGGTTCGTGGATTATCTGTGGAATGCCGATCCAACGGGATACGCCCGATAGCGGCAATGATAAGAACCGCCGGCATACGTGACCTTACCTTTTTCCTGCCCATAATCCACCTTTACCGGGAGAACCCGGATACGTTCCTGCCCGCTTTACCGGAAGCTGACTGCTGCCCGGTCCCGGGGTTTCCGCCGGATCGGGAACCGGCCGATATACCGTAGCCTATCTCCGGTTTCGGGGAGATTCGCGAGATGGGAATAATAAACGGAATATCGTCAGCGATCTTTACGCTTGCACGGATACTGTAGACCGTTTCGAGGTTTTCTGCGGTCATGACATCCTCCGGTATACCGGTTGCGACAATTTTCCCCCTTTTCATCATTACGATGGTATCCGAGTACCGGGCTGCCATGTTGAGATCGTGGATGGCAACGATTGCCGTCAGATCACGCTTTTTTACCAGCGTTTTTAAGAGGTCCATCACATCGATCTGGTGCCAGATATCGAGATTGCTTGTGGGTTCGTCCAACAGAATAACGCCCGTTTCCTGGGCCAGGGCACGGGCAATGAGCACCTTCTGCTGCTGGCCTCCCGAAAGTTCGGTAAATGAAGACATGGCGAGATCCTCAAGACCGAGGAGTTGGAGAATCTCCCAGACAACTTGTTCGTCCCGTGTTCCCCCTCTCCAGCCCAGGTACGGACGTCTTCCCATCAGGACGACATCGAACACTGTGTTCGGGAAAACCCGCAGAGAGTTCTGGGGGACATAGGCAATGTTTTGGGCCAGTTCCATCCGGCTCATCCTGATTATGTCATTTCGGTCTACGAGGATTTCACCGGAAGATGGGACGAGCAGACGGTCGATGCATTTAATCAGTGTGGATTTTCCGGAGCCGTTGGGACCGACAATGCTGACGATTTTACCATCGCCAATATCAAGACAGAAGTCGCGCAAGACCTCATGGCTGTTGTAACTGAACCACAGGTGGTTGATCGCGAGCTTGATGATCATGACCAGTACTCCTTGCGTCTGCCCCGGAGAATGAGATACAGGAAGAACGGCACACCGATGATCGACATGATGATGCTGGTGGGGATTACCACGGATCCCAGAAGGTTCATGGAGATGGCATTTGCCACAAGGAGCAGCGCTGCCCCAAGACCGCCCGCTGCAGGGATCAGATACCGGTGATCGCTCCCCAGGATCATGCGCCCGATATGGGGGGCGACAAGGCCGATGAACCCTATCACCCCGACGAATGCAACGATCGCGGCGACCAGAAGGCTCGACACTACCATGATAAAGATCCGGACAACGTTTGCATCGACACCCATGCTCTTTGCGCTGTCATCCCCGACTGTCATGAGATTGAGATCCCATGCCCTGCTGTACAGCAGGGGAATACAGATGGCAGCCATAATCAGAAGGAACGAGATACTGAGCCAGTTGAGATCGGCAAGGCTTCCCATGCCCCACATTGTCATGACATCGCGCTGTTCATCGGTAGCAATGTAGGAAAGCAGGGAGTTTGTGGCCGAGAAAAGATAGGTTATGGCGACCCCGGCAAGGATAAGGGTCTCCGATGACGCACCTTTTAAAGAAGAAAGTGCGATGATTGCGCCCGAGCAGAGGAGGGCGCAGAGGAACGCATTACCCACGAGGAAATACGGACCGCCGAGGATCGTGATACCGAGCACAGCACCGATAGAGACTCCGAACTGTGCACCTGCAGATATCCCGAGAGTAAACGGGCTTGCGAGCGGGTTTTTTAAGACTGCCTGCATGACACAGCCGCAGGCACCAAGACTGAACCCGGCAATAACAGCACCGAGAATCAGCGGCATGCGGATCTGCCAGATCACGTGCGTCATCTCATCGCTGACCGAAAAAATGCCCGGTATCAGTTTGTCTGCCAGAGTACAATAGACATCGGTCACGGTGATGGGGACCTGCCCCAGAGTAATGACGATAGCAGCTGCAAAGATTAGGAAGACAACCAGTGCGATGAGAAAGAGCGCTTTTTTCCAGACCGAGCGGGTATGCTCCTGTTCGACCCTGCTGGCTTTTCCCGTCCGCGTCCGTTTGACTGTCCCTGCAAGGGAACCGAGGACCGTTCCCCTCTTCATCGGTTTCACCGGTTCATGCCCTTGATACAGCCAAGCGTAGTTCCAAGATTCTCTGAATTGTTCGTGACGACAATGAGATTACGCTCTTTTGCAATCTCGGAGAGTGTCTGGAACTCACGGAGTTTGAGTGCAACCGGTGTCTTCTCATAGAGCCGGGCTGCTTCGCACATCCGTTCGGATGCCTGCTGTTCGCCATCGGCAAGGATGATACGCGCCCGTTTCTCCCGTTCCGCCTCGGCCTGCCGCGCGATGGCACGGAGCATGTTCTCCGGCAGGGAGATGTCCCGGATCGTGACGATATCTACCTGAATGCCCCACGGACGGGTTACCTGTTCGAGACCAGCCTGTATCTTCTGGTTGAGTGATTCCCGGGCGGACAGAACGGTATCGAGTTCGTTCTGGCCAAGGACATCGCGGAGAGTGGTTTGGGCAATGAGGGCGGTTGCCGCTTCGTAATCCTCGACCTCCACGATTGCGCGGGCTGCATCGGTGACATGGTAATAGATGATGGCATCGACATCGACGCTTATGTTGTCCTGCGTGACAATCGTCTGCTTTGGGACGTCGATCTGGCGAACCCGGAGATCCACTCGGGTAATCTTGTCGACGAACGGGATGATCGCGATGATACCGGGGCCTTTCAGACCGATCAACCTACCGAGCCGGAAGACAACAGCACGTTCGTACTGACGCAGTACCTTGATCGAAAATGATGCAGTTACAATCAAAATTAACAGTAGTACCAGTGAGAGTACGATCTCCATCATTGTCATTGAAAAACACCCGTTTTTGCCGAGCAGGGCATTTTAAGTAAATCATAACTTTTGAACAAGTTTTTCACGAAAATCACATCCGTGGATTTTTGGGTTTCCGCTATCCTGTCCCTTTTTTGATGACGATCCAGAATCCCGAATCATCGCTGATGATCCGGTAGTTCCTGATTCCGGCCCGCTGAAGCGAATCCTCGATCTCGCCGGGTTTAAATTTCCTGAACCGGGTTCTTACCGGGTGAACCGGGTCATCGACAATACCCCGTTCCTTTCGGTGGGCGAGTACCTCGTCGCGGATCCTGCCGCTGCCATACCCTCCCCCGATATAGGCGATTCCTTCGGGTTTGAGTACCCGCAGGATCTCTGAAAACGCCACGACAAGATCGTCCCAGAAATGGTATGATCCCCGGCTGACAACGAGATTGAAGGTCTCATCTGCCACCGGAATTGCGTGAACGTTTCCTGTCAACGGAACGACATAATCCTCCATGCCCCGCAATCGGATATTTTTCTGCGCCAGTTCGTACATCTCCGGGGAACTGTCGAGTGCCGTAACATGGAGATCCGAAAGTGCGGCGAGGGCAAGGGCAAGCGATGCCGGCCCGGAGCCGATGTCGAGGCATCGGCCTCCGGTGATGCCGGTCCGGTCGAGGATCTGACTGGCAATAACCGGGTAGATCCGGGCAAAGTCCGTGTTTGCGAAGGTGTCGTATTGCCGGGCGTCGGCGACGGATCTCCAGAATGGATCACTGGGAGAGGTCATAGAATATCAGCAGAATCATATCTGGAGGATAATTCATATGCTCCCCTAATTAGTCAATTTTGAATTTCTCTTTAAAAAAGAAAAGATCCTTCCCGTTAAGGGAAGAGTCCTCTCTAAAATCTGTCTCATGGATCGATCATCACTTTCGATTTAGAGATCAGTTTCCCATCAATGGTATCAACTTCAAGGATCAGTGATTTCCCTATCGGTGAATCCTTGTATCCACTGATTGCTTTTTTGAAAGTTTCATTATAAATGAAGGTTTCGCCTGGTCGGAATACAGCAATCGTGGGTCCCCCAGTAGTGACATCAACCCAGCAGGAGGATCCATCAACACTGCATATCATGGACTTGTTGGCAATAATAATCCCGGTTCCTTGAGAACCCATCTGACTAAACAAGCTGCCATATCCTCCGAAATCTTCATCGTTTTGCTGGAGTTTGATGATAAGTTTGGAGGTTGATAGCTCATCCCCTCCGTCATGGGTAATTTTGAAGATATCCGATGAATAACTGTATTTTCCGGAAATTGATGCCTGTGGTGCCTTGTTGTTCGTGCTTGCAAGTCCCCCGGCAAATGCGCTCACGATAGCTGCAATGATAATGACAACGACAAGCATCAGCATCACACCGACAACCGGTGATACTCCAGCATCCTTGGTAGGTTTCATCGATTATCCCTCCACTGTGATGTCTTTTTGCCAGATTGTCCGACCATTTGGTGTATAGACCATCTTCATGGTTACAGTATCGCCGGCCCTAAGGTAATTCCAGTTGTTCCCAAGAACTGCTTCCATCTGGTCGACGCTGTCCGGGTAGGGATTCAGGGTTGCTCCATTTGGATCGGTACCATAGGCATAATAATACCTGCCTGCTCCGGTAATTCCTGCCGTTGTGTTCGGTACAATGCCATATCCAACAGTAAAACTACCCGTCCCGGTAGCCTGCCCACCAAGTCTTCCGCCAAACGGCCGGGCAAACATGATGGTTCCTGACTGGAGGATGTAGTTTCCGAACCACGAAGAGTTCGTGAGGTATCCTTTTTCAATGGCGTCCATTGAAGCTTTCAGACCTTTTTTCCCATATGAAGAATTGGAGCCATCGAAAGGCCAGAAGTTTGCACTTTCAGTGCCGTTCAATCCTACCCCGGGACCATACCCTTGCGGGCATACATACGTCCACGTATCCCAATTTGACCATCCGTTGACAATATACGATACATCGAAGTTACGTACTCCCGGGGTCATGGTTGCCCCTCCTTTTATGGAGGTGCCATTTGTCATTGTTTTGGACCATGATGTTACAATCTTTAGGTCTTTTGTTGCGATTGGTTTGTCTACACCCGTCACTGTTGCCTTGAAGTAACTCGAAGACCAGTAACCGGTATTTACAATATTTGCGTCCATGGCAAGCTGGGGTGTCTTCTGACTGTTGGCACTTACCAGCCCGCCGGCAAATCCGCTAACGACCGCTGCGATAATGATGACAACGACAAGCATCAGCATCACACCGACCACAGGGGACACTGCCATATCTTTCTCTGGATTCATCGTTTTTTCACCTTGTATGTTATAATTTGAAGTTGTTCCACTGCCCCCACTTAAGCCGCGATCGTCACATCGCTCTTTGAGATCATGTGCCCCTGTTTGTCGCTTACCTCTAGCGAAAAGGTCTTGCCGACATTGTCAGGGTTTCGGATGCAAAGCGCCCATAGGGCAGGTTTATTCCCAGTATATGTAGCTCCCGATACTCCGCTGTTTGGAGATATTCCCGATTGGAAGACGTTACAACTGGTATTGTCCGCTGAGACATACAAGGTATCCCCGGAGACAAATGACGTGAAATCCATCGAACCATCGGAATAGAGCATGTATTTCCCATTACCGTTTGTGATGTTTTTCTTGTCGAGTAGTTGTGCTGTTGTCTGTTCGAGGTTCGGCCCGAAAACTGAATTATCCCGGATCGTAAAGACAAGATCGTTTGTCGCGAGCGGATCTCCGCCCGCATGTGAGATTTCAAGACCGTTTGCGATACTGTATTTCCCGGTGATCGATGCCTGAGGAGTCTTTTTCTGCCCGGATACAGCACCGCCGGCAAATGCACTCACTACCGCTGCAATGATGATTGTTACGACAAGCATCATCATGACACCTACAACCGGAGAGACTGCATCTCCTTGTTTCTTTCCCGTCATGATTTTATCCCTCCGCTACCGTAACTTCTTTATTAAGAATGGTCTTTCCTGATGGGAGGTAGATAATCCGGACATTAACTGTGTCACCCGTTTTCAGGTTTTCCCATCCGCTCCCGAGAACTGCTTGGGTGGGATCGGTTCTGTAAAATGTGCTGTTTGTTGTTGTATTGTAAGCATAGGGTGTTTGAACTCCGTATCCTTCATATGCGCTAGCACCGGTTGAACCTCCGATAGCTCTACCGGATGTCGTCCCGAATGGCAGTGCATACAGGCCGGTTCCCTGGACAAGTGTATAATTTCCGAATTGTTGTTCTGCGGAAGGTGCTGTCGGATTGAATGTACCTGCTACCCCCGGGCCAGATCCAAAAGGAGCGGTCATATCTTTCAATCCACCAGTTCCCCCGCTTGCCGGGACAGTATAGTTGGCATTGGCAGAAAGCGGATAGACCGTATTTCCTCCAACTAATGGTGCTCCATTTGATGTTGCCGTCCACGAAGTGACTATCTTGAGGTCCTTTGTCGGGATGGGATCGCTCACACTCGTTACGGTAGCCGAAAACCCGCTTCCCACCCAGCTTCCTGAGTTCGAAATCTTTACATCCATGGCAAGTGTCGGAGCTTTCTGGTTATTCCCGCCAATAAGCCCCCCGGCAAACCCGCTCACGACTGCTGCGATGATGATGGTGACCACAAGCATCAGCATCACTCCAACAACCGGCGAGACTGCATCGTCGCCATTTTTTCTCATCATTCGTTTCAGATAATGCATGTTCTTTCCTCTGGTACAGAAAATTGGCTTTTTGTGCAGTGGCGGATCGATTTCACAGGGATCAAACCACCATGCCATCATATTCATTATAAAAAACTGTATTTAACTATGATCATTTGATAATATGTTGGAATAAATTTTATTTGATTAACAAAAATTGATCTGACACAAGGAATTTCATGTGAAGGAGAAATGAAGATCAGATCGTTTTTTAGGAGAATATTCGAAAAGCAGCTCAAACAACGTTCAAAGTTTTTGGAGATTCCCCGAAAACCATTGGAAAAAGTATAGAAACCAATCGGTAGGTCTTACGCCGCATGCGGTTCGCAGGCCGGGCCGGCAGCTACCGCTTTTGCCGGCATTTCTATCTGTGCATAGTGTTTCACGCCTTTCTTTTTCGTAAGCCAGATGAGTTCGCCGTCGCTGAACCCGAACGCGCTCATGGAAAGAACCCGGATGTTGCCGGGAACTGCCGATACGTCTGCCTCCTTTGGGACAAGGAGGTATTGGCCCCTGAGTGCGTGCCGGCCGGTACGCCCGGCCGCGATACCTGCAAGTGCGGTGACCGTGGGCTCTTCGTCAAAGGAGACTGCCAGGGCGATTGTTTCCTTCTTTCCCCGTACATCCCGGGTGAGAAGAAATACCGAGTCCCGTGTGGCCGGTGACGGTGCCCTCTGGCATTCCCAGCCATCGAACGGGCTGAAACGTGCGCGGATCTCCTTGTCGGTAAATGTCTGCATGATGTCCTGTGCGGATCCCATAGATATCAATCTGAAATAGTACCTGCACCCATATAAGTTTTGGTAATTTTGTTTGATATACCAAGTAAGTAAACAATTTTAAATTAACTTATCCTTGCCCTTTTCTCGGGTCGGTAAATCCCGCAGAGAGTTCCGGTATTTCCCGGATATTCTCTAGACAATTCAGGTCCCTATGGAACAGGTGAACGGTAAAATCCGGGACAAACCTCTTTAAAGAAAGTAAACAATTTATGGTATACTATTTTCCAATATTAAAAAACAATTGTTAAATAACGTCGGGTTCGATTAATCACTGGATTTTAAAAAAAGTAAAAAGTCCCGGTGATTACCATGAAGATGACACTGCCGTCGGGATCGCACAGTACCGCTCTTTTCTGTGTACTGTGCGTATCTGCCCTCCTGATATTCTGTGCCGTTTCCGGATGTACTTCAAGTACTGCACCGGAAAATGCAACCATGACCCGTGTATCTGCCACGGACGTTATTATTCCGGTCGAAGATACCTCCTCAATCACGTACACCAGCAGTATGCAGAAAGGAGGGACGCCGACCGGGATCATGGAAGGTCTTGTCGTCAAGGACCGGAACGGGAAATTTGACCCGGCCCTTGCAGAGAGCTGGAATGTTTCTGATGACGCAAAAACCTGGACATTTCATCTGGTAAAAAATGCCACGTGGAATGATGGTGTCCCGTTTACCTGTGCCGACGTGAAATTCACTAACGGTTACATGAAGAAAAACAATCTCACGATGGGCTACGTGTTAAAAGATGTCCAGTCCATTGACTGTCCAAACGACAACACGGCGGTCTTCCACTTAAAGACCTCGTACTCGTTCTTCCTTGACCAGATCTCGCGCCAGCCGGGGCTTTCCATCTCCCCAAAACACATCTGGGAAAATGTGACCGATCCACAACACTACCAGGACACGCAGTTTGTAGGAACCGGGCCTTTCGTATATGTACAGACCGCTCCGGGATATGTACAACTCAAACGCAACGACAACTACTATGGAAACGTGCCCCGGGTAACCGGGATTGTTCTCAAAACGATCACCAATGCCGACAGTCAGGTACTGGCCCTGAAAAACGGCGAGATCGATGTTGTCACCGATCTCACTCCGACGGTGGCACAGAGCCTTGCCGGTGATAAGAATATCTCGGTCTATTCGATCAATGACACCGGGGCATACGAAGTTGCGTTCAACACGGCCCAGTACCCGGCAAATCTCTCTGCCTTCCGGCATGCCATGAGCCACGCGGTGGACCGGGAGACCATCAGTTCAATCTTCGGTACCGGTCGTCCGACCGACACCACCTTTTTGATCCCGAGTCTTGCCGGGGATTATGTAAACCCGACCGATACCGGGATGTACGATTACAACCTGACCAAGGCGCAGGAGATGCTTGCAGCAGCTGGCTTTACCAGGAACAGTGATGGAAAACTGATCGGCCCTGATGGCAAACCGGTTTACATCACCATCCCGCTGGGTTCCAAGGGAGGTTCAGGCAACCAGAAGGTGATTGCTGTTCTCAAAAACGACTGGGCAACCCTTGGAATCCCCGTCACTACCGTTTCCTACGATGACCAGACCCAGTACCGCAAGGCAGTCAACCAGTACCCCGTCTTTATCGATGCCTTCCCGGTTACCCTCCATGACGATCCCGACGCATTGGGCAATTTTGCGGTTACGCCCCTGCAGGAAACCAATTACTACAACTATAACAATGCTGAGTACAACGCGCTTGTCACGCAGCTCCGCAATACTACCGATCCGTCTGAGATTATGAAGATCGGGTACCGAATGCAGGATATCTTAGCGCAGGACGTGCCGACCGTTCCTGCTGTTACAATCGACACCCTCGTTGCATACCGGAACGATCGTTTCACCGGCTGGGATGTTGGCCCGGGCTTTCATAGTATCACCGACCCCAGGGTTCTTGAAAACCTGACCCCGGTCCAGGCATCATAATTTTTTAAAAAGGAACCACCATGCAGCTGGACGGGGCGCTTCTTTGGAAAACAGAAATTTCACCAATTGACCTCAGGTTAGGCTGTTCTGTCGGCTGGTACGGGAAGCATCGCCCATCCGGGAGATTAGTCCGGAGAATCCTATGATCAGTGGGAGATATCTCCTGCTGCGCCTTTGTTACAGCGGCGCCTCGTTTATCGTCTGTGTTACCATCACGTTTTTCCTTCTCCATCTCATGCCTGGGGATTACATCACAAACTATCTCCTCTCGCTTTCAAACACCCTCCCCAAAGAAACCGTTGCCCAGTTCCGTGAACAGTTCGGCCTTAACCTCCCGCCCACCCAGCAGTACATCCTTTATCTTGGAAACATCCTTCACGGCCAGTGGGGGTACTCCTATGCATACGGCCAGCCGGTCCTCTCCATGATTTTTGAAAAACTCTGCTGGTCTCTGGTGCTGCTTGTACCTGCAACGGTTCTCGGCATACTTATCGGGACGGTTATCGGTGCGTGGTCCGGCTGGAAATCGGGAGGGAAAAAAGACTTTGCCATCTTCAATATCATGATCGTGATCCGAGCGATTCCCGAATTCTGGTGGGCGATCATGGCGGTCATGATCTTTGCCTTTTATCTCCAGTGGTTCCCGCTCGGGGGATACGCAAGCATAAGTGTCCTCTCCACCGGTCTTGACTTCTTTGACGTCCTCCATCATGCGATCCTCCCCATTATCCTTATGACGTTTTTTATCGCCACCGGCAATTACTACGTGATGCGCAACTCCATGATTGCGGTCATTGGGGAGGACTACATCACCACTGCACGGGCAAAAGGGCTTGATGAGCGGTCAATCCTCTGGCGTCATGCCCTAAAAAATGCCATCCTTCCCATGATCACCATCACCACGTTCCAGTGTGCTGCGATCATCATGGGAAATATCTTTATCGAGACCGTTTTTTCCTGGCCGGGTATCGGGTAC
>Ga0268357_100920_pt1 | contig 26967 bp, 25 predicted proteins | sample BioMet10_FD_192466 | JGI IMG/M metagenome (GOLD analysis project Ga0268357, IMG submission 192466) | Sewage microbial communities from Oakland, California, United States - Biofuel 10 (Illumina Assembly) | ecosystem: Engineered > Wastewater > Sewage > Unclassified | place: USA: California... | reverse complement strand
AGCATTTCAAGACAGCCATCTACTTCTTCTGTGGCGGTCTAAACCTCTACCCGGCCAGTTCCTGACAGGGGTTACCCACGGAAAACCCGGAAGAACCGATATTTCAAAAAAAATTTGTGTGGTTTACACATCAAGTCTTGATGAACGTTACGGGCTTGATTCTAGCCTAAATTTGTGGAATGCGCACCCAGGTCGAAAAGATGCATTCGATTCACAAATAGAGTGGTTAGAAGCCTTGCAAGCCTTTGCAGCCTCACGAGATGATTTGCAGATTGTGGTGCGTGTTCATCCTCGTGAAGGTACAAAAAAGCGCACCGGCATTTCAGAGCATTTAACGCAAATGAAATCTGCGTTTGCTGAGCCCATGCAGGATGTTATTATTGTCTGGCCTGATGATCCTGCCTCGAGCTATGACCTGATGGAGTTGGCAGATGTGGTGCTGGTGGCATGGTCTTCCATGGGGCTAGAATCGTTCCGAGTCGGTGTGCCTGTGTTGTCATGGGCTGGCAATATGTATTATGTAGATTCTGACTGTGTGCGCGTGGCTACTACCAAAGAAGACTACTTTGTGACTCTTGACAAAATGTTAAATCAGAATCCCACTTTTGAACAGCTGCGAGAAGGTGTACGTTATTACCATTGGCGTACGTTTATTCCATGCATTGACATGTCAGAAACGGTGGATTCCAATCCGTACTTAACGTCCTATTGGCCCAAGGCTCCAGATGCCCAAATAGGCATCATTCAAGATATCTTGCATGGCAAGGCCTCTGACTCAATAGCCTACAATACTCAACAGTGGAAAGCTGCCCTCACAGAACAAAGCCAAGATTCTGAAAAAAAAGCTATTACTGAAGGCATTCGAGCTTTCATTGAGGTGACGTTTGCTCCCCCTCAACACAAATCTATGCCTTTATGGTTCAAGGTGGTGCGGAAGGTTGTGCGGATTTTGACAAAGAAGAATTTGACTTGGGAAAATAGAGCGCTACCTCAAGTGCAAAATTTTTCTCACTTACGATTAGAGTGTTTGAGGGGGACACAAGGGGATAGCGAACTATGTCGGCGTACACGCAATGACAAAAATTTGCGTGTACTGGTGAGTAATGGCAGTGAAAATACCTACTACAGACACGGCATACGCCTCCACCGCACCTCAAAGCTTATCGCACATTTCGGGTTGATGATTTCTCATGAGGCGCAATAGGGTTTAAATATTCTATTCTAACGAAACTTTAATTGTATTGTGATAGTCCGCTTTGTTTTTTAAATTATTAACGGTATTTCTTGAATAAGGGGCTCATATGTCAAGGGTGATTATTATCGGAAAGCCATATATAGTCCGTCATAATGTTAAGACGTGGCTTTGTGCAAACATATCTATTGGCAACAAGGAATACACTCCTTACTTTGAAGTCGAAAAAGAATTTGAAAGTTTTTTATGTACTGAGCGCAGTGATGCTTTTTTAGTTATCTGTCTTACATGTGCCATGAAAAATAACTTTGATATCGTGTGTCATGCACCCGTTACTGATACCTTATACTATAATCTTTCGACGTATCTTATTCCAACTGTCAGCAAAGTTGACCCAATAAGGCACAATATATCGATATCTGCCCCAATTGCTAAGCCATTGGAGAATGAAGGGGCTGTAGCGACCGGATTTTCTGGCGGAGTTGATGGTTGGTATACTGTGCTGAAGACGTTGGATTCATCTATCGATAAATTTAAGTTGACACATGTTTTATATCATAATTCTGGTTGTTTTCCTGCATCAGACTCGGAAATAGCTTTTTTTAAAAATACTGCATCTATTCTTGGTTTAAAATCTGTATATATCCGATCTAACTTTTTTAATTTAATGAATCCTCTTGTTGAAGATTCATGCGACACTATCGAGTACGTTTCATATCCCTTTGCCTTGCAGAAATTGTTTCATGTGTTCCATTTTTCTTCAGATATTGCAATTAATATTTTTACTTGGAATGCAACTGTCTTAACATCATGCTTATCTACAGAATGCTTGATTTTTTATTATACAGGGATGGAGGCGCATAGGAGAATTGATAAAATAAAATATATATTTGAGCATAGGTTAGCAGATGTTGTTAGGTCAAATTTCCGCATTTGTAATGATGGTCTTTATATGGGATTTGCGCAAGCAACATCCTGTCGACGTTGCAATAAGTGTTTACGAACCATGTTTTCAATGTATGCGCTGGGACTATTGGATGGTAAATCGGCACCATTTCATGCGGAGCATTTTTTAAAAAATGTAAAACTTTATTGGAAAGTGTACTCCCAGCAAAAAATGGAACGGAAACTTTTTTTAGAAGAAATTGTGTCGACTGCTGCCCTGAATAAAATAGCTTTGCCGCTGGCTGAGAGCAGCTCACCTACTCAAAGCGTGCTTAATTTTGATAAACTTTCTGAAAGTGCCCAAGCGATGTTGCCAACAAATTTGGATGAAAGAAATCAAAAGAACCATCTGACTGAAGAGTTACGTTCTAAAAAAATGTATGTTGATTTGGAAAGTTATATACAGATGGAACAAGTGCTTGATCCAGGCTGGGCACAGTGGGAAACTTCTAAAATGAAAGAGAGTCAAGGTGATATCGACGGTGCTTTGACTTCTGCGTTTCTTGCTTTGGAAATTGAACCAGAATTGCTGCCTGAACGCCTACGATTAGCAAATTTGTTGTGTTATGTTGGTCGCGAAGAAGAAGCAAGGCGTATTGTTTCCGAAGGAATTCAGTTAGACAGCTTTTGGAGAGATGGCTATATCTTTCTGTCAAAATTGCATATTGATTCCTCTCAATCTGAGGCTGCAGTGCAAATTTTGGAAGCAGCGCTTGAGCATATGCCTCATGATACTCAAATGCGCACCTGTCTTGCAGAGTTGGCCGAGAAAATGGGTGATAGTCAACGTGCCATTGATCATTTGCGCAAGGGAATCGAGATGAATCCAGATTGGTGCGCCGGTTATGTTGAGTTGGCTGACGTCTTAAATCGGATGCATAGAAGAAAAGAGGCAATTCGTGTTTTAACAACTGCCACTTTGTACTGCACTCCTGAAAAAGGGTTTTTTGCAGAAGTAGCAGCCAGACTGTGCAAGCTAGGGGAAAGGAAACTTGCAAAAACTATTGCAAAAGATGTTCTTGATATTCCGACCTATGTCTTTTGCGTTTGCCAATTTTATCCCAGCAGAATAAAATCGGTTATGCATTTTTATCGAATTTTTACCCTTGCAAAAGGAAATCCGCTGAAAATGTTTAAAATTGTTAATTCATATGTTCAACGGAAACGCGCTAATAACTCTAAGGCTTATCACTAGCTTTATGTGCCATTTCAGTCCTGTGTTATGCATTGGAGACTATTCAATGAACGCATTACGATGTTATTCTTCGATTCAAGAGATTGCTAGGCAAGGGCATATACAGAAATGCCTTGATGCTGTTGAGGATGCCATGCAGCGTTTTCCGCAGTTTCAGGTTGAGTTTCTTGCTTTGGCTTATGATGTTTGCTCTTCTGTTAAAAATGGAGGCAGATTTTTATATCAGAGCCGTCTTGTTGACTTTGCAATCAATCCTGATGACAAAGTGTTGGATATGGGCTCGGGCCATATTCCTTTTCCAAAGGCCACTGTGCTGGCTGACATAGCATTGACTGATGATGGTGTTGGACGGGCTGGAGTTCCCTTTAAGCATGTAGACGGAAAGCCTGTTTACGAGTGCTCTGTGGAGTCTACACCTTTTTCTGATAAAGAGTTTGATTTTGTCTATTGCTCGCACGTGCTTGAGCATGTGGATGATCCTGAAACCGCCTGCCGTGAACTGATGCGAATTGGCAAACGTGGCTACATTGAAACTCCGACCCGCGCTAAAGATCTATTCTTTGCCACAGCAAAAATCAGCCATCACAAATGGGCTGTTTCACAAGAAAATGGAGTTCTGGTTTTCACAGAGTACACACCTTCTGAGTTGGAAGGGCTAGGGACAAATCTGCTTTTAGACATGAATTGTGCTCCGCGTAACAAACGTGAAAAGGCGCTTGCTGCCCTCGAATATGTAAAGCCCGATCAGCTGAATACCATGTTTGCATGGGAGAGCAGCTTTGACTTTTGTGTGCGCACAACGACCAAAGCCCCCGCACACAGAGAGGTAAGGGGAGTAGAAGATCGCCCTTCCACTTTTGGTGGGTGGTTTTCTGCTGTTATGGGGCTGGGGCTGAAGGCGTTGCGTCGTACAGCTTGATTCATTTTTTTCAGTTGGCTGAGCATGCAGGAAAACGTTTAGATCTGCTCCAGAAAATAATGATAAATAGTTTACCTAAAAAATTAGCAACATTGGGCTCAAATTTTCAATGTGCTGCGACGATATCGACAATATAGTAAAAGCTGCCTCAGTTGGCAAGAATGGGCAGAGCTATGCAGAATACAGGTTTTTTGCAACGCGAAATTTTTTTTATCCGACATATATCTATATGCTTAGAAAAATGTAAGAGCTGCACCTAATTGCTTTTTAAATAGGGTAAAACGCATTATGATCGCACCTATAGCTGTTTTTGCATTTAACCGTCCAGAGCATCTTCAACGTACGTTGGATGCCCTTGCTGCAAACTTGCTGGCAGATCAAAGTAATGTAACAATTTTTTGTGATGGTCCCCGCAACGATACGGAGCGCGCAAAAACTGACGCCGCTCAGGCTGTAGCGTGCGCAGAAATCGATGCGGGGCGCTTTGCATCGGTGAACACTGTAATTCAGGAGCACAATAAGGGGTTGGCGCCATCCATCGTTGCAGGCGTTACAAGTATCCTTAATGTTCACGAGCGGCTTATTGTCCTAGAGGATGATATGCTGACCTCTCCATTTTTTTTGCGCTATATGAATGACGGCCTCGAGGTCTACGCACATGAAGATGCTGTCGCGTCTATTCATGGTTATGGCTTCCCACATGCGGTGGCTGATCCACCAGATACATTTTTTTTGCCCGGGGCTGACTGTTGGGGGTGGGGCACATGGCGTCACGCCTGGAATTTTTTTGAGGATGACGCCGCATCTCTGATCGATCGTATTGATCAACAACGTCTACGCCAAGCATTTAATGTCGATGGCTGCTATGGGTACTACGAAATGTTGGAAGACACGCGCGATGGCAGGGTGTCCTCGTGGGCAGTGAAGTGGTATGCTGCCACGTTTTTGGCGCAAAAATGGACTTTGCATCCGTCCCGTTCGCTGGTGTTTAATATTGGAAACGACAGTTCTGGTACTCATTGCGGAACAACTAGCGGATGGGATTCTAAACTGGCTAATACGCCAGTGCCCGTAGAACCGAAGTCTGTTGCCACAGATGCAATTATGTATGACGCGTTCAAAAAAATTTTATTGCGCGATTCTGGTGGGCGATGGAACTTGCTCAAGCGCAGGTTAAAGCGGTCGCTACGAGCATGTTTATCGAGGTGTTTATCATGGGTTTGAAACAGCTTTGTAAAGATTTTGTCCCCCCTCTGCTGTGGCGTCTTGCACAGCGTATGCTAGTTTCTCATGATGACGTACCCGTTTCTTTCAGTGGCAATTATCCCGATTGGCTCAGTGCCCAGGCTGCATCAGTAGGCTACGATTCTGATACCATTTTTAGTCGGGTGCTCGAGGCTGCGCGCAAGGTAAAAGATGGCGATGCTCTCTGGGAAAGGGACTCTGTTCTTTTTTACCATGAGGAATACAACACTCCCTTGCTTTATGCGCTCATGAGTGTGGCGGCCTGGAATAAGGGGAAGTTGCGTGTGCTGGATTTCGGCGGTGCATTCGGTAGTACCTACTGGCAACATAGGCGTTTGTTGCAAAGGCTAGAAGCCCTCTCATGGAATGTCGTTGAACAGTCTCAATGTATCTTGCGGGCAAAAATAATTTCAGACAGACGAGTTGCAGTTCTGGCCCGACATGCAATCTTGCGCAGTCATCGGGCCAGTGGACATCGTGTTTTTTTCCAGCGTCCTGCAATACGTGGAAAACCCCTATGAACTTCTTGAACAGGCCATAGAGTTGTCACCGAAAGCAATTATTCTTGATCGCACACCTTTTGCTGAAAATGGTGAACGTATTACAGTTCAGCATGTGCCTCCGACTATATACCCTGCTAGTTATCCATGTCGGTGGCTGGATAGAATACGAGTCGCAAAGTTGTTTGAACATTCATACCACCGCCTGCCGCAGCATCGCACTCATATTGACCCTCCGGGGTTTTGCGGAGTCGTAGCTGTAAAAAAAGACTAGTATGCTTAAAAAAATTAAACAAAAAATTGGCTCTTTCATCGCAGCCAATCAGTATCATCCCTCATTCGTTGGGTTTTGGGTGAACCCTTTTTGGCTTTGCCGCCGTGAGCTATACTGCAAACTGCATAATTATGCGCCCTCGATGCAAGGCAGAATCCTTGATTTTGGGTGTGGCACTGGACCATATCGAGCTTTGTTGGCTGCTGCCACTGAGTATATTGGCCTAGAATACGACAGCCCGGAAAATCGAGTGAACAAGCGAGCTGATATCTATTACGATGGTCAAACCATTCCTTTGGAGGATGCCTCACTGGACGGGGTACTTTCGACGCAAACACTTGAACATGTGCCGAATCCAACGCGGATTATAAACGAATGGGCCAGAGTTCTTCGCCCGGGAGGCTATTTGTTGCTTACCGTGCCCTTCATCTGGCCAGAGCATGAGATGCCATTCGATTTTCAGCGTTACACTACCAATGGGTTGCGTCTCATGCTTGAGAAAGGCGGGTTTGAAATTATAGCCCAAGAGCGTCTCCTGTGTGATTGCCGTGCGCCAGCTCAACTTTTTCTTGCTTGGCTTTATGACAGTTTGCGTTTTAGCTCGCGTAAGCCGATTACTCAGTTGCTCTTGTCAGTCTTTCTTTTTGCTCCGGTATCATTGATGGCTACATTGTTGGCCATAGTGATGCCAGCTACCTCAAATACCTATTTAGACAACCTCATTCTGGCCAAGCGAGTCAGCATATGACTGATCTTTTCATACCATTCGCCAATCCTCATGCTGCCTTTGCATTGCGCAAAGAGGAGATTCTGGACTCTGTTGCCCGCAGTTTAGATTCAGGACAATACATTTTGGGGCCAGAAGTAGAGGCATTTGAAAAGGATTTTGCTGCTTGGCTTGGCCTTGAGCACGTTGCAGGGTGCGCAAGTGGCACTGACGCCATCGAATTGGCCCTGCGCGCATTGGGCGTTGGGCCGGGCAAGGCTGTGTTTACGGTATCGCACACGGCGGTTGCTACTGTGGCGGCAATAGAGCGGGCAGGTGGGGTGCCTGTTCTTGTGGATATTGATGCCTCCACATATACCATGGACCCTGCATCGCTGGAAGAAGCTGTTTTGTACGTGCAAACACGCTGCCCTGATTTGACTCCGGCGGTGGTTATTCCTGTACATATTTATGGGCATCCTTGCGACATGGATGCCATTACAGCCATAGCAAGCCGCCACGGTCTAGCCGTGCTTGAGGATTGCGCACAGGCCCACGGCGCTCATTACAATGGGCGCATGGTCGGGACCATCGGTTCTGCCGCAACTTTCAGCTTTTATCCTACAAAAAATTTGGGAGCACTGGGCGATGGCGGCGCTGTGGCCACCAATAATGCTGCTCTGGCCGAGGAGTTGGCTGCCCTGCGTCAATACGGGTGGAAACAACGCTACATAAGTGCTGTTCCCGGCATCAATAGCCGCCTTGACCCTGTTCAGGCTGCCATTCTGCGCGTGCAGCTACGATATCTGGACGCGGACAACGACGCCCGGAGGCGTTTGGCCGCAGTATATACCGACAAACTTAATGCCTGTGGCCTGATTTTGCCCCAAATTGCTTCATGGGCAGCCCCAGTGTTCCATCTCTATGTTGTGCGTTGCCAGAGGGACAGAGAAAGTTTCATGAATTTTTTACGCCAAAAAGGTATTGGCACTGCCATCCATTACCCGAAACCAGTGCACTTGCAGCCTGCTTACAGAACCCGTATCCTTGCTCCCACGGGGCTTGCCGTAACCGAAAGCATTATGGATGAACTGGTTAGCCTGCCAATGTTTCCGCAGCTTGGCGCGGGTGATGTTAAGCGGGTTTCTTCGGCTGTGCTTGAATGGTGTCGATTGGGTGCGTAAAACCGCAGGTAGGGAGTGTTTGTGGATTTTTCAGGAGCCAATGTTCTTATTACTGGCGGTGCTGGGTTTATCGGCTCTAACCTTGCTCGACGTCTAGTAGATGCCGGAGCAAAGGTAACCATTGCAGACAGTCTTATTCCTGAATATGGCGGCAACCTGGCCAATCTGGAAGGTTTTCGACACAAGGTATTTCTGAATATTACCGATGTGCGTGACCCGCATGCCATGAATCACCTGATTCAGGGACAGGACTTTCTCTTCAATCTTGCTGGTCAGACCAGCCATATGGACTCTATGGCTGATCCCTTCACAGACCTTGAGATCAATGCGAAGGCGCAGCTCTCCATTTTGGAAGCATGCCGCGCACACAACCATGGTGTGAAGATCGTTTTTGCTGGAACCCGCCAAATATATGGACGGCCAGACTATCTGCCAGTGGATGAAGAGCACCCCGTACGCCCAGTGGATATCAACGGCATTCATAAGGTTGCTGGCGAATGCTACCACCTACTGTACCATCAAGTATATGGCTTGAGGTCGAGCGTTTTGCGGCTGACCAATACTTATGGGCCTTGCATGCGCATCAAAGATTCTCGTCAAACTTTTGTGGGCATTTGGATTCGTTTGATTTTGGAAGACAAACCCTTTGAGGTTTGGGGTGGCGAGCAGCTGCGCGATTTTACATATGTGGATGACTGCGTGTCGGCGCTGCTTATGGCTGCTGCCGACTCCAAGGCGGATGGCCGTGTGTACAATCTGGGCGGGGATTCTGTTGTCAGTTTGCGAGAGTTGGCTGAAACGCTCCTTGCTGCCCACGAAGGCGGAAGCTACGTGCTGCGCGAATTTCCGGCAGAACGAAAAAAGATAGATATTGGCGACTACTATTCCAAGGATACGCGCATTCGTGAAGAATTGGGCTGGCAGCCCTCAACGCCTTTGGCGGAAGGGCTTAAGCGCAGCTTGGCCTATTTTACGCCTCGTCTGGAGCAGTATTTGTGAGTGTTCGTCATTTTTGCACATATTTTGATCATAATTATTTGCCGCGTGCCGTGGTCATGCTTGAGAGCTTGCATGAACACTGCCCACATGCGCATGTGCATGTCCTCTGCCTTTCTGATCAGTGCTATGATGCGTTAACAGCTTTTGCCTACCCGTATGTATCGCTGATCAGGCTGGATGAGTTGGAGGCGGCAGACCCAACTCTGGCTGCCACGCGCTCAACGCGCAGTCTTATTGAATACTACTTCACCATCACTCCCTGTCTTCCGTGGTACCTTTTGGCGAAAGATACCGGCATCAAAGAAATTACCTATCTTGATGCAGATATGATGTTTTTTTCATCGCCTGAACCAATTTTTGAAGAAGCGCAAGATGCCTCGGTCATTATAACGCCGCACAGGTTTGCTACGCACCTGACAGACTTGGTAAAATATGGCTTCTATAATGTAAGCTGGATGACTTTTCGTTCGACTATTAAGGGGCTAAAGTGCCTTTCATGGTATCGCGATGCTTGCCTTGAGTGGTGCAAGGATGAATTGGAAGCGGATCGTTTTGCGGATCAAAAATATCTGGACTCTTTTTCTCAATTATTCGATGGAGTTCACTCAATAGAGCATAACGGTTGTGGTGTTGCTCCGTGGAATTTGGCCGATGCAAAAGTGGAGCAGAAAAGTACTTGGGTTACAGTTAACAGCGAGTTGTTGATTTTTTATCACGCGCAAGGTTTTAAGAATATTCGCGGGCCATTTTATTCATCGGGATTACGTAATTTCCACAGTAAACTAAGCGGCGCGGCAAAAGAATATATTGTAGAGCCATATGCTCAATCATATGTTGCAGCTGTGCAGCAGTCGAAAAGTGTTGTGGGGATAAACTCTTTTGCTGGTATACGGAAAGAGCAAAAGAAAACGCGCAAGTTCTTGCGTGATTGTAAAAATATTTTTCAAGAATGGAAAAATCAGTCCTTAGTGGTGTGCTGGTCATGACAAAATTTTTTACGATTATTACCTCCACGTATAATGCAGGCTCCACGTTGCCCCGTTTGCTGGAATCGCTAGCAAACCAGACGTGTCGTGATTTTGAGCTTATCATTCAGGACGGCGCATCCAAGGACAATACCCTGAATGTTCTTCAGTCATACGCTTCACGTCTCCCTTCTGTTTCAATTGCCTCTGAACCAGACAGCGGCATTTATAATGCGTGGAATAAGGCTGTGCAGCGCATTCAAGGGCAATGGGTAATCTTTCTTGGTGCAGATGATTGCCTCGTATCGCCTGATTCATTGGAGACTGTGCGTCAAAAATTATTGCCCCTACCTGCTTCAGTTGTCTTTGGTGCGGGCGATGTCTTTATTTGTGACGATGATAATGAGTTGTTTCTTATGCGAGGGCTTGACGGCAATGTCGCTAAAAAATTGCGTGCGGGGGAACCTGCAGTGCATTCGGCCCTTTTTCAGCGTGCGTGCCTGTTTGCCGGAGTGCCATTTGACGAGACATTCAAGGTGGTTGGCGATTATGATTTTGTGGCCCGTCTTTGGCGAAACGATGAAGATGGGCACTATCTTGATATTCCGGTAACGCGCATGAGTATTGGCGGCGCTACAAGTAATCTGAGGACCATGCTGCGCTATCGTTATGAAAAAGTTCGCGTTATGAATAGGTATTACGGCTTTGAGGCAACCTTGCCACATCTGCCGGGCCTGGTAAAAGGGCTGTTGCCTTATGCGCTTTCCAGAATGTTTTCGCCGCAGCGGGCAGTTTTTATATACAATAAAATTCGTACATTGCGAAAATTGAAAGCAGCGTATATCAAGTAATTATGAACTCACACGCCATTGCCATTATAGCATACAGAGCAGATCCAGATAATGATGAATTGGCCTCACTACGCCAATGCTTTGTTACGCTGGGGAACCATCCTCTGTTATTGATTTGCCCGGAGTCTTTGCAAGAAGATGTTTACATGCGTGAGGCGGCACGAAGTGGTGTGCAGTTGAGCCTTGTGCGGTTTTCGGATCACTGGTTTCGCAGTGTAAGTACGTATAACAAGCTGATGTTGAGTCTTGATTTTTATGAACGCTTTTCCGCGTATGAATATCTGCTTGTGTATCAGCTTGACGCATGGGTGTTCTCTGATGAGTTGGACAATTGGTGTGCACGAGGCTACAGTTATATAGGTGCTCCTTTTTTTAACGACCGTGGGGAGTTGTTCCCGTTTGCAGGCAATGGGGGCTTTTCATTGCGAAAAGTGTCTGACTTTCTTGCTCTGCTAAGTGGGGCAGCAAATACGCGTGATTATGATCATGATTTCCTGACCATTCGTCTTCCTGCCAAAACGGATCTGAGGGCGCAATTGAAGCGCATTTTGCATTGGGGCGAAATGAGCCTTTGCAGGCTGTCCACCAAGTGGTATTGCCGTTTAATGTGGGAGCATGAGGATTTTATTTTCGCAAAGGTTTTTTCATTTCTTGGGAAAAAGCATGTTCCTTTGCCGCGCGAGGCTGCACAATTTGCCTTTGAGCGCCGCCCAGAATTGCTGCTTACTTGGACAGGAGGAAAGCTCCCCTTCGGGTGTCATGCCTACAAAAAATACGGGCAAAATTTTTGGAATCAGTGGATAAAGCAATAACATGTTTTGTAATGACAGCATGTGGCAGAAGGATGCGGCGCATGGAACATCGTGGAGAAATTGGAGACTCGTTGATTCTTTCAATCATCATTGCCACACGTAATGTTGCGGAAAATCTGCACAGTACATTGTCGTGCATTCCCCAGCAGTCCTCGTTTCATTATCAGCTTGTTATTCAAGATGGGATGTCGTCTGACGAAACCTGTGCGGTTGCGCAGAGCTTTGCTCAGCTTCCTATTTCAATAGAAAGTGCGCCAGATAGCGGCATTTATGACGCATGGAATAAGGCGCTTGCGCGGGTGCAAGGCGCATGGACCATCTTTATAGGCGCAGGCGATCATCTTGATTGGGCCGCACTGACGCGCTGTGTGGCTGCGCTGCAACAATTGCCCGGTCATGTTGAATATTATACCATGCCGGTAAAGCTGGTTAATCCCTCTGGTGTTATTGTTGATTTGCTAAAGCCTTCAGTCACGCCTTTGCGTGATCTGCCTCAGGGCATGTGTTTGCCGCACCCCGGGCTTTTTCACCGCAGTACACTTTTTGCGAAGCAGAAGTTTGATGCTGCCTGTCGCATAGCCGGAGATTATGATTTTTTGTGCCGCACCTTGCGCGTGGACAACGTTGTTTGGGGTGACACTGCCTTTGCATCCATGTTGGCTGGTGGTATAAGCGGCAGTATGGATTCCATGTACCGCAGCGAGATAGAATTACTGCGCGTCTCAAGAAAGTATTTTCCGCAAGTATTGCCGTATAAGCCTCTGTTAAGGCTTGCACGCAGCGGTGGTTATTTGGCCGTGCGGAGAATTTTGGGATCGCGCATTGCGGGGTACTATGCCGACCTTCCGCGTTTGGCCCAAGGTAAATCAAGACTGTGGAGTCTCCCCGATTCAATGGAGTATGTGGCATTACCTCAATTGCCAGATATCCCATCCATAGATTTGCTTGTGGCAACGCTGGGGCGGGTCAGTGAACTTGACCGCTTGCTTACATCACTTGAAGGGCAAACCTACAAAAATTTTCGGGTACTTCTGGCCGATCAGAATCCCCCAGGTTTTCTGGACGGAATGCTGGCGCGCCATTCAGGTTTATCCATAAATCGCATAATGTTACCCTCCAGGGGCGTGTCCATCGCCCGCAATGTCTTGCTGGAAAAAGCGGACGGAGACATTATTGTTTTTCCCGACGATGACTGCTGGTATGCACCAGATACTCTTGAGCGCGTGCGTGAATCTTTTGGTATGCATACCTCATGCGGGGCCTTGCTTGGGGTCTGGAGTTCGTCGCCTGACATACATGTTCATGGTGTGCCCGACGGCATTGTTGGTCGGGCAGGGCTATTTTTGCTTGCAGGAACTTGCGTACAGTTCTTCCGCAGAGAGGCTGTAGATGGCATTCGCTTTGATCCCCTGCTTGGGCCAGGAACCGACCTGCCCTACGGCTGCGGCGAAGATACCGACTTCCTGCTCTATGTGCATGCCCGGACGATAGTGCGCAGATACAGGAAAATACGCGTTTTTCATCCTTCGCCCAAAGATGTGTTGCCCTTGGCGCAAAAGGTGGCAAACTATGCTGCCGGCCGCATGTATCTTCTGAAAAAATACAACTTTTCCACGTTGTTTGTTCTTTTCAACGTGCTGTATCCACTTTGTCTTATTCCTGTTGATGCCCTGCGATACGGAAAGGCACACGCGCTGTATCGGTGGCGCATGTTTAGGGAGAGACTTCGTAACTGGTGTTCGTAATCGTCGGACACGTCTGGTGGAGATATGGGCTATGGATATGAGTCCACTTCATACAGAATGTGTAGATTGGTCATGTTTTTCTGAGTCATCAAGGTGGATACGTTCCCGCAGTATCGGGCATTCCACGTTTTGCGATGACAGACTGATGTGCCCCTGTTTCGATGGACATTCATCTGTTTATGAATGGCTGTCCGTCAAAATGGGGCCAGGTTTATGGGCAAGCATGTTGGAGCAATGCTGCATAACCCGCTAGAGATGTTATGCGTTTTCGGTGCATTGACTGGCCGGTTTTTCAACTGTTGTAAAACTTATGGTTATGCCTGAATTGCGTTTTCTGCCGCATGAATCAGAGCTTACGGATACCGCTGAAGAGGCATGGATGTCTTCGTCATATCCATGGGCAACGAACTGGAATGTATTGATGCTGGTGCGGAAATAACGCAGATCCGGCAATGGACTACATAAAGAGCGGAAAAATAAGGTTTCCAAGTTTATCTTTGTCTTATGTACGTGTCGTAAAACAATGAACCTGCTGTTTAAATTGAAAAAAATGTGGCATGCTTCGGTCTAGATTCTGTCTGTCGAAAACAGGTCTGCCGGTGTCCATCTCTCTGTACTAAAAGCAGGTCACCGCTTAAAAGCTGCCCGATGGCGTCATTTTCTCTCTTTTCAATATGGGGCTGCTGATGTACTTTCCATCTGCCGCTCTTGCCAGTTGTGTGATGGGGAACCGCTTTTGAGGTTCTTGCAGTCAGCACATCAATTAGATAGTTTAATGGGCTGCTCGGACGGCCCGCGCTTGATCATCTGGTTGAATTGGGGCAAGCGGCCGGGGCTGCGCAAGCCATTCTGGCATGATTTTTTGCCCGTGCAATACATGTGGCATTTTTTGAAACGCTGACTGAGTCATACTGCAACCTTTTTGAAACAGAGCTGAGCAGGGGTTCCCTTCTCTGTGCTTATTGCTACGTATGCTTATTTTGCGAAATAAATTTTTATGGATAATCACATGGTTTCATTTGAAGACCTGTTGGAAAAAAAATCTTCCGTGGCCGTGGTTGGTCTTGGCTATGTGGGCCTGCCCCTTGCCGTGGCACTTTCCCGCCATTTTGATGTGATTGGTTTCGACATCAACGTGGCGCGCGTGGAGGCCCTCAACAATGGGCACGATTCCACCAATGAGGTGGATGATGCCTCCCTTGCCGCCAGCGCCGCGCGCTTTACCAGCGATGCCGCCGAGCTGGGCAAGGCCGGGGTTATCATTGTGGCCGTGCCCACGCCCGTTGACAGCCACCGCACCCCCGATCTCGCCACCGTAGTAGGCGCAAGCCGCACAGTGGGGCGTCATATGCCCAAGGGCTGCGTGGTGTGCTACGAATCTACGGTATACCCCGGTGTGACCGAAGACGAGTGCATTCCCCTGCTGATTAAAGAATCGGGTATGAATTTCCCCTCCGACTTCACTGTGGGCTACTCGCCAGAACGCATTAATCCTGGTGACAAGGTGCACAGGCTCGAAACCATCCGCAAGGTTGTTTCCGGCTCGGGCGAGGCTACAGCCGACCTGCTGGTCAAGGTATACGGCGCAGTGGTTACGGCGGGCATCCACAGGGCATCGTGCATAAAGGTTGCCGAAGCCGCCAAGGTTATTGAAAATACCCAGCGGGACATCAATATTGCATTGATGAACGAGCTGGCCCTTATTTTCAACCGCTTGGGCATTGATACCCTTGAGGTGCTGGAAGCCGCAGGCAGCAAATGGAATTTTCTGCCCTTCAGGCCCGGTCTGGTGGGCGGCCACTGCATTGGCGTGGATCCCTACTACCTGACCTACAAGGCCGAAGAAATCGGTTGCCACCCCGAGGTTATACTTGCAGGCCGCCGCATCAACGATGGCATGGGCAAGTATGTGGCCGAGGTCTGTGTCAAGCGTCTGATCAACGTCGACAAGCACGTTAAGGGGGCGCGCGTGGGCCTGCTGGGCTTTACCTTTAAGGAAAACGTGCCGGATATCCGCAATACCCGCGTGGTGGATATCATTGCCGAGCTCAAGGAATACGGCATTACTGCCCTAGTACACGATCCCGAGGCCGATGCTGCCGAAGCTATGCACGAATATGGGCAGAACCTTTTGCCCTTGAGCGATCTCAACAATCTTGACGTACTTATTCTGGCCGTATCCCACGAAAGTTATCGGCAGCTCAGCCCCGAAATTATCCGCTCCATGTTTGTGCAGGGCAAGGTTTTGTTGATGGATATCAAGGGATTCTGGAACAAACAGGAAATGTTGGGTGCCGGTTTTGATCTCTGGCGGCTTTAATTTGGGAGAGCACATGCCCTGTCATCTGATAACAGGCGGTTCGGGTTTTATTGGCTCCTGCTATGTGCTTGAGGCCAGGCGGCGGGGCGTGCGCGTGGTCAATCTTGACAAGTTGACATACGCGGGCAACCCCGCAAACCTGGCTGCCCTGCACGGTGATCCCGACTATGTTTTTGTGCGCGGCGATATTGGCAATGCCGAGCTGTTGGGCTGGCTGCTACAAAACTATCAGCCCGATGCCATTGTCAATTTTGCCGCAGAAAGCCACGTTGATCGCTCCATTGTAGACCCGGAAGCCTTTGTGCGCACCAATGTGCTTGGCACGGCCACTCTTTTGCGCGTTGTGGGCCAGTGGTGGGCTTCTTTACCCGCAGAACCGGCGCAGGCCTTCCGCTTCCTGCACGTTTCTACCGATGAGGTCTACGGTTCCTTGCAGCCTGGAGACCCGGCCTTTACAGAGGCAACTCCCTACAGTCCCAACAGCCCGTATTCTGCCTCAAAGGCCGCCAGCGACCATCTGGTGCGCGCTTTTCACGAAACATACGGCCTGCCGGTACTGCTGACCAACTGCTCCAACAATTACGGCCCGCGTCAGTTCCCTGAAAAACTCATTCCCTTGATGATCTGCAATGCCCTGGATCGCAAGCCCCTGCCCGTGTACGGCACGGGGGCCAACATACGCGACTGGCTGCATGTGCAAGACCACTGCGCGGCTATTGCCCGTGTGCTTGAGGCGGGCAATGTGGGGCGTTGTTATAACATTGGCGGGCATGCGGAAAAAACCAACCTTGAGGTTGTGCAGGCTGTTTGCACTATTCTCGACAGGCTGGCCCCGTCGGCAGAGGGCCCTTATGCCGAACTTGTTTCCTTTGTGACAGACAGACCGGGGCACGATTTTCGCTACGCTATAGACAGTAGCCGCATCGAGGCCGAGCTTGGCTGGCGGCCCGTGCATAATTTTGAGTCTGGCTTGCAGGAAACTGTGCGCTGGTATCTTGAAAATACTGCATGGACAGAAAATGTGCGCAGCGGCGCCTACAGGGAATGGATTGCGGTCAACTACGCACAGCGCGGCCCAGGTGGGGTCAACTGAGAAAGGGGGCGGCATGAGCGGCTGGAAAGGTATCATTTTGGCAGGTGGATCAGGTTCGCGTCTGTATCCCCTGACCCTGAGCGTGAGCAAGCAGCTCATGCCCATCTACGACAAGCCCATGATCTACTACCCGCTGTCCATTCTTATGATGGCGGGCATCCGCGACATCTGTCTTGTTTCCACGCCAGAGCATCTGCCGCTTTACAAGGCTCTGCTGCACGACGGCTCACAGCTTGGCTGCCAGTTCAGCTATGTGGAGCAGCCCAAGCCCGAAGGGCTGGCCCAGGCTTTTTTGCTGGCAGAGCATCACATCGCCGGGCACAATACCTGCTTGGTGCTGGGCGACAATGTATTTTTTGGTCACGGGCTGCCCGACCTCACGCGTGAGGCCATGGCCCGAAAGAACGGGGCCACCATTTTTAGCTATCATGTGCGCGACCCAGAACGCTACGGCGTTGTGGAATTTGACGACGCGCGGCGCGTGTTGAGCATTGAAGAAAAACCCGTTCATCCCAAGTCCAATTTTGCGGTAACCGGCCTGTATTTTTACGACAGCAAGGTGCTGGACATTGCCGGCGCCGTGCGTCCCTCGGCTCGGGGGGAGCTGGAAATTACCGATGTCAACAATGCCTATCTCAAGCAGGGCAATCTGCATGTGGAGCTTATGGGGCGTGGCATTGCCTGGCTTGATACCGGCACGCACGACTCGCTTATGGATGCCGGGGCCTTTGTGCAGGCCGTGGAAAAACGTCAGGGGCTCAAGGTGGCCTGCCTTGAGGAAATAGCCTGGCGCAATGGCTACATTTCGTCTGATGATGTGCGTGTACTTGCAAAGCCCATGGCCAAGACAGGCTATGGACAGTATCTTCTTGAACTTGTGGATGCGGGGCTGGGACAGTGGAAGTAGTGCAAACACCCCTTGAGGGAGTGCTGCTCATCAAACCCAAGGTTTGGGGCGATGCACGTGGGTATTTTGTTGAAACATGGCAGCATCAGCGTTGCGAGGCTGCGGGAATACGTCTACCCTTTGTGCAGGACAACCACTCCATGTCCACACGGGGCATATTGCGCGGCCTGCATTACCAAAAAACACGTCCGCAGGGCAAACTTGTCTATGTTTCGTTGGGCAGTGTTTTTGATGTGGCCGTAGACATTCGCCACGGTTCCCCCACATTTGGAAAGTGGTTTGGGGTTGAGCTTTCGCAACAAAACCAGTGGCAGATGTGGGTTGCGCCCGGGCTGGCGCACGGCTTTGTGGTTACGAGCGATATTGCCCATTTTCACTACAAATGCACAGACTATTATTGCCCGGAAGACGAGGCTGCCATTCGCTGGAATGACCCCACTATCGGCATTGACTGGCCCCTTGCCGAGCCCCAGCTTTCTGCCAAGGATAGTGCCGCACCCTTGTGGGCCGAGGCCATGGGCCTCAACAAGACTGAATAATACGTTTGGTGGCGGGCAAAACCATGCCCGCCCGCTTTTTTGTCACAGCAAGCTACCTTCTCTCACTTCTCTCGCTTCTCTCAGCCGAGCATCTCAAAATAGGGATCTTCCTGACTCAGGTAGTAGTCCACATAGTCGGCAACCCCCTGTTCCAGGCTTGCAAAGGCCAGGGGGCAGCGCATCTCCTGCATCCAGCCCATGTCGGCCTGCGTAAAATTCTGGTATTTTCCCCTGATAACGTACGGTATTTTTCGCACATTGAAAAAATAGAAGTAGCCCACCAAGTCGGTTAGGTTTGGTTATCACCAAACAACCACCAAACCAACGTGGAGGGCTACAAATGGAAGCTATCAGGACGCACAGTAAAAAGAAAGTTCCGGTAATTGCTGTCGATGATTGACCCTCCCCCCGAAAAGTATGCCATTGAAAAGTTAGTGTTCCTGACATAGGAGCACAAGGATGAAACGTAGCAGATTCACCGAAGAACAGATTATTGGGATTTTGCGGCAAGCCGAGGCTGGCATTCGTGTTGTCGATCTGTGCCGTCAGAATGGCATTTCGGATGCGACCTTTTACAAATGGCGCAGCAAGTTCGGTGGGATGAACATCTCTGACGCCAAGCGGTTGTGCCAGTTGGAGGAGGAAAACGCCCGGCTGAAAAGACTTGTGGGCGAACAGGCGCTTGATATCGTCGTCCTGAAGGACGTGATCTCAAAAAACTTTTGAGGCCCGCAGCCAACAGGGAAGCCGTGCATCACATTCAGACTGCGCATGGCTACTCAGAGCGGCGGGCTTGCCGAGTGATTCAGTTTAATCGCTGTTCAGCCAGACGGCCACCATCTGAGGACCGTGATCTTCTTTTGCGGACTCGGATGCTGGAACTGGCAAATGACCGGCGGCGTTTCGGTTCTCCGCGCTTGCATGAATTATTGCGCCGGGAAGAGCTGGTGCAGAATCATAAGCGGACAGAAAGGATTTACCAGGAAGAAAACCTTTCACTGCGCACCCGCAAGCGAGTGAAGCGTCCAAGCCATGCCCGCATTGTCCAGGCAGGCCCTGCTGGCCCGGATGAGCAGTGGGCGATGGATTTTGTAAGCGACTCCCTTATGGGTGGGCGACGCATCCGGATTTTGACAATTGCCGACCTGTGGGATCGTTCAAGCCCCGCGCTCGAAGTGGATATGTCGTTGCCTGGAGTGCGAGTTGTGCACGTCCTTGAAAGACTACGCCTTCTAGGTCGGTTGCCACAGCGAATCAAGGTTGATAATGGGCCGGAATTTAGCGGTAAGACCCTGGATACATGGGCTTTTGAGCACGGTGTACAGATTGAGTTCTCTCGTCCGGGTAAGCCCACAGATAATGGGCACATTGAAAGCTTTAACGGAAAATTCCGGGATGAGTGTTTAAATCAAAACGTGTTTCTGTCCTTGCACGATGCCCGCAGAACGGTTGAAGCCTGGCGGCAGGATTACAACCAGCAGCGACCGCACAGCTCATTGGGCTGGCTGACTCCGGAAGAGTTTCGTGAAAAGAATATAACCTGCAACCCATTGGGGACCACTAACTTACAAGTGGTATACGCAGTGGGGTAAGGTCATTTGGGCTTTGGAGTAGCCCCACTTCTACCGAATACCATCTAACTAGGGAGGAGATGCTACAACTATGGCTGGAACCAGTGCTAAGTTCAACGGTTGAGATAGTAACGATAACGTATCATTACCCATTCTATGTAATCATAAAAACTTAAATATATATTACAGTTGAAAGACCCGCTGAATAACCATGTCGTTGCAAATAATAATAACCTCCTGCAGTTTTGCAAAGCAGGCATGCCCTTTTTGAACTATTTCTCTCGCGGTTTCTAAGCGTAATCTTACCGCACTGGTCATCATATCTTAAAGAGCCCGCTTCCTTGATAGGAACCGGGCTCTTTCAACTATTAAGGAGTCACAACTATGGATATTAATTTGCAAAATAATCTTAGTACGTTGCAGCAAGAAGAATTTGATGCGGGCCAAGTATTCAGCGGCAAGCCCTCCGGCACCACGGTCAGGGGCTACGCCGCTTCTTCGGCCTACACCCCGGCCATTGACCACGACTATATTTTCCATGAGTCCAGCCGCGATGTTGTGGTTTGGTTTCTTAACCCACAGGAACCACTGTACGTCTTCGGGCCTTGTGGGAGTGGGAAGACTAGCTGCATTAAGCAGCTGTCAGCCAGGCTTAACTATCCCGTATTTGAAGTCACCGGACACGGGCGGCTTGAGTTTGCCGACCTAGTTGGTCATCTGACGGTCAAAAATGGCAGCATGGCCTTTGAATACGGCCCGCTTGCGCTTGCCATGCAATACGGCGCACTTTTGCTACTGAATGAGATCGATCTGACCTCACCTGAAATAGCCGCAGGACTGAACAGCGTGCTGGACGGCTCCCCCCTGTGCATAGCGGAAAACGGCGGCGAACTGATTGTGCCGCACCCCATGTTCCGTCTGGTTGCCACGGCCAATACCAATGGCGGTGGCGATAACACCGGCCTCTACCAAGGCACCCAGCGGCAGAACCTTGCCTGGCTGGACCGCTTTACTATCTGCGAAGTGGGCTACCCATCTGCCGATGTGGAAAAATGCCTGCTCGCACGGCGCTTCCCTTCGCTACCCGAATCGTTGTGCGCCACCATGGTGGACTACGCCAATGAGGTTCGAAAACTCTTCATGGGGGAGGCTAGCACCAGCAATCTGACCAACACCATAGAAGTAACATTCTCCACGCGCAGTTTGCTGCGCTGGGGAGATCTGACCGTTCGCTTTCAGCCTTTGGCTCATCAAGGCATACAGCCCGTCACCTATGCCCTCGACCGGGCGCTGGCCTTCCGTGCCAGCCGTGAAACCCGCGCCATGTTGCACGAGCTGGCTCAACGCATGTTCCCACAGCAGGTCGAGCTGAAGGTCCCAACGCTACATATACCAACAGCGTAAAATAGGAGGCTATAATGACACAGCTTGTTTCTGACATCCGCATTTTGGACAATTTGCTGGCCCTTAACCTTAACGTCAGCTTGTGGTCTGCCCGCCGCAAAATGAGTCAGGAAGACCTGGGCGGCGCAGAACTGCCCCCCGAAGATCTGGCTTCTCTGGGCTCAAAGCGCATTGCCGACCCGGAAAACCTCAAAGTATTCTGCACACTCAAGGCCCGCGCCTTCAACTACCTTGATCGGCACGGGGTGCGGTTCATGTCTGGTTGGGCCATCCCTGAAGAAAAGGCTGGCGAGATCGTGCAAGAGCTGCTCAACATCCGCACCGAATTCCAGAAAGAAAAGGAAGCTTTTCTGACTGGTTATGACAAAAAGGTGCAGGCGTGGATTGAGAAGCACCATCAGTGGGGCGAAATTATCCGCAACTCCCTCGTGGGGCCTGACTATGTACGCGCCCGCATGGATTTCCGCTGGCAGCTGTATAAGGTCGCCCCGCTTGAGCAGCACACAGACAACGCCGCTGTGCTGGAAGCCGGTCTGGCGGAAGAGGTACAGGGCCTCGGCGGCATCCTGTTTGATGAGGTGGCCAAGTCGGCTGACGATATATGGCGCAGGGTTTATCATGGCAAAACGGAGGTAACCCACAAGGCACTCTCGCCGCTGCGCACCCTGCATGCCAAGCTCACGGGCTTGTCATTTGTAGAGCCACATGTAGCACCGGTAGCTGACATCGTGCAGGCGGCACTGTTGCGCATGCCCAAGAAGGGCAACATCACCGGTACAGACCTGCTGCTGTTGCAGGGGCTGGTCTGTCTGCTCAAGGATAGCGTGGCTCTTGTGGGCCACGCTCAGAAAGTTGTTGAGGGCTATGGCCCGGCCTTTGTGTTGGATGCCCTGCTGGCCGGTCCGGGCGTTATAGCTGAGCAAGACGGCAGATCAATGCTGATGAACGGGGATATGGGTGGAGAGGATGACGAGCCCATTCTGCCAGACATTCCTGCAGTAGACAGCGCATCGTCGCATCCTGCTATCCCAAGCCTGGGTCTGTGGTGACGGCATGATACGCACGAAAGATGTTCTCAACTGCCTGCCCCTTGTGGCGTCTATTTTGGGTGACCGCTATGGAGTGCAGGTGCGTATTGGCGGTAAGGAGGCCTGTACCAACGGTAAGGTAATTCACTTGCCCTCATTGCCAATGGATTGTGAGCCTGAATTGTTGGCGCTGGCTAAGGGGTTCTGCGATCACGAGGCTGCTCATATACGGCACACAGGTTTTAGCGTGCTGAAAGCTGCAAACCTTGATCCTGTGGCCTTTAACTTATTCAACTGCCTTGAAGATTGGCGTGCTGAAAAGAAGCTGTCGGGTATTTTCCCAGGTTGCCGGAGAAACCTAAACTGGTTGATACGACGATTCTTTGTAGAGCAAGCACAGCCGAGGGCCGGGGACGATTCCCCGGCCCTTGCTGTTTTGGACTATGTGCTTCTGACGGTGCGGGCTTGGGATGTGGATGATGTGAACCAAGCACGTCAAAAGTCGGCGATCATCATAGAGCAGCACTTTCCCAGCTTGAGAGAGGCCCTCGATGTCATACTGGTTAAGGTCTACATCCATTGCCCAGATACGACAGCAGCAGTCGAATACGCACGGCAAATCGCCCAGTGCATCCGCCAGTGGGAACCGCCTCAGCCAATGGCAACCAGCAAGTGTACAGACAAAAACGATCAAGGCGACATGCCGCTGCCGACAAAGGAGGACATCGATTCTGCCTCAAAAATCGACCAACAAGCTGAAACGGTTCAACCGCTAAGAGCTTTGAGTGATTTACCGCTCAAAGCTCTTTTTCATGCGGAGGCGCAGGATCTTCCTCAGCAACTCGGCGAAATCATGGCGATTGAGCTTGCCAATAGCAGCTTAGAATCCGCCAGTGACGCTCTGACTGTGGCGGTAGAAGGCACTCGACAAGCAGCCCCCTTGCCAGCAGAGCAGAAGCTGCAAGCCCTTCAGACCAGCATTGCCCTGCGCACTCGCCTTCAGGGCTTTCTGCAGACACAAACCCAAAGGCGTTGCAGTATCGGGCGTAGAGGGGCTCTGCACGCCAATTCGCTACACCGCCTGCAGGTTGGCAATGCTCGTGTTTTTCAAAAAGAGTCTGTGCAACTGGGCCTCAATACGGCTGTCCATATCCTGCTGGACGTAAGCGGCAGCATGGCTGGCGCGCCGATTAACCTTGCCAATCGAGCCTGTTTTGCTGCGGCAACCGCGCTGAGCCATATCCGTGGCGTGAACCCTGCAGTAACAGCTTTTCCCGCAGTCACGGAAACCAATTCAGTATTCCCCATCATGCGACACGGGCAGGCGGTGCCAGATCTGTTCGACCTACGGGCTTCTGGAGGGACTCCCCTAGCTGGGGCCGTGTGGTGGGTTTTGCAAACCATGTTGCCCCTCAAAGAGCGGCGCAAGATGATTCTGGTTATCACTGATGGCATGCCGGACAACCAGTGGGCTGCAAGCAATGCCATCGGAGTGGCGCAAAAACTTGGCTTTGAAGTTTATGGCCTTGGCATACGAGATGAACACATCACGCACCTGCTGCCGCACACAAGCAGAGTGGTCAACGACTTGCCCGATCTGGTGCCTGCCATGTTTGCCATGCTACAGGCTGCATTACTGAAAGGAGCTGAGAATGGCTGGAAACACCTCTGCCAACAGCCTTGATGCCTCCGCATGGCTTGTCATTGCAATCGTCCTGCTAAAGGCTGCAAAGGCTATTTGGGATGAGTTGAAGGATTAAAATACATAAGAGCAGAGATAACCCCATTATACTATCAAGCAGGAGTTGGACCTTTAGGGTAAAGCTAGTCCAGAGATCTCTTGAACGCCTGGCTCGGATTTCACCGTGATGCAGGTCATCGGAGGCTGGGGTGCAGGCAGGGAAGTGGGAATCACCCATTTCCCTGCCGATGTGATGGTCGTATTGTTGACAAAAGAGCTATATTGCAAATTGGTCAGATAGACCGCTAGGCTATTTAAAAGACAAAACAGCCACTTTTTCTACGCATTCTTGAGTTGTATTGAGCCACCTTTTTAGTATACTATTTTCTTTGTCAGAAATATAAATGTTGTTAGATTTCTTGAAAAGTTTGATTGTTCCAATTTTTCGGTATGTTTCTGAAGACTTGAATCTATTTATAATATTATCGCATGGTTCATTTTGTGAAACTATAGAGTCATGCATGAGAAGGCCGATGCAGCGTGCAGGATTTGAATCAGCATGAAAGTTATCTGGGACTACACATTTTCTCATTTTAATCAGTTTAGCCACTTCATCAAGTTGACGAGGATCTCCGTCAATGATTTGCTCAATAGCGATGTCTGTCATTTTACGCTGAAGCTCTATTTCTTTAATCTTCCTTTCAAAATTAGTATCACTAAACTGAGAATTAATTGAAAATGTAAATTGTTTGTTTTTCATCTCTTCTATGAAAGATTCTCTTGCATCAGATATCATTCCTATTGCCATTCTGTAGGTGATAAGGCGCGCCCGTTGCTCTTCGCTGCTGTTAAATGAGAGGGGTGGAATCGGCATTACGTCATTTTTTATAAAAAAATGAAGAACATCTGCAGGGTTGCACGCTGTATCAATGTCCCAGAAATAATAGCCATAGTTAACAGAAAAGATTAACAATCCTGCTACGGCATGAATTTCTTCTTTGTTCAATTTCTCTAAGGGATAACTTGTCGGCATTTTACAAATGCGGCAATAGGATGCATTAATGATACATCTAAGAGAATAATATTCTTCATCAATGTATGGATATAAAATTTCAAGATTTTTTCTATTATCATTGACCAAGTCATGATGATTTTTGTGTATATGTGTTGCGGTATATACAAACTTCCAGTAATCTCCAGAGAGAAAATTGCGGATTTCTGTGTCTTCTGTGGTATTTTCTAGGGCAGTTTTAAAGTTCTCAGGCATCGTCATCTTCTCCTCTTTGCGTCTCGCGTTCGCTGGCTGTAGGCGTCCTGTTAAGAATGGAATCCGCCACGCCAGCAGCTCGCTTCATTGCTTCGTCCGCCAAATGTGCGTACCGTTGCGTCATTTGTGGGCTCGAATGGGTCAGAAGCTTTTGCAAAGTGTATAAGTCAACCTTGCCACTTGACGCAAGGAAACTGGCAAAATGATGCCGTAGCCCGTGCAGTGGGCGAAAATTATCAGGTAACCCTGCATTTTTTTTTACTCGGCGTGCAATGCGTCGATAGTCCTTTCTTTGATATCCATCCTTGCCTGGAAAAACGAAAGGGCTCCCTGTATGTGATATTTTTAGTAAAATTGTTCGGGCAGCTTCATTCATGGGTATATGCTCGGTTACTCCTTTTTTTGCGGATGTCCCGCGCAATGTAATTATATTCCGAACAAAATCACAATCTTCCCATCTCAGAGCAAGCAGCGTCCCTTTGCGCATGCCTGTCACCATGGCGAGCCGAATCAGAGCCGCTGCATCTTGATCTGACTCTGCGTCCAATGCCTCAATCAACTGCGTGACCTGTTGCTCGGTGAGCATTTCAGTTTTTTCTCCATCCACATGAATGGACTCAATAGTAAGCCGTCCAGGATGTAGAGGTTGGCATAGGCCACGTTTGACACCAAAGTTTATTATTGCTCGTAGCTGAGAGATGACTCGCTGAATAGTGCCTTCGGATTTGCCAGCTTTGAGGCTTTTGCTTTTAAACGCGTCAATGTCTATGGTGAGCATTTCTTCAGGGGTATGTTGCCCAAAATGTGGTCCAATATGAGTATTATACCGGCTGATGTCTCGTTGGCGGCTTTTGTGTTTAGGATGTGCTTCTTGGTATGCCTGCCAGATGCGATCCAAAGTCCAACGGTCACGCTCAGCCTGTTGAGACTCAATAATTTCTTTCCTTTTTTCCGTATTGGATTTTTCCTTGCCGCGTATTCTGTCCGCTCTTATCAGCGCGGCCTTTGCTTCGGTCATGCCATAGGAAGCTTTACCAACAGGTTCCTCAATAAGTTTGGCTTCGCGCCCACCTTGACGGTAAAGAATGTAGTAAGTACGTTCTTTGCCGACGGCATCAAACCTGAAGTAGACTCCTGCATATTTTTGAGATTTTTCGCGTTTCGATTTTTTCATGGATATTCTCGGTTATGTATTGGGATGCTTTCTTTCCCAATACCATTCCCAACACAGATTGTGAAGTTATATAAAAAAGGGTAGTAGTCAGTGTGATAGTTTTCTATAAAAAATCAATAATTATAGTGAGTAGGGAAAATTAGTAAAAATACATAGGAATGCCGTACGCGCCTTCGCAAGGCGGGGGTCGAGGGTTCAAATCCCTTCTTCTCCACCACAATATCAAGGGGTTACCTGATTACAGGTAACCCCTTTTTTTGCAGCCTTCGCCAGCCTTGAACTGCCGCGCAATGTGCCAAAGCACCATTGATCTACCGCGCCAGGGATAGTAGTGTAAGGCACTCTCCCCTGCGTGTTTGCCAACACGTTGTTACTTTCCGGTTAGTCCCCACCCTGCCTGACAGGCAAAGGAACGTGCATGAGCGAAAATGATGCCGCCCCCCAGGTTTCC
>Ga0268357_100915_pt1 | contig 27073 bp, 22 predicted proteins | sample BioMet10_FD_192466 | JGI IMG/M metagenome (GOLD analysis project Ga0268357, IMG submission 192466) | Sewage microbial communities from Oakland, California, United States - Biofuel 10 (Illumina Assembly) | ecosystem: Engineered > Wastewater > Sewage > Unclassified | place: USA: California... | reverse complement strand
AAAACCAGCAGCCCGACCGGCCGTACGCGATCGCGACACGGGACCGGGAGTACCAGCTTCAGGAGATCATCGCCGATCTCAAGAAACTAAAAAAGGGAAAACAGGATCTCGTGTACGAGATCACCGATACCGAAGTCCAACGGATGAAAAAAGAATAATTTTTCTTAACCGTTTTTAACCGCTCTTCTGCCGGGCCGGGTTTTCTGCCCGTTCCCTATATTCCCGGTTACAGGGAAATCCGTAATCCCCTTTCCCGGGGTATTTCCTGTCGGGCGTTTTTCACCGACCCTGAGGGTACGTTAGTGCAAAAAATACCATAAGAGAACAACGCATACGACCGCAACACCGCTCCAGAACCACCAGGTTTTCCAGACCGGCCGGGATTCCGCAAAATTATACCAGCCCAGATCGTCGGCGTCCCGTCCCATGAACCATTCCACGATAGCGTTTGTCATGACAGATCCTTTTTATATATCTGATGCCTCATTGGGCCATCACGAGAAATAGTTTCCCGCTATCAAAAGATTAAAAAAAGTGAATTGCCGGGAATCTTACGGGACCTGCCGTGATATTCTCCCCTTACCCCACGGTAATATCGTACACCGCGTGCCACTGTCCGGGCGAGTACGACCTGACCTCGTGCTCGGCAACATCCGTTCCGCCCAGCTCCCGGATCCGGGCCAAATGCTCCCCCTTCTCCGAAACCAGCGAATAGAAATGGATCGTTCCCCCGGGCCGGACGAGCCGGAAGGCTTCGGGCAGAAATTCCGTGCCGGAGAGCGGGAGGTTCATCACGATCCGGTCGAATTTCCACGGGAAGATCTTTTCAAGATGGCGGGCATCGGCAAGCACCGGGATCACGTTTGCCGCCCGGTTCTTCCGGCAGTTCTCCATCATAAGCCGGACTGCCTGCGGATTTAAGTCGGCCGCGACAACCACGCCAGCCCGTGCCGCAAGGGATATCGCAAACGGCCCGACACCGGCAAACATGTCGAGCACGATCTCGCCGTCGCGGAGCTGATCGAGCACCCGCTGGCGTTCGGTCGAGAGCCGGGCGGAAAAATACGCGCCGGCAAGGTCGACCACGAACCGGTGCCCGTGCTCCACGACTTCGGTCCGGGTCGTCTCGTTCCCGGCAAGGACACGGTAGTCCCGGGTCCGGTACTCTCCCGAGACTTCGCTTGTCGGGAAAAGAATCGTGTGGAGCGAGGGCCGGTTTGCAAGGATCTTCCGAGCTCCCTCCGGATCGTTCTCCTGCATGATCGCGATCCCGCCCACGAGTTCGTGGCGGGGAAGTGGCTCGCGGCCCGGCTGCTCTTCAAACTCGTACCACCCGGCGCCGTCCCGTTCTGCGAGCACGGCAAAGACGAGATCGTTTCCCTCGTGCAGGACTTTGAGCGTCACATCGAGCGCCCCTTTGTTAAGAAGCGCCTGCCGTGTCGCCTCGCCGTCCTTTGCCGGTACCCGTACACCCCACTGCCCGGTTGTCATTTTAAAAGACCACTGCGCTCATAATAGTATACATCCAACAGGTATTCATGGCTGGTGATGACGGACACCACAATGCGGAGGGGCAGGGCGGCCCCGGACGCGGTACGGATGCAGAGATCCTGACCCGGATCAAATCGGGCGGGGTCAAGCTCTACGAGCTCGAAAAACTGATGCCCCCGGCCGATGCCGTGCGGGTGCGGCGCGGGTACATCGAAGAAGAGACCGGCACGACCTTAAAGAACATCGGGATCTTCTCCATCGACACGGGTCGGGCGGCAACACGGAACTGCGAGAACATGATCGGCGCCGTGCAGGTGCCGGTCGGGGTTGCCGGGCCGGTTCTCGTGAACGGCGAATATGCGAAAGGAAAGTTCTGGCTGCCCCTTGCCACGACCGAAGGCGCACTCATCGCATCGGTGAACCGGGGCGCAAGCGCAATCACAAAAGCCGGCGGTGCTGAAGTCCGTGTCCTGCACGAAGGGATGACCCGGGCGCCGGTCTTTGCGGCAAAGAGCGTGGGGCACGCAAAGGAGGTCGCCGACTGGGCAGCGGCCCACGAGAAGGACTTTGCCGCAATTACTGCCACGACCACCTCGCACGGGCAGATGACCGGCCTCTCCACGTACATCGCGGGAACGAGCGTCTTTGTCCGGCTCGAATTTGATTCAAAAGATGCAATGGGCATGAACATGGTAACCATCGCGAGCGCAAAGATTGCAAACGAGATCGCAAAGGCGACCGGTGCACGGCTCATTGCCCTCTCGGGGAACATGTGCACCGACAAGAAGCCGGCGGCTATCAATACGATCATGGGCCGGGGCAGGAGCGTTGTTGCCGGTATTGCGCTCTCCCACGAGCTCATCGAGAAGATCTTCAAGACCGACGCCAAGTCGATGTTCGAGGTCAACTACCGGAAAAACCTCGTCGGCTCGGCCCGGGCCGGGGCCATGGGCTTCAACGCCCATGCGGCTAACGTAGTCGCTGCGATGTTCATTGCCTGCGGGCAGGACGCGGCCCACGCCATTGACGGGAGCACCTGCATGACCACGATCGACCCGACCGACGACGGGGTGTACGTATCCGTCACGCTCCCCTCGCTGCCGGTCGGCACGGTTGGCGGCGGGACCGGGGTGGACACGCAACAAGAGTGCCTGAAAATTCTGGGAGCGGCCGGCAGCGGCACGCCCCCGGGCGCGAACGCAAAGAAGCTCGCCGAGATCATCGCGGCCGGCGTCCTTGCCGGGGAACTCTCGCTGATCGGAGCCCTCGCCGCCCAGCACCTTGCCCGCGCCCACCAGGAACTGGGCCGTGGCGTAAAACGGTAAAAGAGAGAGAAATTATCTGCTTTTTTTCGTTGGGGATTTTTCCGGATACGCTTCGCTGAAGTCGCGGAGCGCCGATGCAAGGATCTTTGTCTTTCCCACAAGCGCCGCGATCATGATCGTATCGAAGATCTCGCCTTTTGTTGCCCCTTCCTTTGCCGCCGCCCGGATATGGAACTTCAGGCACTGGTTTGCCCCGGACGCTGCTGCCGCCGCAAGGGTGACGAGCTCGGCGGTCTTTGCCGAAAGGTTCGGGGGCCGGCAGAGCATATCGTCCGCAATGCACATGAGCGCAAAGTAGTCCGGCCGCTCGTTTTTCTGGACCGGCAGGATAAACGGCATGCTCCCGAGCATCTCCTCTGTGTCTTCGAGCATGTCATCGCCGATGGAATCGGTGTGTTTCAAAAATTCGCTGATTGCCTTTTTGTTTGCCTCTTTCATTTCCCAGGCCTCAACTGTACTTTTTTGTTGGCACACCGTGAGGATAAACGATCCGAAACCGTTTAGAGAAACGGATATCGTGAAAGTTCCAGAGATGACTTGGCCGAAGGCAGGAACTGCGGGCGTAACTACCCTAAAGACGCACCGGTGATAATCAGGATCCGCGGAAAAAGATGTGCAGACCCCTTTTAACTGTTTAAAGACCCTGCATGATCTTTATCGCACAAAACTTACCGCACATGGTACATTCCGGCGATCCGTCAAAGTGTTTCTGCGCCCGGCCCGGGTCGAGGGCGCACCTGATCTGTCCCTCGCGGTCGAGGGAAGCCCGGAGGCGGGCGACCGACCGATCCTCGCTTGTCCTGCCCTGTTTGACCGTGTCGCCGATATGCGCCGCAATCCGGAATGCAATGAGCCCTTCCTTTACTTCTTCCGGTGTCGGGAGCCCGAGATGTTCCGCTGGCGTAAGATAACAAAGATAATCGGCACCGGCGGCACTTGCCACACTTGCCCCGGCACACCCGGCGATATGATCAAAACCTGCTGCAATGTCTGTCGGGAGCGGACCGGCAACAAAGAGTGGGAAAGCGGCCTTTCGCTTGTAATACCGGATCGTCGGGGCGATATGGTCGAGACGGATATGGCCTCCCGCACCTTCGATGATTACCTGGACTCCCGCATCGTGCGCCCTCTCTGCAAGGGCCACATTCTGGCGCACTTCTTCCCGCTGGAGCTCGTCGCGCGTGTCGCTGATGCACCCGCTCCGGGCGGTATTCCCCAGCGAGAGTACTAGGTCGTGCTCCCGGCAGATCGCAAGGACCCGGTCGAAATGTTCGATAAAGGGATTTTCGCAGTCGTTCATCGCCATGAATGCGCTGGTGATGGAACCCCCTTTTGAAACCACACCAAGGATGCGCTTTCTCTTACGGTAGAGGTCTAACATCCGGTGGTTTACGCAGTGGATGACAAGCGAACTTATTCCTTCTCTTGCCTGATCAGCGCAGGTGCAGATAATGTCGTCCGCGGTCATCCTGTCAAGCCCGATCCCGGCGGCCGCTTGGTAGATAGGCACCGTGGTCAGGGGAACGCTTGTCCCTGCAAAGATCCTTCTGCGGATCTCCCTGATATCGCCGCCCATCGAGAGATCACTTATGGTATCTGCGCCGAATTTCTCGGCAAGCTGCGCTTTTTGGACTTCCTCACGGATACAGATCTTTCCCGACGATGTACCTAAGTTGACGTTCACCTTCGTGCGAAGATTCTGTCCGATGCCAATATACCGGTCGCCACGCTGCATGATCACCACGCTGCCGGAGGCAACAAGAGCCCGCAGGACTTCGGGTTCGATTCCTTCGCGGGCAGCGACTGCCTTGATAGGGCGGGGCAGGGGTTTCCTTCGTGCCTGTTCGATCAGGGGGATCATGTGTTCACGTCCATGTCGCACATTGTTTGTCGCACACAATCATGAACGCTTTCCGTATGCGGAACTGAAGGATAGTATTCGCGATACCGAAGCAGGGAAACGCCCCGTGATGCATGACCGTCCGCACGTCAGGGTTTAAAACCGGAACCACTTCATCATCACGAGCGCGTCTTCGCCGTTCGCATAATAGCCGCCAACAAAAAAGACGTCCTGGTACCCGAGGCGGCGGTAGAATTTCTGGGCCGGGACATTGGATTCGCGGACTTCGAGCTGGGACCCGGTGGCGAGTTCGAGCGCAAACTGGTGCTCGGTCCGGAGCATCAGCTGCCGGCCGATCCCCCGGTTGCGGAACTGCGAGGAGACCGCGAAGTTGCAGATATGGCCGTAGATGTTCTCGCCCGTGTCCTCGATAGCCCCGATGATGAAACCCGCGATCTGCCCGTCGCAGACGGCGACAAAGAACGTGGTCGGGTAATATGAGAGCGCCTCCGCAAACGTCTGCTTGTCCCAAGCCTCGACAAATGACTCGACCTCGATCGCATAGATCGCATCGACATCGGCCGGCCCGGCCCGCCGGATCTGTGCGGGGGTCTTAGGGGGGATCGCATCCCGGGATTTTATCATGGTGGTGCGCTCGTTTTGCAGGTTATCCTGTTGCCCCCCGCGTACAATAAGGCTTTGTACCGTGCTGTTTTTTGCCCCCGCCGGTGTCTGTGGGTATATATGTGATCTCGCCAAACGTATGAGAAAGAACGCCCTGATTATGGGGCGCCGGTTGGTACCATGGTAACGATCTACCGTTTCCCCGCGGTGCGCCCCGCACCCGGCGAGGCCCAGGCTATCGCAGCCGTTCCGTACGATGTTGTTACGGCTGAAGAGGCGCGGGCGATCATCAAGGAAAACCCGGACAGTTTTCTGACCGTCAGCCGTTCTGACGCAGAACTCCCGGATCTGCCCGCTAACGATGACAAAGTCTACGAACGGGCAAAAGAAAATTTCAACGCACTGGTCTCCAGCGGCCGGATGAAAAAGGATACGAAACCCGGGATGTACGTGTACCGGATCCGACAGGACGGGGACACGTTTTTGGGCCTCTGCTGCTGCCTTGAGACCGAAGATTACCGTACCAACAAAATCCGGCGCCACGAACTGACCCGGTACGACAAGGAGGAGGACCGGACCCGGCATATCGAAGCGGTAAAAGCCCACAACGGCCCGGTGGTGCTCCTGTACCGGGATAAGGACAGCCTCTTTTCATTCATCGAATCGCTCATTGCCGGGGGCAAAAAACCGGATGCAGAGGTTTCGACCCCGCAGGGCGGAATCCACCAGATCTTTGCCGTTACCGATCCAAAAACGCTCGACGAACTGGAGCACCGGTTTACGGGCGTTGCAAACCTCTATATTGCCGACGGCCACCACCGGGCAAAGGCGGCAGTCAACCTTGCCGACCGGAAAAAAGCGGCCGGGGAAAAAGTGGACGGCGAGATCGGACGCTTTATGGGAGTGCTCTTTGCCGAGAACCGGGTGAAGATCCACGGCTACAGCCGGCTTTTAACCGATCTCGGGAAGTACACGCAAGAATCGTTCCTCGCGGGGCTCAAAACACAGTACACGGTTACCCCGTACGGGGAGGTGGACGGAAACGGGTACAACATAAAACCGCACGTCGCCCACCCGGAAAAATACCACGTGATGCATCTCTACCTTGGCGGGAACTGGTACGAGTGCACGAGGCCCATCGACCCGGCGGCCGGGCCCATCGATGTGCTCGACGTCTCGGTGCTCCAGAAGACCGTGCTCGAAGGCATGCTCGGGATCACCGATCCCCGGGGCGATGCCCGGCTCCAGTACCTGGGCGGGGCCCGGCCGGTTGCCGATCTCGAAAAACTGGTGGACGAAGGGAAATACACGGTCGCATTTGCCATGCAGCCGGTCCGCGTGGGAACGGTCCTTGGCATTGCCGATGCCGGCGGGATCATGCCGCCCAAGTCCACGTGGTTCGAGCCAAAACTGTTAAGCGGGCTTGTCATCCACTCGTTCGCGTGAGCGGACGATCCAAACCGTATCCTTTTATCATTTTTGCATACCGAGGGGATATGATATGATCACCCTCGCACTCCCCAAGGGCAGCCTCGAAGCGCAGACGCTCCAGCTTTTCAAGGAAGCAGATCTCGAAGTCAGGCGCACCGACCGCGACTACAACCCGTGCATTGCCGATTCCCGGATCGGCAAGGTGAAGATCCTCCGCCCGCAGGAGATCCCGACCTACGTGGACAAGGGCTATTTCGATCTCGGAATCTCGGGCCTCGACTGGGTCCGCGAGACAAGATCTGACGTGGTCGAGGTGGCAGCCCTCACCTACAGCAAGACGGGCGAGGGGAACGTGAAGATCGTGATCGCTGTCCAGCGGGACGAGCCGATCGAGAACGCATCGCAGATCCGGCCCGGGAGCAGGGTCACGACCGAGTATCCCGAGCTCACGAAGCAGTTCTTTGAGGAGAAGAAGATCCCGGTGCAGCTCTTTCACTCGTACGGTGCCTCGGAAGCCAAAGTGCCCGACCTCATGGACGTGGTCGTGGACCTGACCGAGACGGGGACAACGCTGCGGAAAAACGGCCTCAAGATCATCGGCCAGATCATGGAGTCGCACACAGTGATCATCGCAAACAAGACGGCCTGGGCCGACCCGGAAAAGCGGTGCGAGATCGAGGAGATAAAGTCCCTGCTCTTTGGCGTGCTCGAAGCCCGGCACAAGGTGCTCCTCACGATGAACGTGCCAACCGCGGCGCTCGAAAAGATCGTTTCCGCCCTTCCCGCGATGAAGAAGCCGACCGTGAGCCGGCTCCACGGGATCGAATATTACAGCGTCCAGACCGTGGTGCAGAAGAGCACGGTAAACGAGCTGATCCCGAAGCTGAAGCGGTGCGGGGCAGAGGATATTCTGGAGATACCGATTGCAAAGATTGTGGCGTGAATTGTTCCCGACAGGTTTCTGCGCTGTTTCCCGCGGTTAGGAATATGGGAAGATCGGTCTCCCGGGCAAAACATTTTGATCCGGACCGGTGATACCCCGTAGATTTCCGGTACCTGCCTGATGGGGGTTATCCGGGGCGGGCTATAAAAAACAACATTTATATCCCTTTACCCGTCTATAGGCCAATAATGCAAAAGATGCACTGGGTGATCCTGTTTGTGACGGCGATCAGCCTTGTCGTGATAGGGGGGCTTGGTGTATTCTGGCTGTTAAGCCCGTCGAGTCCGCCTCCGGCAGCAGCGGTAAACAACACAACGCTCATCCATACGGGGTTCAGGCAGGTCGAATCGAACCCAATGGTGAATTATCTTTCGCTTGACGATGCGATCTCTGCTGTTGCCGGTATCACGGAAGATGCAAATGCCAGCCGGCAGAACTATCCGATCTATTATGTCAAAGGGCTGCACGTGAACCGTTCGGGAGATGCGGAGCAGTGGATCCTCGGTGTTCGTGAGGGGAGCAACATCACGCTGAGAACATATGATCGTTCCGGGACGGGTTCAATCCCCTGGCAGTGGGACAAGCTGCCGGATCAGGAGATCGATCTCTCCCTTATCAGATCCCCGACCGAAATAATGAATATCGTCTCTTCCGGAAACCAGACTCCCATTGGGGATGCCGAACTCGAAATTTCCCGGGGTACCTACACGGTGACAGGGCCGGCCGGTTCTCACCCCCGCGAATATATCGTCAATGCCACCACGGGAGAAGTGATCGCCACCCATGACTGACAATGCCGGGACCCTCTCGATCGATTTCCTGGCGGGATTTACCATCTTTCTTATTGCATTCATCTATGTCGCGACCCTGATCCCGGGCCTATTTATCGGTCTCCAGAGCCGAACCATTGACTATGACGCCGTAGCTTACCGGACCGGGGTAATCCTCGTGGAAGATCCCGGGATGCCGTATAACCCTTCATGGGAAACACTCGACGACTACCATAAAGGCGAAGTGCTGCGGCTCGGGCTTGCCGTATCAAAAGATACTCCCAATATCCTTTCATCACAGAAATTGGATCGGTTCTTTTGTAGTACATGGGCCTACCCGGACGATTACCGCTCGCGGGTAATTTTCGGGAATTATCCATACATGTTCAATATCTCTTTCCAGCCGGCGGAATCGAACCTGACACGATCGATCGGTGACGATCCGCCCGACGAGTACGGGTACATCCGAAGGGTAGTGAAAATAAAAGGGATTAGCAACGCCTCAATTGATGACTCCACCATCCAGACCTACAAATTCAATTCGAGCGATAACGTCACGACAGATGTCTTCTCTATCCACCTGAATTTCACAAACCTGCTGGGGGACGAACCAAACCCGGCGTACCAGATAAACCCTTACAACGATCAGATCATGGTCAATGTCAGCGGCATGAATGCCAATGTAATACCAATCCCCCCTATGACCGCCCCCCTGTCAACAAACCTAACTGCCATTCAGATCTGCCGGTCCAAGCCAATCTCGACAAATCTCCATCCGCCCGTGGTCTGTTTCGCCAATTTCACCTCACCCATCGTGGATAATAAACAGGTGGATCTCCCGTATCCTATTGAGAATAACCTTTCCCTGATCATCCCTCCGGGATTCATCACCACGGATCTGGCCGACGCCAATACCCAGTTGTATTTCAACCTGACATTCGATCATTACAATGCGGGGATCTTATCCGAGGAGAAAGGCTATCTTAACAGCACAGGAAGCGGGCCTTTTGAATATAATTATGACCCAAAAAACATCACTCTGCCGAAACTGCAGGACGGCGTGCTGGAGGTCTCCGTATGGTAAACGACCGGGGCCAGCTCTACACCATCGAAGGGATTGCGGCTGCCCTTATCATGCTCTTTTCGGCATATCTCGTCCTTAGTGCGACCTCGGTTTATACACCCGGGGATACCCATATCAGCGATATGCAGCTCGAACAGCTGGGAACAGATGCTCTCCGGATGATGAATACACCGATAAACAGTTCGTCATCCGCTAGTCCGCTTCAGGATATCCTTTATTATAACGGGGTGCAGGGGGAGTTCAACGGTGCCGGATTCAACACGATCTTCTTAAATTATGTGAATAACGAGACAGGATCGAAGATCGATAATGCCCCAAACGGGCTCCATTACAATGCAACGGTCTCATATTACGACATCGCGAACGAGACAACCGGAACACTTCCGTTTTATGCGAACAGCAACCTCACCGGAGGGGAACATCCGGTGAGGGTGACCGAATGGGTGATTGTGAATAAAACATTTCCCGGGGGAGGCGGAACTGACGTCAAACCCCGTGCAGTTTTGGTGGAGGTGCTCTTATGGCGGGATTGAATGATGATGCACAATGGATTGTTCTGATGGGGTTTGTGGTAAGCTTCAGCTTATTCTTCCTTGCAATGCTCCTTAACCAGTCAACTCTGGTCGGCCAGACCACGGCAGAAGGTGTGCTTGATTTCCCGAAAAACGATATCAGGGATGTAAAGGATGTAATTATAGCCTCTTCGCAGTATTCTGGTGATCCTTCAAAATTTGCCATCATTCAGGAGGACATTACTGCATTAGCACTCAGTCGGAAAGAGGCGGTGGTAACATATTCTTTGGTTACTACCCCAACATCGACAGATTCGCATACCCGAATCTCCATCCACTACAACAACGGGGTGACAGAGTACAATGAGTACTGGACATCGCTCTGAAGATTGGCGTGAGAGGGGAGTGTCTGAGATGATCGAATACGTGATCGTGAGCGGCATCCTCCTCCTTCTCTTCATGGTCATGCTCCTCCTCGTTAACGCAAATTTCATGCAGGGGCCTTCAGAGACGCTCCAGTATACGGCATTTACCGATATCGGCAATGGTGTATCGACGCGGATTGTCGATATGTACAGTATCGCCCCGACAAACGGGACCATTTCATCCGCATTCGATATTCCTGACGATGTCGGAGGGCAGGACTACACGGTGGAGATCTATTCCGGGGCAACGGCTGCCGACCAGTACGCCAAAGTCTACCGGGGCATCATCGCAAGCAACATCAGTCTGGGCGGTATCAGCGCAACACGAAACGTATCCGGAAACACAACGGGACAAGGGATGAACAGGCTCAGTTACGATTCTGCGGGTTTCGAAACGTGAAAATCGAAAAAACGATTGCGCAGGATTGAGTAAAAAAGGTGAAAGGATAACACAAAAACAGGGAGACTAAAAACATGCAGTCCGTCAGGAGTTCAAAAAACCGGAACGATCATGCAGTATCCGAGGCGATCGGGTTTATCCTGATTTTTGGCATCATCATATCCGGTATTGCGCTGGTGACCCTGTACGGGTACCCGATGCTGCTCCAGCAGCAGACAAATGCCGACGAGCAGATCATGGAGAAGAACATGATCGTGCTCCAGAACGATGTCAAGAGTCTTGCATACAAGACGGTTCCCTATAAGGAAACGTCCCTGAAGATCGGAGGCGGGGCATTGGTCGTTTATAACATGAGTTATGATACATCCAACTCTGCATCGTTTTCGATAGATTTTACCGATAACACCGGGACTCCATATCATTTGTCATTTAATCCTGGGGATCTCCGCTATGAATCGACAAGCGCCCAGACCGGGATGTCTCTTGAAAACGGTGCAGTGGTTAAACGGATGCTCGCCCAGGAAGGGTCGACCATGCTGGCAGCACCACGGTGGTTTGTGGACGACCAGACAAATACTGCCGTGGTTTACCTGGTTGGATTCAACTCGACTGATGCAATGTCCCGGACCGGTGTCGGAACCGTGAAGATGGAGCTGGATCAGGCAAAGACCAACTCAACCACTTATGAGATTACCACCGGGGACACTGTCCATATCACATACAAGCCGAATGCGGATGCCAATTATTCAACTGCATGGGACAGTTATTTCAGTACTACGCTGGGAATGAATCCGGATGGATCAGGGGGGTACACCTTCCCATCAGGTACCGTGGACAAACTGGTTGTTAACCGGTATGAAATCAGGATAAAATCGGTATGAAGATCTGAAGACTGACAAAGGCTATTTTTTTTAATACAGCCAATCCCAAAAAACGTTTCAGGTTTTACCTTTTTCCGAGATCAGGGTAAGCGGGCATATAAAAATAAATAATTTATATATAATGAACCTGCCCATACCACTACATACGTGAGGGGATATGCGCATATTTCGAAATATAATTATACTTTTTAGTTTGCTCCTGTTCGTAGGACTGGTCACTGCAGACCCCGTTCCCGATCAATCGTCGTCAATTTCCACGAGTGCAAACTGGGTGGTGGTGAATCACCCTGCGACAATCACTGTTGTTGCGCATAATGAGACATCCGGATCTCTGGCAGGTGCGACCGTAAGTGTCGCACTCAATAACACGGCGCTTGGATCGCTTGCCATGACCAGTACTACCACGGATGCATCCGGTGCGGTATCCGGAACGTTTACCGCCGGCACCAAATCCGGGGCGGTGAATATTACAACGACAATCACCAAAGACGGTGCCAGCGTCACTAAAACCATAACCCAGTACATCGACCACGATGCCCCTTATGCGGTACAGTTCGATTATGAAGGTGAAGTGACCGTAGATACAGAGACCCCGTTTACGATGAGTTTCACCGATCACTGGGGAAATCCCATAGATAATAAGAAGTCGGGCGATCCGCACGCAGTCTCCCTTCATATCGGTTCGGTCACCGGAGCCGCTGCCTTTGACAGCGGTGGGACCTTCGTGCAGGATATCACCCAGAATACCGATGCCAATGGCAATGTCACGGTAACCGTCAGAACTGACATCGTTGGCGGGGAGAATATTATCTGGATAAAAGCGTTCGGGAGTATCGGCGATCAATACAAGTCCATTATCGGCCTGACGAACGCGGTCCCGTTCAGTATGACCCAGGCGTTATCTCCGTCCCCCGCAATACAACCCTGTGACGGTGCAACGGATCACACGTTCACATTTATTTATACGCTTTACGACAAACACGGCAACATTGCGGAAAACCAGTCGATACTGCTGCATACCAGCTGGGCGGGGGACACGGATACTTCATTTACTTCGAATGAATTCGGCCAGATCTGGCTTACCTACGGCCCCCACGAAACTGCAGCCAACATCTCCATTACTGCAACATCGGTTACGAATTCGTCCGTTTCAGCAACCAGTTTCGTGGAGTTCTACAGTACTGCCCCTGAAAACATGCAGTTAACGGCAAGCCCGCAGACCATGGGGAGCCTCGATGCGGGGAGTTCCATACGGGCCAATGTCTCGGCCGAAGTGACCGATGAGAAGGGCAACCCTGTTAAAAACGAGACGGTCACCTTTACTATCGGGACACCATGGTATGACGGTACCTATAATGTCACTGCAGATCCGAGATGGGAGAGTACACCTTCGGATACCGTGACCGGGATTACCACTGAAGACGGTTTTGCCACCGTTAAATTCATGCCCGGTGCATTCAGCCGGACTAAAACCGATATCAATTATAACCCTCAGGCAACCGGTCATGTTACAGTGACGGCAAAATGGGTGAATCCTAATGGCACTGCCCTCATACAGAATCTCCAGCTGAATTGGAAAAATTATCCCTACCTCAGCGTCGATACGAGCGTGAACCCCCTCACTATCGGTGTCAACGATACAATCGATCTCACGATAAAAATGAAAGGGGATGGGTGGGCGCTTCAGCCAAATCCGATCGACACGGTCCTCGTTATGGACAGGTCCGGAAGTATGAACGATGCGATGGGATACTCTACTAAGCTGAAAGGTGCAAAATCTGCGGCAAAGACGTTCGTCGGTCTGATGAACTCAGGCACTGATCGAGTTGCGCTGGTCTCGTTTTCCGGATCTACTGGATACCCTGAGACTAGAACAGACATATCTCTTACTACAAGTTATTCGTCGGTGAACTCCACGATTGACTCCCTTGTGGCAAGCGGCGCAACGGAGACCCGTGACGGGTTAAAACAAGCAATCGACTTGCTGATCGCAAATCCAAACACTGATCCGGATGCTGTCAGGGCACTGATCCTCATGACGGATGGAAATTATAATTGGTTGGGCAATCCACTTGGCAGGGGAACCGGATATACCTCCACTTATACGAGTTATAGTACAAGTGCACTTGAACCCAACAAGTACCGGATTTACACGGGACTGGGATGTACTCTTGTCAATAGTCCTTACCATTCCTACTCAACATGTACCGATGGTGAATTTACCGAACAGAACATGTCCATCTATGCCAAGGACCACAACATCCGGCTGTACATGATCGCCTTTTCCGCACAGGAATCTACCTTAGATCCCCTTGCCGTATCGGATATGAAAGTTCTGGCAAATGCTACGGGAGGGTATTATAGCTATGCACCGGACGCTGCAACACTGGCCACTATCTACACCAAGATTGCCGGCGATCTTCAGGAACAGGCCGGCGTCAATACAACAATGCAGGTTGTCTTCAATAATGTCAATGTGTCCGGAGTCACCTTCCCGGGGGCAGATGTCTACCAGTACGTGTACGATCCGACAGCCTCGACTAAAATTACCTGGCAGGACGGGAACACCAATGTTACGGATCAGACCACCGACTGGAACGACGATCATAGCCTGAATTTCAATATCGGCACGATCACACTGAACCAGGTCTGGCAGGCAGACATGAGATTCAAAATACTGAAACCGGGGAACATCGAAGTGTTTTCTGGTTCATCGGTCCTCTTCAATAATGGTACCGACCAGATGGACCTGCCGGTCAAATATGTGAACGTGATCCCCAATCTCTCCAACCCCGGCTGGTCAATGCAAGCGATTCAGATAACCGATCTTACAGCGAACCCAACCGGAGGTAAGATTGTGGATACTCTTCCGGTAACATGGAACCTCACCTACCCGGGGAATATCACCAGGAGTGCAACAGAACAGGTATTCTGGTCGAATGACAACAAACAGAGCTGGCACCAGTTCGATGCAAAATCCGGGATTGCTCCCTGCACGAATTCCCTGCAGGCTTCAACTCTTGATGTAAGAAACCTGCAGTCAGGAACCTACTGGATCCGTGTGAAAGCGAGCGCAGACGATGCAGTAGGAGACGAAGCGATCACTGCAACGGGAATTGATATAGGAACTGCAGGAAAATCCTATATCAAACTTGAATAATTTTTTTATACCGACCTGCCAGAGAACCCGATCTTCACTGATTTTTCAGTTATGTGACGGTGACTTCGTTGAGTCGGCCGCCCCGCCCCCACCGTCCGGCCGCTGAAAAATCGCCGGGTCCTGTTCTTTTACATCCCTGATGCAGACCCAGAGAATGGCAAAGAATACGGCAAACTTGACCGTGTAAAAGATAAACGAAAACGACGGCAGGGAATTGTCGAGAACCGTATAGTACAGCCTGGGATCGGCACCGAACGTCAGCGGACCGTAGACGATTTTGAAAAGAACCGGCGTCTCCAGATAGATGACTGCCTGCGCAAGGTAAAAGAGCAGGACCCTTCTCCGCGAATGTACCAGGATGAGGGCTAAAAACGGCGTGAGCCAGATCAGGTAGCACGCACTAAAAACCTTGTTTATGAGGACAAACAACAGGAGGGCCGCAAATACCAGGTACACGAGCGTGAGCGGTCGGCCGTCAAGATACCGGAAATACCAGTAAAGCAGGACGAGTTCCCCTGCAACAAGGAGTACAAAGGACCACGTATCAAACGGGGAGACATGGAAGACAAACGAGGAGATCGTATCCAGGTAATAGACCAGACTATGGATCTCGACAGATCGGGTAAAATGGGACTGGTACGTTTTCAGGAAACCGGACATGCTTACGAGCATGACCGGGATAACAACAACCGCGGTCAAGAGGACAGACAGGAGCAACGGTTTTTTCATGATCCTCGCGCCGTTTCCGTTTTTGTGGGCATAGATCAGGTAATAGGGGAAACATAAAGCTGCGAACCATTTCATCAGCATCGATACCGTGGCCGAAAGACAGGATGCGACCTGCCTGCGAAAGAGAAAGAGCCAGAGGGAGAATACCATCAGAAACGTCGGCAGGGCGTCGAATGTAATAGGGACAAAAAAGGCAGCGCCGATCCCCGTGGCATACAGCAGGCCGCAGAGAAATGCCTTTTCCTTCCCGAAAAACCGTTCGGCAAGAGAATATACGCACAAGAGCGTCGCAATATCGCAGAGGATCATGAGCGATGAAAACGAGAACATATACCCCGTTGCATTCTCCAGGCTGAATGCCGGGATCAATGCCAGAAAGACCGGGACGAAAAAGAGCTGTGGATAGGGAACATAATAGCCCGCGTACGGGACATGGCCGTAAAATACTGCCGTTGCATACCAGTGATAGAGATACAGGTCCCCGGTGATTGTTTCAAAGGAAATGTTGGGAAGCATGCCGGCAAAAAAGACGACTGCCATCACAAGGACGGTAAGGAGGGCCAGGGAAATAACCTCCCGGTCATACAGGAGTTTTTTGAAATGGGCGGCGACCGTCTCACCGTCCTTGAGTGAGGTATCGGAGGAGACCGGTCTCGGGGCCGGGGGTATAGTTGCTCCAAGATCCGTACGCAAGCCCCATATGCCGAGGAGAAGAATTGTCGGGATGCCGATCGGGAGGCACCACCCGGTCCCGCCGTGCAGGAAGAGGCCGAACCGGACGATATCGGCGATCAGGAAGAAAAGGCCTGCCACAACGGTGAGACCGGCGGCCCGTTTTACATAGCTATCTTCCCTCTGCCAGAGTGCAACGGCATTGAGGATCAGGGCAGCAATAAGGAGGAGGACCGCACCTCCCCAGACAAGAACTGCGAACGCGTCGCTGCCAGATGCAATCCCTTGGGACAGGACAGAATACAGGTCTGTGGAAAACGAGACCTGGTGATCGCCGATGACTGCGTGCTGGTACCGTACCAGTCCCCACTGTATGCCATATGCTGTCCAGGCTCCCGTTCCGGTACTATAGATATTGACGGGCACAAGAAGGGCAAGCGATGTGAGAATGAACAAAAGATTCCTGGGTTTTGTCATTGCCGGATACCAGAAGCGTACTCTGGGATCGCTATTCAACGTATCTGACATGCGGCCGGAACCTTTTACCCGGACCGCCGTTATATTCACTCACGGTACGTCCGGCAGGTACGATTCCGATTCTGATAAAAAACTAAAAAAACGAGAAAATGCGAGAAGCAGGAGTCGAACCTGCGAACCCCTTCGGGAACGGATCTTGAGTCCGCCTCTGTTGGCCACTTAGATATTCTCGCGCTTTTTTGTGGGAGTATGTTGGCGACGGGAATACATAAGGCAATTGATTGGCAAAAGGATGTTTCTGCCCCGCAAGGATAATCATTGCTCCGGGCCCAGTATACCGGACAAACGATGTCGATCCCCACGGGACTTACCGGTCTGCATGAATCGATCCGGCAGAGCAGGTACCGCGATTATATAGTGACCCTCCCGCTCATTGCATTCTTCCTTACCCTGACCGTACTCTCGTTTGTTATTGACGATCCCGGGACTGTGGGGGAATTCCTTTCAGCCGGGGGAATGGTCGCCCCGTTCGTGATCCTCGCCCTCCTCGCGTACCTGGGGGAAAGGAGCCGGTGGGGACGGTGTTTCGCCATTCTCTGGCTTTTCGGCCTCCTTACCGGCATTGTCCTTATCTCGTTCCTTTTAATCCTCGGACCGGCCGGGGCGCTCTCTTCAGACCCTGACGCTGTCGATGCATGGGTACAGTCGCTCCCGCCAGCGACGGTCGCAACAGCCCTGTTTGCGCCGCTCTGCGCCGGGCTTGTGAGCCTCGTTGGATTCTCACACCGGTTCAGGGGACTGCTCGCCCGGATCCTCCCGATCAACCCTGACTCGTTTGTCCATACGATCGCCCTTGTGACGGTTCTTGCCCTCATCCTCCTGCCCCTTGTCCCGCTCGCGGCCACCGGCAACGCCCCGTTCCTTGACGCAGATTTCCAGGACGTCCTCGGGATCGGGACAGAAGCACCCGGTTCATCGGTAAATCTCGACACTTTCACTTTGATCTGGACGGTTATCGGGTCGTTTTTCCTGGTCGGGCTCTGGGTGCGCCGGGATATGCGGGGAACGCTTGACCGGCTCGGTCTTGTCCGGCCCACGCTCCGCCAGGTACTCCTGGCACTCATTCTCGGAGTCGTAATGGTCGGGATTTTCCAGGGGGTTGATTACCTTCTGACGGAATTCTTTGCCGCATCGGGAATAACGGTAACCGACGAGAACCTGGTCGGGAACCTCTTTGCCGCATCGTTTACCCCGCTCGCCGCGGTGGTTGCCTCGATCTCGGCCGGGCTCGGGGAAGAACTTGCGATCCGCGGTGTCATCCAGCCGCGCTTCGGGCTCCTGCTCTCGGCGCTTGTCTTTGCATCGCTCCACGCGTACCAGTATGCATGGGACGGCGTGATCGGCGTGCTCCTTGCCGGCCTCTGTTTCGGCCTGATCCGGAAGTACAGCAACACCTCAACGAGTGCCATCTGCCACGGTACGTACGACCTCGTTCTCTTTGCACTCGTCATGGCAGGATTCACCGCGATCTGATCCGGAAAAAGCGGGATCTTCTGTACAGCCTGTGCTGTGTTTCCGGTCCGGTTCCTTTTCCCGCACGAAAAGAAGAAATCCAAAATTTTTTTCCAACCGAAAAAATGTGCCGGCTCCGGACGATCACGGATTTTTTTAAAAATCCGGAACCGCCCGAAAATTCACGTCGGTATCGGGAAAATATTGCCGGTTGTACACCCGGATACCGGGTAATTACCCGGTATCCGGGTAGTTAATTGACAACCTTTTTTTGGGCCAAAAATTTTTTTGCCGGAATTTTTTTTGGTTCGGGATCGTTCTGCGATCAGATTCCGGATATTCTTTCTTTGGGAAACGTGCGGGAACTCCAGCCAAAACAGAACCAGAAAATAAGACCCGGAAAAAATATCCCTGTCAAGCCGGGTCACATGAAATCCGCAAGGCCCAGCTGTTCCTGCTTCTCCTCGCCAAACGTGGACTCGATGTTGAGGTCGAGCACCTCGACCCGCTGCCGGGTGTACTCGGAGACCTTGTATTTCTGCACCATCTTCTTTGACACTTCGAGGTACTTCTTTACTGAGCCCTCGTGCACGGTCGGGATGATGTTACCGTTGCAGATGCCTTTGCCCTTGAATTTCGTGCACTTCCCGGCAAGCGGCATCCGACGGTAACTCGTGTTGCACTTGGTGCACCGGAACTTCTGCTTGGAGAACGCGGAGAGGTTGCCCATCAGGTCGCGTATGAAGTGGGTGTTTAACACCCGTTCAGCCACATCGTCCGCGTCCACAGCACGGATCTTCTCCGCGAGATCGAGTTCCGCTTCGAGTTTCTCGGTCATCGTCTTGAGCTGCGTGTACGTGGATTCCAGGGGACCCGACGATATGTCAGAAGTGTCGTGCGTGAAGAGGAACCCTTCGAGCTGCTGAGGAGTCCCGATCCGCCGTTCGACCCGGTCGATAAGCGGCTCGACATCCTTGGCTTTCGCGTATTTCAGGCCGGCCTCGTAGAGTTCGAGCGGGTAGCCTTTCCCTACGTCCACGTTCAGGGCCTCCTTGTCGATCTCCGATGGATCGATGCGGCTGGTGAGCACAAGCGGCGCATCCATCGTCCCGCCCCGGTTCTGGGGAAGGAATGACTTCGAGAAGTTCAACAGCCCGTCCATGAGGAGCATCACGCAGTCCTCATCGCCATCGCACTGGCCGGTGAAGATGCCGTTTGCAACAAGGGTATGGTCTTCGGCAACAGTGAGGCAGTACACCCGGTCTTCGAGAGTTGCAATGGTCTCGACTTTCGCAATCCTCTCGGTGATGACGGCATTTCCCTCAAAGACCGGGACAGGATCGCCGACTTCGATCTCAACAGCCCGGATCTTCCGCAGGTAACCGACGTCCCAGACGATCATCGCATGGTCCGGGGTGACGGTGAGCTGCCGGCTCCGGGTTGTCGTGAACCGGATCAGGTTTGCCGGTGAACGGTGGATGGAAACCGACGTGATCTTTCTCAGGTGCATCGTGCCCGAGGTGTCGACCGTGCGGGTGTAGTAGGGCCGGATCGGGTCGGAGTAATAGGTTCCCAGCCGGTCGATACCAGGCTGGCTGATGTCGAAATTCTCCATCACGAATTTGCGGATGGGGACTTTTATCCACTTTTTCCCATCGGTCACCTCGATCACGGTGTCCCCGAAGAAGCAGTTCCGGCGCTTGGCCGCATGGAAAAACGGGTGGGCGTACCCGACATTTGCTCTCGTAAACCCGATCACCCGGGCGAGCACCCCGGCGCTCGTGTGCGGTGCAAGGCCAATCACGAGCTGCCCGACGAGGTCGTCACGGGTCTTTACGTTGTAAAACGCGGGCAGGCCGTAGAACTTTACCAGCTCATCGTCAACGAACTGCGCGATCTTGATCATGTAATCCGCACAGGAGTCTGAAAGGAGAATATCCTGCGGGTGGAGCTCGATCACCTGCGACCCGTTCTGGAGGTCGTAGCCGTTGATATCCGTAAGGTACCCAAGCGACCGGAGTTTTTCGACCGGTACCTTCACCTCGTCCGGCCGGATATGGGTAAGCGGGAGGTCGATCATGTCGAAACGGGTCGTTCCGTCCTTGAAAACATAGATATCCTGAACGGCACGGAGGATGCCCTTTTCCATTGCCTCGACCGTCTTCTCACGGGAGATAACACCCTTGACACCCTTGACGAGCGCAACACTGTCCTTTTTGATCCCGAGCCGCTCCATGGATCTGGCATACTCGGCCTTGACATTCAGGGCGATCCTCTGGCTGCAGGTGGCCGGGACATCGCAGTTCGGACAGCGGTCGGTCGCAAGCTCGTGGCCGCACTTCGGGCAGGTATAGACCGGCACCGTGTGCAGTTGGCATTTCGGGCAGCGGTTGAGGTACGTGATCTCGCCGCATCCGGGGCAGCGCCGGCAGCCTACTTCTATTTCGATGACTCCGCCCTCTTTCTGGAAATCGATCGCGGTAGCTGTCGCATCCGATTCTTCGGTATGGCTCGATGCCTCCTGGAACGAACGCCGGGCACCGCCGGATTCCCCAAGAGGGAAAAGGGCATGGGGCGGCGGGCTCATCTTCCGCGGCTTGGACTTGCCGGGCCGGCCCATCCGGCCGCCAATCCGGATCCCGGACCGGGACCGGAGCGCAAGGCCGCTCACGTGCATGACAAGGTCGAGCTGCGCTGCATCCGCTGGCACCGTACTCCACGTGTCGCGTTTCTTTAAGTGTTCGTCAAGGCCAAGGCAGGCAGCGAACGATTTCCAGGCCCGGATCCGGATCATCCCGCCGCTCACCTTGTGGGGGATGAGGAGGATCTCCAGCGGGTCTTTTATTTCAGGTGACAGCGGGAGGACAAGGGCATCCTCCTCGATCTTCCCGTCCCGTGCAACCGTATCGGCAATGAGCCGGATCTGGTCGCTGGAGATATCGTCCCAGAACCATGTCCATGCAGGGTGGAGATAGCTGCCGGTCTCCTTTGCAAGGGCCAGGGCCTCGTCCTCGCCCTGCGGCGGTTTTGTCCCCGGTTTCTGGTCGAGCAGCCACCACTCTTCGCAGTAGCCGGCGGGAACAAGCGGGTGGTTGTTTTCCAGGAAATCCCCGTACGCGATCAGGATCTCCCCGACGTCCAGCACCCGCTCCACTTTTCCTTCGAGCGCAATCGCGGTCTTCTCGTCATCGATCCGGACAACATCCCCCCCCTTGAGCCGGACCGTGGGGCCTTCGATCGTATCCACCGGGACAACCCCGCAGGCTTTGCCCGGCCGTTCGAGTTTCATCTGGGTGCCGACCGCAAGGAATTCCCCAAGGATATACAATGTCGCCGGGTTGAAACCCGCAGTTGCAAACCCGGTGTTGCGCGAACGCCCGTACCGGAGCCGGAAGCCTCCTTTCCTCATCGGGTACGAAAAGACCGGCCTTCCCCCGATGAGATCGCGGAGGTACTTGTCGAGCGGTTTGATGCCCGGGGCATGGGACTCGGTATCGGCAGCAGGTTTTCCCGCACCCGCGATGAGCTTGTCCAGCCAGTCCCATCCCTGCATGTTCATCTTCTCGACCTTGCTCTTGAGTTTGCGGGCCTTTCCTGCGATCCCCTCGGCAAGGACAAGCGCCATCCCGCCCCGGACGGCATTTGTCTCGACCCGGGGGAGGTTCCGGTGCCCCGAGACCTCCTCCTTTTCCGTTGCTTCGCCGTCAATGCAGACCGGGCAGTTCTCCACAATCAACCGGATCTCGGCTTCGCTCGGGAGATACTGGAGGCTCATGATCGTGTTGTACTGCCGGATCTCCTCGATGTACCGCTCGACCTCTTCGGGACGGGGACGGTAGCGCCCGATCCCGAGCTTTGCCCGTACGTAGTCCCCGACGAGCACCGAAAGTGCCTGTGCTGTCCCGCCGGCGCTCCGGATCGGGCCGGCGTAATAGATCATCAGGTACGTGGTACCGTCGTCGTTCTTGCCAAGCCCGATCTTTGCAATGCCTTCTGTAGGGGCCGAGACCACGCCTTCGGTCAAAAGCGCCATCGCGGTCCGGATGGAATGGTCGAGGATCTCGTCGTTGTTCTTTTCCCCGAACATTTTTGCGACAAAATCATCGCCGATACGGAGCGCCACTTCCTCACGGGACATCTTGGTTTCGAGTTCCCGGATCCGGGCCGCCACCCCTTTGATCCCCACGAGCACTTCGACCCGGTCGGCAAGGTCGCTTGCAATCGGGATCTCGACTTCGGTGCTCGGGTCGAGGCCCTCGCGCCGCGCCTCCGCCGCAATAGAGATCGCCCGGGAGAGCTCGTCCATGAGCGATTTCCCGTAGGCTTCCATCATCGGGGAGAGCTTGAGCATACTGCTAGTTTTGGCAGCACGAAAATTTATAGTGTGGTATCCGGGGATACTGCCGAAAAAAAGGATAGACCCGACCGGCCAGTTATGCTTTTTTATCGTCGTTGATTTTTTCAAGCATAGGGGCAAGGCCGGTCTCGCCCATCTGCCAGAGAGTGAGGGTTGCACACGATCGGAGGATCTCGTCCGCATCGGAGAGGTGCCGGGTGAGCGGGGCGACTGCGGGCTTTCCGATCCGGCAGAGCGCCTTGGAGAGGTACCCCCGCAGTTCCCTGTCATCGCATGCCATCGCATCGATGAGGGGTTCTACTGCCGCTTCCCCGAGTTCCCCGAGAGCTGCGGCAGAATAGCGCCGGAACTCGCGGTCGGGATTCTCTTTCATGGCCGCAATGAGCGGGGCAATGATCGGGGTGCCGACCTTTGCAAGGGCAACCGAACGGTACCAGCGGCGTTCGTCCTCCGTTGCCTCGGCAAGAGACCGGATCAGGGGCTGCACCGCATCGGGACCGATCCCGGCAAGCGCGAGGACCGCATTATGCCGGTTGTCGATCGCAGGGTCGTCGAGCCGGCCGATAAGCGCGGCAATGCTCTCCTTGTTGGTATCCGGGGTATCAGGCGTCATGGGGGTTCCCGTACCGTCCATATTTCGTCCCGGCAGTTCATCTCCTTTGTTATCCGGCTCTCTCCCGCTCCTTCGGATAGCACGTTGTGCCAACCCGGCCGGTTCAGGCAAACCCGAGCCATGCCGGGATAAAGAGGATGCAGAAGAACCCGGCCATCAGGGCAAGCCCGAGCGGGATGCCGACCCGCGCCCATTCCTTGCTCGTGATCCCCATCTTTCCCGCGGCAATGATGTTGGGGATGTTTCCCTGGATGAGCATGCCCCCGGAGATGAGGAGCCCCATCAGTGCGCTGGTGATCTGGGTGAGCGAGAGCGAGGGGTTGATCTCGGCCGCGGCAAGGGTCGCGTTATCGAGCACCGCCGAAACCATGTTGACCCAGTAGAGCCCCGCAGAAGGGATCATGTCGATGTAGCCGGCAACGAGGGGCTTGAAACCACTGCCGAGGAACGTCAGCGCCATGATAAAGAGGTAGACTTTGCCGGCCCGGATGACGACCTCGCTCAACTCCTCGCGCTCGACCGTACATTTCAGGTTGGACTCATCGGTTTTGCGTTTCTTGAGCGCGATAAGACCGAGGACCCCCAAGAGGATCACGGCCGGGACAAGGTAGATCCCGATCGTATCGATCAGGAACGAAAACCCTGCGTGGTAGGGATCGCCGGATAACTTGGAGATCACGATGGTTGTCAGGGGTTCCCCGAGCGGCGTGAGCCCGGCGCCAAGGCCGATTGCAAAACAGGCGATCACCGTGATCTCTATTTTGCCTTCTTTGGGGAGAGGCATGGAGTTGACAATCTCAATTAAGATGATCGCAGCGAGGATGGCGGAGATAACGCTCGCGACAAGCCCCAGAACAATGATGAGCAGGGGGACGATCACCTTGAGGGAGAACGATTCGACCATTTTATTGATTGCGCTCTCCATCTGGTGGTGGAAGCAGTAGATCAAAATCCCCACGACAAGGACGATCTGTACGATACCAATGGGAATGCCGCCGACCGATGCGATATTGAGCGGGCTTGTCAGTGTTTCGATAACGATATCGGCAGTCCAGCCGGTGGTTTCCCCGTCCATCGTGGTAAATCCGGCAAGGGTCAGTGCCGCGACACCGCAGACAAACAAAAAGATCTCGAGGTTCTCTTCGATCTTTTTGACGGCGAACGGAAGGACAAGAACGGTACAGAAGATAACAAACAGGCCCAGCGTTACAAAAAGTTCCACGAGATCACTCCACGATTATCGGTTCCGGTAAAAAAAAAGGAAACCACATGCGTGCTGTACATGTCTGCCGCCCGGAGGATAAGTCCTTTCGTTGACCGGGCTGTCTAAAAAAGAGCGTTAAAATTCAGTGGCGACCGCGATACAATCCGCGAGCGTTCCGATCCGGGCCTTTCCCCCGCACATGTTGGGCACGTAGGCAAGCGCCTTGCCGGAGTTTACCATGACCGAGGCGTACTGTTCCATTACCGGGGAGACGACCATACAGGTATCGGCAAAGACCCGGGCACCGGTCTTTTCGATGGAATCGACAATCCGGGTGTTTTTATCGATCACGCCCTGCGCTGCAAAGACGTAGAGGGGCTTTGTCACGACCTTCCCGACAAGGAGCCGGGCAATCTCCGCAAGTTCGGCCGGCGAGCAGTGAGGGCAGCCGAGGGCAACGGCATCAACCGGGATATCGGAAAAGATCTCGTGGATCTCCTTTCCTTCGACCGGAATGGTTTCGAGCGCAGAAACATCATACCGGTATTTTTGCGCGTCGGGCGTGACACCTTCGACATGGTAGAGTGCCACGGCTCCGGTTGCCGCCATCGCGGCCCCGAGCGCCTTGAGCTGGTCGGGTTCCGGCCGGATGCCCCGGAAGTACGGGACCCGGTTCCCGACAAGTTTTCCCGCATGATACCCGAGCGCCCCGTATTCGGCAATGCCCCAGCCGGCTGTCTCTGCACGGACATCGATTGTGACCTGCGGCACCCGGTTCTTATTGAGGTGCAAGCCATAACAGGCGGTCTTCCCGACAAGCGCCGCGGCAAGAGCTGACGGGCCACCCTCCCGGTTGGTTTGGGCGCCGAGCACCGAGTTCGCATAGCTGACCGCTGACGACTCCGACCAGGCAAGGTGATTGCCGTACGCGGTTTCGTACAGATAGTATGGTGTGCAGGTACATTCGAGCTTTATGCCAAGCCGCTCGTATGCAGCAACGACTTTTTGCTGGTTTTGTGCAAAGGCCGGGTCGATCCCCATCTCTTCCCACCGTCCCCGCGCCATGCCGATCGGGTTTAATACCGCGGGAACGACAGCCTTTGCATCGAGGCTGTCGAGCCATTCGAGGCCGTACTTCCCGATTGTCTTGTAGGACGCCCCGCTCACCTGGGCGCTTTTGATGGGGACGAGCCGTTCGGCACCGAACACCTTCCCGAGAGCCACCACGAGTTCGAGCATCTTCTGCCGGGTCTCGCCTTCTTCACCGGCAAGGATCCGTTCGTCGTCCGCGTCAAGCTGCATGGGAGGTCACCACGTGGCGCGGCGGAACTCGTCCTCGTGGCCGAGCACCATCGTTGCATCGACCCCGATCTTCACGTTCGTACCGTCCGGTTTCTGGCAGGGGTCGAGCGACGAGCCACGGACGCCGGTGATCACCATGATGTCCGTATCCCCGCTCACCCGGGTAGCAATCGCGTACTCGACATCATAAGGATCTGTCGGGTCGATGTCCTCATCCACCACGACCACATGCTTGAGCGAGGTGTGGGCGGCAAAAGCGGCCATGATCGCGTTCTTGCCGTCGCCCTGCGTGCTCTTTTTGATCTGGACGACCGCGTGGAGATATCCGCAGCCGCCTTTCGTAAGTACGACGTTTCTTACTTCCGTCACCCCGGCAACGGCCTTGTAGATCTTGGGCTCATACGGACAGCCCATCAGGATCTTGTGCTCGTCTCCCCCGGGCAGGATGCTGTGGTAGATGAAGTCCGGCTTTGTGTACATGCCGGTGAACTCTATGACCGGCTGGCGCCGGACCGGATCGTAGGTTCCCGTAATATCGACAAACGGGCCCTCGTCCGTTACCTCAGGGCCGATGAACCCTTCGAGCACGATCTCTGCATCGGCCGGCACGAGCACCCCGTTGCTGCACTCTTTTACATGGATCGTGCCACCGAGGAGCTCGGCTGCGTAGGCCAGTTCCTTTCCCGTTGGCACCCGGGTACAGCTTGCAAACGTTACCGCGGGATGCACCCCGACCACTACTGCAATCGGCAGGCGTTCGCCGCAGGCAAGCGCCTTCTTGTGCATCACGTAGGTGTGCCGGCCCTCGACCAGACGGGCGGCAACCCGATGATCGTCGAGCACGAGCATCCGGTGGATGGAGGCATTCTCCACACCGTCCCACTTCGAAAAGACAATGCCGGCCGTGAAGTATTTCCCGGCGTCTTTGGGAAAGAAATGCATCACCGGGATCTTAGAGAGATCCGGTTTCTGCATTGCCAGTTTCCCGTCGTTTACGATCTTCCCGTTGAAGTTCGCTCCCGCGAGTTTTTTTACCAGGTTCTTTTTGTCGATCCCGAGCGCAAGGGAAAGTGCTTCGTGATCCGCGGTCACGTTCATGACCGCTTTGGCGCCGCCAATATTATGGAAGAAGAGGAGGTTGTCGGTACCGGCAGCCTTTTGCGCAGCCTTCATGTCGTCCGGTGAGCTCGGCCGGTCGATATCGATCACCCGGCCGGCCTTTCTCATAGCTTCGATAAATTCACGCATCGTAACCACTCCAGCGAGGGGTAAGGGTATGTTTCACTTCCAGGTGGTCGAGCACCCGCCCGACAACCATGTC
>Ga0268357_100913_pt1 | contig 27090 bp, 25 predicted proteins | sample BioMet10_FD_192466 | JGI IMG/M metagenome (GOLD analysis project Ga0268357, IMG submission 192466) | Sewage microbial communities from Oakland, California, United States - Biofuel 10 (Illumina Assembly) | ecosystem: Engineered > Wastewater > Sewage > Unclassified | place: USA: California... | reverse complement strand
TAGGATAACTTTTAGGAAAGAAGCCGGAGACCAGTGCTGCTAAATCGGAAAAACCAAGCAGCTACTGCTGACGGCAGCTAAGAGGTAATTTTTAACAGATTATCAAAGGACAGTAAACGAGGAGGATTTGCCATGGAGAACGCAGCACTGCAAAAAGAAAAATTAACCGGTACTATTGATCAGCTTAAAGAGAGATTAGTTTCTCTCAGTACTTTTATTTATCGCAATCCGGAACTGGGCTTTACCGAGGTCAAGGCTTCCAAAGCGTTGACGGATTTTCTGAAGGAGAACGGCTTTGAGGTGGAGCTAGGATACGCGGGGCTGCCTACGGCTTTCCGGGCGGTTTATAAACATGGGGAGGGTGGTCCTACCATCGGTCTCTTATGCGAATATGACGCTTTAAAAAATCTGGGCCACGGCTGCGGCCATCATCTGCAGGGACCGGCAATCGTGGGCGCGGCTCTGGCGGTTAAAGAGGATGTACAGGATTATCCCTACACCCTGGAAGTAATCGGCACGCCCGGTGAGGAATGCCCCAACGGCGGCAAAAATATCATGCTGGAAAACGGCGCTTTCAAAGAGCTGGATGTAGCTTTGATGATGCATGCTTCAGATACGACTACCACCGATGTGCGCTCCCTGGCTATGGTGCAGTACCGGGTTACTTACCACGGGGTATCCGCCCATGCGGCTATTGCTCCGGAAAAGGGCCGCAACGCCCTGGACGGGGTGCTGATGGCCTTTAACGGGATGAACTATCTGCGGGGCCACGTGAAGGAAGATGTCCGGATGAGCGGGGTGATTGAAAACGGCGGCCGGGTTACCAACGTTATCCCTGATATGGCCACGGCGGCCTTTGAAGCCCGCTCCTTTGACGCGGTGTACCTGGATGACGTGGTGGAGCGCCTCTTGAACGTGTTCAAGGGAGCAGCGCTGATGACCGCTACCACGGTAGATATTGAAAAAATCGGCGGCTGCCGCAGCAAGGTGCCCGTCTTGACTTTGAACGACGTGCTGATGAATAACGCCAAGCTGGTCAAAGCCCCCTGCATGGCCCCGCCTCGGCTGAAGACCGGTTCCACGGATTTTGCCACGGTTATGTTTAACGTACCGGGTTCCTGCATCCGCTCCGCCTTTATTGCCAAGGGCAACTCAGCCCACAGCAAGGCCTGGTTGGATCAGGGTCTGAAAGAGGAAGCCTGGAACGCTTTGGTAGTGGCATCCAAGGTCTTGGCCTTGTCGGTGCTGGATGTGGTCAGCAGCCCGGCGCTGCTGCAGAAGATTAAGGACGAGTTTGCAGCGGAGAAAGCCAAGCTGGGCAAGTAAAGTTAGGCAAGTAAAGTTAGGTAAGTAAAGCTGAATCCATAAAGCGGGGCTGGTAAGGGAGGGCAGAAATCTGCCCCCTAAAGCCGGGCCCTTACAATTAAGGAGTGATTGACATGACCGAAAATAAACCCCAAGAACCAACTTCCCCGATGGCAAATGCACCGGCAGAACAGCCGGCGGTCCCGGAAAATCCCGAGGAAGGAAAACCGGGTAAGAAATATCCTTTGGCCGGCTGTATTGCCCTGGCCTTTGCCGTCGTATTCTTCTCCGGAATCTTAAGTACTTCCAAGGAATGGTACAGTGCTTTTGATTATCTGGTCTTAAACGGCAATTTCGGTACCATGAAGAACGCAGCGGCTACCTTTAAAGGGGTCGGCGGTACCGGCGTCAAGGATGGCTTTATGCTGGCTCTCAGCCTGATTCCTACGGTTATGCTGGCCATGGGCGTGGTCAATATCGTGGAAGGCTGCGGCGGCTTGAAGGTAGCAGAGCGGCTTCTGACCCCCATTATGAGGCCTTTGATGGGCCTGCCGGGCGTGGTAAGCCTGGCCCTGATCTCCAGCACCCAGAGCACGGATGCCGGGGCAGGTATGACTAAGGGTCTGTATGATCGGGGACTGCTCACCGAAAAAGAGAAGCTGATCTTTGTACAGTTCCAAATAACCGGGGCGGCCGCCATCGGTAATTTCTTGTCCTTAGGTTCGGCGGTTTTTGACAGTATCCTGGTCCCCATCGTCATACCTTTTGCCTTGATTCTGTTCTTAAAGCTTTTCGCCGCTAACGTGACCAGATTTATCCTGAGCAAGTATTATAAGGAGGTTCAATAACCATGGCTGAGGCTGCTGCTAAGAAGAAAAGTAAAAATATCGTATCCATGTTCGTGGTAGGTGCCAGGGACGGCTGGAACATCGGCATTAATTCCCTGATGCCTAACGTGCTTTTTGCCTTTGCCATTATTAAAATTCTGCAGGTGACAGGCCTGATGGCTATCCTGGGCAGGATCTTCGCGCCGGTCATGGCCTTATGGGGCCTGCCGGGCGAAGCCATCATGGTCAACGTTACCGCCCTTTTGTCGATGGGCGGAGCCATGGGCGTGTGCGCCGGGCTGTTAAGCAGCGGCGTGATTAACGGTCACGATGCTACCATCCTGCTGCCGGCGGTTTTCGTCTGCGGCGGGCAGATCCAGAATCTGGGACGTATTTTAGGTACGGCCGAGGTTAATCCCCGTTTTTACGGCCTGTTGTACTCGCTGACCTTTGTCAACGCCGTGATCGCCATGACGGTGATGGCTACGGTGTTGAAGGTTACGGGACATTAGAGATAATAAGATTTGCAGCTTGGAGGGTACAGTTGAAAGTTAAAACTGTTCTTTCCGCCGGTCAGGGAAAAGGGTTCGAGAGAAAATAAAACGTTCTAAAACCGCTGCGGGGTTCTAAAGAAAAAGAGGGCTTTAAAGCAGCTTGGTTCTAGAACACAGGGAGGGTTAAGCTATGCAGGATGAAAGATTACTGAGAAGCTGTCAGGCCGCCGAGGCGGATTATATTAACATGTGGGAGCGGCTGGTGAACATTGATACCGGGTCCCGCTACGGGGCCGGACTCAAGAAGGTGGCGGCCATAGTGGCCGAAGAGTTCCGCAAGTTAGGCGCCCAGGTGCAGGTTATTCCTACGGCCAACCCGGAGGAAGGTTCCCATGTGCTGGTTACCTTTACCGGCAAGGGCAAGGGCAAGGTCTTTGCCATGGCTCACATGGATACGGTGTTTCCGGAAGGGACCGTCAAAGAACGCCCCTTTACCATCAAGGACGGCTGGGTCAGAGGCCCGGGCGTTTCTGATTGCAAGGGCAGCGTCAACCTGATTCTTTTTGCCATGAAGCAGCTGAAAAAGTTAAACTACACGGATTTTGCCCAATACACCTTTTTATTTAACTGTGATGAAGAGATAGGTTCGCCTAACAGCCATCTGCTTATTCAAAAACTGGCTCCTCAGCACGATTACACGCTGTGCTGCGAACCGGGGCAGGTAGGCGACGGCGTGGTCAAATACCGCAAGGGCTCCAGCAACATCATCCTGGAGGTGCAGGGGGTAGCTTCTCACGCCGGCAGCAATCCGGAGGCCGGCCGCAACGCTATCATGGAGATCATCCATCAGATTCAGGAGATGAGCAAACTGGGCAACCCGGCTAAGCAGACCACGGTAAACTTTACCACCATCAAGGCCGGCGACCGGACCAACGTCATTCCGGATTATGCTATCGCCAAGGCCGATATGCGGGTCATGTTCCCGGAGGAAATCTACCGGGTGGAAAAGGCGGCCCAGGAGATTGCCAGGCACCACGTCATTCCCGACACCACGGTCAAGGTAACGGTGGAAAGAAGTAACCCGCCTTTTGCCGAGAACCCTGGTACGGATAAGCTGATCAAGGTGGCGCAGGAGCTGTACGGGGAACTGGACAAAAAATTAGTGGTCATCGGCGCCGGCGGCGCTTCTGATGCTAACTGGGCCGCTTCGGCGGGCGCTATTGCCATCGACGGCATGGGTCCGATTAAGGGCGGTAAGAACCACACGCCTCAGGAATGCACGAAGCTGGACAGCGTGGTCCCCAGGATGTATCTTCTGGCCCGGATGCTGATGGTCTTAGGACATGGTCTGGAGTAAAGGTCTTAACTTATCATGAAAAATTATCTATATCGTTACTTTATGGTCACCCTGGGCTGCCTGCTTTTGGCCGTCGCCACGGATGCGTTTTTAATCCCGTTTAATCTGCTCAGCGGCGGCCTGTCCGGCTATTGCGTGATTTTATATTACCTGGCCGGCTGGCCGGTCAGCGTGACCAACATCTTATTTAATATACCTTTATTTATTGCGGCTTATAAGCTTATGAGCCGCGATTATTTTATTTGCGGTATCTTCGGTACCTGCGTCTGTTCCGTGTTCCTGCAGGCCCTGTCTTTTTTGACCGCTCAGTATCTGGTGCGGGATATGATCCTAGCCTGTATGGCCGGGGGCATTTTAGGCGGGATCGGCGATGCCTTCATCTACCGGGTGGGCGGCAATACCGGCGGCATCGATATTATCGGGGCCGTCATCCAGAAGCATTATACCATCAGCATCGGGACCACCGCCTTTTTGGCTAATGTGTTGATGCTGGACATCGGCTGTTATTTCTTCGGAATCGAATCCACCCTTTATACCCTGCTGTCTTTTTTTGCCGGTTTTAAGGCCACCAACGCTTTTATGGAAGGCTTTGACTATAAGAAAAGCCTGCTGATTATCAGTCCCCACTACCTGGGAATCGGCGAGGAAATCATCCAATTCGTAGGGCGGGGCGTGACTTATCTGCAGGCGGAGGGCGGTTATGCCCATCAAAAATATCCGGCGGTGCTGGTGGTGGCTAAATTGACCCAGGTGGCGAAGATTAAATCCATCGTCCGCCATAAGGATCCTTATGCCTTTATGATCATTCAGGATGCCAGGGACGTACAGGGACGGGGCTTTACCGAAAGAAACCTTAATTTGAAGCGGCCTTATGAGCTGCGTACCGGCTGGCAGGAAGAAGATGCCGAGGACGCTGAGACTGCGGGAATCAAGTGAATCGATGGTGACACAGAGAACATTGAGAATGCCGGGAACGTTTAGGCCGCCAAGAACGGCAGGAGGCCTTAAACGACGGACTGGACCATGTTGATGAAATCGAAGAAATAAGGGGGATGCTCCCGGTTTTTGAGATAGCAGATGCAGAAGTAGGCGTAGTTATTCACATCGCCTACTAAAAAATAATTGACCGGCTTATCGGTGTGGATGTTACGGACATAGCTTTCCATACAGAAGGCGGCTCCGATGCCTTCGCCGGCCATCTGGACCGCGGTCTCGATATTGGAGGTCGTGAACATATTACGGGGATGAAGCTTCTCAAAGTTGAAGGCATCATCCGTATAAGTCCGGATGATCTGGCCAGGCAGCTGGACGATAAAACGGTAGTCCTGAAGCTCTTTTAAGCTCAGATAGGGAAAATCATACTCCGGCAGATGGGCGGCTTTACCGATGGCCGGATCTCCCGGAGACAGGCACAGCAGCAGATGGTCTTTCTTTAGCTGTACGTAGTCGAACTGAGGCTCCAGAAACTTTTGGTTACAGATGATCAGGTCCAAACGACCGCTTTTCAGATCTTGCTTTAACTCCTGGAGATGATTTTCGTTGATGCGTACGTCAATCTGGGGGTATTTTTTGAGGAAAAGGCCCAGGGTCCGGGGCAGGATGGCAGGGGAAATACGTAAATAGCATCCTACCCGCAGCATACCGGTGATTCCCCGTTTATACCGGTCCATTTCCATCTCCAGCGCCGTATCCAGCTTCAGCATTTCCCGGCATTTGGCTATGACCAGCTGCCCGCAGTAGGTGGGCAGGACATGTTTGTCACTGCGATAAAACAGCTGGACCCCCAGGTTGTCTTCCAGTTTTTTAATCTGGATGCTGAGGTTAGGCTGGGAGGTAAATAGTTTTTTGGCGGCCTGCTGGTAGTTGCCGGTATCGGCCAGAACACATAAGTATTTCTGGGTCTTAAGATCTAAAAGCATGAAGCTGCCTCCTTCAAAAGAACTTTCCCTGCAGAAAATTCTTTCCTGAAAATGCATAAATAGTTATAAGAAAAATTCACTATAAGCCCTTTAACCAGCGGGATACTTCGTTTAAGGTCATTGTATATTTTGGGCTAAAACATTATAATATTATTATAGCACAAGATTATAATTAGTAACTATGAAGCAGGTAAAAAGGAGGACTGGGTATGCAGGAAAGTCAGAGCCGTAACTTTGCGGCAAGACCTGGAGCAGGCCTCAGTGGACGATTTATGGCAGATGATGGCAGGCCCGGCTATGCCGGTAAGCCCCTGGAAGGGCAGCATGTCTTACGCTGGCTGCTGGCAGTTTGCCTGACCGTGCTGGCTTTTACTGCTAGCTGGGCTATTAAGCCTGCTTTGGCAGCAGAGACCCGCTGGGGCCAGATTGCCGGGACCGAGGTGCGCATGAGAAGCGGTCCGGGAACCAGTTTTGACATCCTGGGTTATTTTACCCGGGGGGAGATTGTGCAGATTGTGGGCAATCAGGATGATGAATGGTATAAGGTTCGCCGTAAGAACCAGGACACAGGTTGGGTAGCCGTTCCCTATTGTAAGGACTATACGCCGGCGGAGGGGGTTGATCCCTTTAGCGATGGCAGCTCTGCGGTAACAGAGCCATCTGCGTCTAATACTACGCCGGACCCTGCTCCGGCTAACGCCGGGAGTACAACTACGCCGGATCCTGCGGACACCGCAACTCCGGCCGGGGGTACTGCGGCAGGCTCCGGTTCCGGGAGTACGCCGGCCCCGGCCCAAAGTGACAGTGCTCCTGCCGCCACGCTGGGCGGAGCGGGAACTAACGGCACCTACGACCGGGCTGCTGTCTGCTCGGACTGCGAATTTCTGAAGGTACGCCTGGACGAGGACGGGCGGGCCTATCTGACCATCAAGGACACTATCAGCGACCGGCTGCGTCAGGTATGGCGCATTACGGACCAGAAACAGTTAAACCGGGAATACGCCGTCACCGGCGGTGGTAAATATACCAAGGCCTTTGTGGGTATCCTCGGTCAGGACATCATTCCTTTTGTCATGCTGCTTAAGGGTGATGGCACCGTGGACTTCGTCAATGTGGCCAAGTGCGCCAGAAACGGTTTGAATTTTGCCGTCAGCGGCCAGGTGCCAGGGGTGGAACAGGTAGTGCGTTTTGAACATGCTGTCTATCACCAGGACGGGGGCGGATACGTGACCATCCTGGCTTTCACCAGGGATGAGACCCAAATCGACCTGTCCGACGCTTTTTACGTAGCAGGGCGGATGGATGATTTGGCGGTGAAGTGACCAGTTGGACTTCAAATACTAATCCTGGCTGGTGAGCGTGATTAAGGAGTTAAATAGAAATGGCAACCTTAAAAGATGTGGCCAAGTTAGCCTGCGTGGATGTGAGCACGGTTTCCCGGGCTCTGAACAATTCGTCTTATGTGCATCCGGCCACCAAAGAAAAAATTTTAAAAGCGGTGGAACAGTTAAGCTATAAGCCTAACCTGCTGGCCAAGGGCCTGCGGCAAGGCAAAAAGCATACCATCGGGGTGGTCTGTCCCAGTATCTACATAACATTGTTTGGCGAAATGACGGCGGCTTTGGAAAAAGAGGCCCGCTTGTACGGTTATGGGGTTATGATCTGTACTACCGGTGGTGATGCGGAGGTAGAGGCGGCTTGCCTTAACCGTTTGCGCAACGGTTTTGTGGATGGTATCGTCATTGCTTCTACCGGCAAGAATAAGAGTTTGCTCCGGGATATTAAAGGAGACGGCATCAGCGTGGTCCAGATGATCAGGAAACAGGACCGTAACCTGAGCAGCGTGGTGGGCGATTATGCTGCCAGCGCCTACGATAGTGTGCAATACCTTTATAAGAAGGGCTGTCGCCAGATTGGCTTTATCAACGGTTCCATGGAGATTATACCTTACCGGGAACGTTATAAAGGCTATACGGAGGCTATGCAGGAGCTGGGTCTTGAGGAAGCGATGAGCAAGTCGGAGGCACCTTTGCTCAATAATTTTGAAGACGGGTATAAAGGTGCGGTATATCTTCTTAAGCACTACCAGGGGCTGGACGGCCTGATGGCGGCTAACGATCTGCAGTGCCTGGGGGCTCTGCGCGCTTTGAAGGATAATAAGGTGGCGGTGCCAAGGAAGGTCAAGGTCATAAGCCTGACCGGAGTGGCCCTGGGCGGGATGCTGACACCTTCCATGACCAGCATGGAGATGCCGGGGGCCGAGATGGGCATCAAGGCGGCCCGGCTGATTATTGATGATATTGAGGCACCGGCGGATAACAAACCCAGCCTGCAGCATCTGGTTTGCGCTCCCAAGCTGGCGGAGCGGGAAACTACGTAAGTGGACGGGGGACCATCTTGGGTCAGCAGAGAAATCTTCTTAGGTTAGCTGAGAAATCCTCTTGGGTCAGCAGGGAAGCTTGTCTTTCACTTTTGCCGGTGATGAGTTTCAGAGTCAGCTGCGTTTTCTTTTATAATTGGAAAGTTTAGAAGCGGGGATAGACCCATGGTTAATGGGTTTGTCCCCACTTTTTATGTGAACAGGAAACGTAAATCTCTGCAATAATTTGCAGACTATTCTAAATCTATTGACAGAAAAATAAGCCTATGGTATATTATAGCCAAGATAAATACAAACGATTGCAGAAAAAAATACAAACGTTTGCAACAAAAACAATTGACCTTAAGTGTAAAAAAAGGAGAATGAACATTATGGCAAAAGAAGTTACTTTCAAAACAATATTCCCGGCGGTATCCGTTCCTCTGAATCCTGATTATTCTATCAACGAGCCCGAGTTCCGTTCTTATCTGCGCTGGATTAAATCCTTCTATGATAAAGGAATCAAAGGCCTGGTCTGCAACGGTCATACCGGTGAAGTTACCGGCTTAACTAGAGCTGAGCGTAAACGCGTGACCCAGATCTGCGCCGAGGAATGCGGCGATATTATGACCATCATCTCCGGTGTTAACTGTGAGAACACCATGGAATCCATCGAAATGGCTAAGGAAGCTAAGGAAGCCGGCGCTGATGGTATCCTGCTGATGCCTCCTCATATGTGGTTGCGTTTCGGTATGAATCCTGATGCTCCCTTTGAATACATTAAAGACGTAGCTGAAGGCGCCGACATCGACATCATCATCCATCTGTATCCGGCTACCAGCAAGGCTTTCTATCCGGTACAGACCTTGATTAAGATGTGCAAAGAGATTCCTCATGTAAAATGCATCAAGATGGGTACCCGCGTAACCGCTATTTACGAGCATGATGTACGGGAACTGCGCAAAGAGTGCCCCGATATCTCCCTCATTACCTGCCATGACGAGACCCTGTGCGTAACCTGGTTCACCGGTATGGACGGCGCCCTGATCGGCTTCGCCGGCTGCGTACCTGAACTGATTTGCCCGGCTTGGGAAGTTTTCAGTAATCCTGAGAAGCACACCCTTAAGGAAGCTCAGAACTGGTCTGACCGGATTTACCACATTTCTCAGGCTATTTACGGCGGCGGCCAGCCTTCCGGCGAAGCTCATGCCCGTTTGAAAGAAGCCCTGGTACAGCGTGGTGTCTTCTCCAGCGGTTTAATGAGAAAACCGGTGCTGCCTCTGGTTCAGGAAGATAAGGACTGGATCGCGGTTGGCTTAAAGAACAGCCGTCTGGATAAGGTTGACATGAGCAAGTTCGCTAAGTAAGCAGAACTTGATAATTAAAGAAATCCACCTTAGAAGAAGTGCCCAGGTACTTCTTCTAAGGTAAATAAGTCAGAAGTAGTTGAAGCGCCTTCTGTCCGCAGTTGGCAGAAGGCGCCTTTTGATATAAGATATTAGCAGAATATTTAGCCTTTATAAGGCGTTATCCATTATGTAAGCCGTGAGCTTGAGCGGCGGAAGGGGTATTAACATGGAAGAAACCACTGCTGGTGTTACGACGACGTCGTCTGCCCCGCAATATTTAGATGATACTATTGAAAAACTTCCTTTTTCTCAATTAATTAGACGTATCGGTCCCGGCCTGATCCTGACCGGTATCGTTATCGGACCTGGCGCCATCACCACGGCGGCTATGATCGGGTCCGGCTACGGCTATGCCCTGATGTGGCTGATGATTCCTATCGCCTTCATGGGCAGCACCTTTGTTTTAAGTACCTATCGCATTACTTCTTTAACCGGTCTGCCCATCATTCACGCTATTCGTGAATATTACGGCAAAGGCTGGGCCGCCTTCGTCGGCGTGGCGCTCTTTATCGCCTGTTTCTTCTTTACTATCGGCAATATATCCGGTACCGGCGCCGGGGTTTCCCTCATAACCGGTATTAACTGGAAATTAGGCGCGATCATCATGATCGCCATCCTGATCTACTGCTATTTTTCTAAGGGCGTGTACAGTAAGCTGGAAAAAGGTATCACAGTCTGTATTGTGGCCATGATTATCGCCTTTTATTATACCCTGATAGGGGTTGGTGGTCCGGACTGGGGCCAGATGATGCAAGGCTTTGTCAGCTGGGGCTTCCCGGAAGGCAGCGTAGTTACTGCTCTGGGCTTTATCAGCACTAACGCCGCTATTACTACCGGTATTTATGGTACCTATCTGGGCGCCGAGAAAAAATGGAAGAAAGATGATATGTTTAACGGCATCATGTTCACCGATGCGGTGGTCCATGTCTTGGGCGTCTGCCTGATTACCGGCTCCATCGTGCTGGTAGGTGCTATCGTGCTGCATCCCACCGGACAGGTCTTGAAGAACCCGGTTCAGATGGCTGCTATGCTGGTTCCGGCTTTAGGCTGGGTAGCCAATATCGTCATGGGCGTGGCCCTGCTGGCCGCTGCTTATTCTTCCCTGCTGGGCAATACTCAAAGAGCTATGGTGCTTTTAAACGCCGGCCTGGATAAACCGGTTAACCTGGAACATAAGAGTATCCGCTGGGGTTCCATGATTATTATCGCGGTCTGCGCCGTCATCTGCTTTAGCTACAATGGCAGCCCGGTTATGCTGATCTACATCGCCAATGTCTTGACGGCGATTGCCACCCCGGTAGGCGGATTATTCGTCTGCCTGCTCCTGTGCCGCAAAGATGTGAACAAGGGCTATCGCCCTCCCCGCCTCCTGCAGGTTTCCATGATTGTCAGCTATCTGTTCTGCCTGCTCTTGACCTGGCTGGCCCTGAGTCAGACGGTGCCTAAGCTGATAAAATCAGTGATGACTCTGTTTTAAATAAAAAGGATAGGATTCAATAAATTATAAATAACGCTAAGGGGAGGAACTATTAATGAAGCAATCTTTGATATTAGCTATGGCTTTAGCTATGGGTGTTACCGGTTCTGTTTATGCTGCTAATCCCTTTTCTGATGTACCTGCCGGGCACTGGGCTTACGGCAGTATTGCCAAACTCGCGGCGGCCGGCGTGATTGACGGATATCCGGACGGAAGCTTTCAGGGCGATAAACTGATGACCCGGTATGAGATGGCTCAGATCGTGGCCCGGGCGCTGGCTAAAGGCGCCAAGGCAGATCGCTTGGCCAGCGAATTTGCCGATGAACTGGATGCTTTAGGCGTAAGGGTGGCCAAGTTGGAAAAGAAAGCGGATAATGTGCGCATTACCGGCCAGGTTCGTTACAGCTATCAGAATACCAACTATAAAAACGATGCTACCGGCGGTGAGCAGAACGCTTATTTACAAAATGTCCGCAGCCGTCTCTGGTTTACCGGTACGGTTAATGAAGACTGGCAATATGTGAGCATGCTGGAAAATACCCATAATTTTAATAAGGATATGGGCGTAGGCACGGCGACTTCTATCTCTACGGAAGACGGAGAAGGCACTGCTTGGCAGCGCGCCTTCCTCAAGGGCCGTTTGGGCGGTCTGAAGGTTAAAGCTGGCCGTGATCATGTAACCATGGGTGATACCTATATCTGGAGCCAGCGCTTTGACGGTATTTGGGCCGATTATGGCAAAAAGGTAAGGGTAGGCGCTTACTATGGTCGTCCTACTAACCAGTACAGCTACAAGACGGCTACCGGTAAGATGGGGGAGAACTTTACCTGGTCTTATGATAAGGCCTGGGGTGTTAATGCCGCCGGCGATATTGGCAAGTTGACCATCAGCGCCGCGTACGATAAGTTTACCAATCCAACCTCCGCCAGTACGGTTCAAGATGACGACGGCATCTGGAGTGCCGGGATGAAGTATAATTTTGGTGATGCCACGTTGGCGGGCAAATATTTTAAGAGCAGGTTGGATTATAAGGACCGTTCTAATAAGGGCTTTGTGATCAACGCTACCTATAAAGGAGCCAAAGCGGCTAAGGTTGGGTCTTTCGGCCTGACAGCCGGATATATGGATATGGGCGTGGGTACTTTCCTGACTCCCAGTCCTATGCAGGGCGATCTGCAGGATCAGGCTTTCTTTAGCGAAGGTTTCAAAGGTTATGACCTGGGCGCCTACTATACGCTTGCAAAAGGCATGGTAGCCGGACTGGAATGGTGGGATTTGAAGGGTAAGGAATCTAATAATAAGGTTCAGACCATCTGGTCGACCCTTTATGTGACTTTTTAATCCGGCGAGACTAACTTAGTGAAACTAACTTAAATGATAAAATTTAAAGAGCTGCTTTTCTTAGGAGAAGCAGCTCCTTAACTATGAAGGGAGAAAAATTTGTAGAGGTTTTTAATTATCATTGTTCTCTTGACATGAAGATACTAATGTATGTTATAATGACTAAATAAATATATAACAGTTCGACGAGCTTTGCTTACTCAGTCGGCGGATCGATATATTATTTAAACAGCAGGAGCTGTGAAGCAGGTGAGTTTGTTATGAGTATTCTCATTATCGACGGACAGGGAGGCGGCGTAGGCCGAGGCCTGGTGGAAACTTTTGCTAAAAGGGACCGTTTGGACGAGGTCATCGTCCTGGGGGCCAATTCGGCGGCTACTTCCAATATGATTCGAGGGTTTAACGTAAGAGGCGCTACCGGCGAGAACGCCGTGGTGTTTAACTGTCAGAAGGCAGAGGTCATCTTAGGACCCATCGGAATCATCATGGCTAATGCTATGTTGGGCGAGATAACGCCCAGGATGGCGGAAGCGGTGTCCTCCAGCGGGGCCAGGATTATCCTGGTACCTATGACAAAATGTCATGCCCTGGTGGTAGGCGTGGCGGAGAAGAAGCGGCAGGAATATATTGACGAAGCGGTGGAAGCGGCGCTGAAGTAAGGCGTTAAGGCGTGGTTTTTAAGACTTTTATTCATAATTTTTAATTGAGAGGCCGCAATTTAAATTAATTTTAACTAAATAGGCTGAACGCAAACAGAGTCAGGAAGACTCTTGATTATCAGAAGATAATCAGGGGGTCCTGGCTCTTTTTTTATGGCGGAGATAAATATTTCAGCAACCGGCCAAGCGTTGCAGTCATTAGTAAACGGGATATTTCAGTAGCCGGCTTAGCTGCGTTAGCTAGCAAAGCTTATATTTTTAGGAGCAGACTATGTTACGTTACATCAGAAATCGCTTATTACTATTAATACCGGTGCTTCTTGGCATAACCTTTATATCCTTTGCCCTCATGCATTCGGTGGCGGGAGACGCGGTGGATATGCTCTACGATAACGCCGGGGTGGTGGTGGCCGAGACGGTTAAGGCCGAGCTCAGGGCTAAGCTGGGTCTGAATCAGCCTTTTATCGTGCAGTATACGACATGGCTGGTCAACCTGCTCCGGGGCGATATGGGGGTGTCCTACATCTCGCATCAGCGGGTTTTTGAAGCTTTTATCTCTAAGCTGCCTCAGACCTTGTACCTGGCTGTGGCTTCACTGCTTTTGACCTTGGCGGTTTCGGTGCCTTTGGGCATCGTAGCGGCACTGCATAAAAATAAGTTTTGGGACTATTTTCTGCGGGTGCTGAGCTTCATCGGCAACTCCCTGCCTAACTTTTTCGTGGCCTTGCTGCTGGTTCTTATCTTCTCCGTAAAGCTGGGTCTATTTGCGGCTACCGGCGGCAGCGGTCCCGGTGGTATCGTCCTGCCGGCCTTGACGCTGGCTATCGCTATGAGTGCCAAATATATGCGGCAGGTGCGCAACGCCGTTTTAGACGAGATGCATAAGGACTATGTCCTGGCCGCCCGGGCCCGGGGCGAGCGGGAAAGGGTCATCTTTTATAAAAGTGTGCTCAAGGTGGCACTCCTTAATATCGTCACGCTGATGGCCCTGTCCTTGGGTTCGCTTCTGGGCGGCACCGCCATCGTGGAGACCATCTTCATGTGGGACGGGGTGGGGCAGCTGGCAATCAGGGCCATCACCATGCGGGACTATCCTATGATTCAGGCCTATGTGGTCTGGATGGCCATCATCTATGTATGCATGAATATGGCAGCCGATATCTTATATAAAGCCGTGGATCCCCGGATTAAGGAGGTGCAGTGATGCCTTCTTTGACGGTTAAGAAACGGCTGCGGCTGTTTGAAATATTAGCGGCGGCGGTGCTTTTGACAGCGGTGTTTGCTGCTTCTCTGGCCCCTTTTGACCCCAGCGTCCAGAATTTGCAACAGGCGCTGCAAGGTCCCTCGCTGCAGCATCTTCTGGGTACAGATAATTACGGCCGTGACCTTTTGTCCCGGGTCATCCTGGGTGCCAGGACCTCAGTTCTGGCCACTCTTGGTCTGGTGGGCCTGATCAGCTTGACCGGGACCTGCGTGGGTGCTTGCTGCGGTTACGTGGGAGGCAAGCTGGATGCGTCCTTGATGCGGGTGTCCGATGTGTTCCTGGCTTTTCCCGGTCTGGTCTTTGCCATCGCGGTAGCCGGAGTTTGGGGTGGCGGTGTCTTAAACGCAGTCCTGGCCCTGGCGGCTATTTCCTGGCCCAAGTACGCCCGGCTGGTACGGGGACAGGTCCTGGTCCAGAAGGAGCAGGAATATGTCCAGGCAGCTAAGCTGGACGGAGCCGGTTGGCTCCGTATCCTGACCTTATTTATCCTGCCCAACGTGGTCAATACGGTCCTGATTACCGCTATCCTGGATTTTGGTACCATGCTCATGGAAATAGCGGGGCTGTCTTTCCTGGGTCTGGGCGCTCAGCCGCCCACCCCGGAATGGGGTTCCATGATGAGCGGCGGCCGCAGCCTGATTCAGACGTCCCCCTGGACCATCCTGGCTCCTGGCGGAGCCATCTTTTTAACTGTAGGTATTTTTAATTTGTTAGGTGATACGCTGCGGGATTATCTGGATCCTCAGCAAAAATCAAAGGAGGAATAATAATGTTGAAAAAATTTACCAGTCGTTCCCGGATTGTGCTGGCCGCTTTGCTGACCCTGCTGGCAATTGTCTGTCTTACCGGCTGCGGCGGCACTAAACCGGCGCCGCAGGAAGGCGCTGCTCAAGGTAAGGAGAAGGTCTTTGTTTACGGTACCACTGCTTACGGTCCGGAGATGAGCGATGCAGGTCTCAATCCGCATGACAGCTACTCCGGCTGGTCGGCGGTGCGCTACGGTGTAGGGGAGACCCTGTTTAAGTTTAACGATGCCATGGAGCCGGTACCCTGGCTGGCGACTAAGTTTGAACGGCTGGACGATTACACCCTCAAGATTTACCTGCGGGACAATGTGACCTTTACCAGTGGCCGGAAGCTGGACGGAGCGGCGGTTAAAGAGTGTCTGGACGACCTGCTGGCCAAGCATGACCGGGCGCCTAAAGATCTGCAGATTAAGGAAATCAAAGCCGAGGGACAGACGGTTACGATTACTTCTAAGGCCAAGGTTCCGGCTTTGTTAAATTATCTGAGCGATCCTTACGGGGCGATCATCGACATGAAGGCCGGGGTCAGCAAGGATAAGAACGTGGCCGGTACCGGGCCCTTCGTGGCCCAGAAGGTAGGCGACAAGGAGATCACCCTGGTCAAGAATAAGAACTATTGGGGTGGAACGGTCAAAATGGATAAGGTCATCGTCCGCACCATCACCGATGGGGATACCCTGACCATGGCGCTGCAATCCGGTGAGATTGATGCCACCCAGGGCCTGCCTTACGCCAGCCTGGCCCTGTTTCAGGACAAGGTTAAGTATAACATCAGTTCTGTGGATACCTCCCGCAGTTTCTTTGCGGCGCTTAATTTCTCTACCCCCGCTTTGCAGGACATACGGGTGCGGAAAGCTATCGCCATGGGCATTGATAAAGACGGTTTTACCAAGGTGCTGTTAAAGGGTAACGGCACACCGGCGGTAGGCGCTTTCCCGGCCAGCTTTGCCTTTGGGGATAAAGCGGTTAAGGCCCCGGGTTATGACCCGGAAGGAGCTAAAAAGCTGTTAGCGGAGGCAGGTTGGAAGGATACTAACGGGGACGGCTTCGTGGATAAGTATGGACAGAATCTGACGATCAGGTGGCTGACTTATCCGGGGCGGAAGGAGCTGCCGCTGTTGGCGGAGTCTGTACAAGCTACCCTGAAAAGCATCGGCATCGACGTCAAGGTCAACTCTACCGCCAACCATCGGGACTTTTTGAAACGGGGTGAATGGGATATCTACGCCAGCGCTCTGGTAACGGCGCCCACCGGCGACCCGGCTTACTTCTTCACCGCCACCACCCTGGCTTCCTCGGTGAACAACCGGGGCAAGTACCACAGCGATAACCTGGAAGCTCTGGCCCAGCAGATGGCCGCTGCCTTTGACCCGGCCCAGCGGGCACAGCTGGCGGTACAGATGCAGCAGCAGATCCTGGACGATGCGGCTTTCATTTTCGCTTCTCATCTGAAGATGTCCTTCGTGATGAAAAAGAACGTAACTGGTTTTGTGGCTCATCCTTCAGATTATTATGAAATCACGGCGGATTTAGATAAGGTGTGAGCGCAGCAGGAAATCCTGACTATAATCAGAGTTTTCGCAGAACAGGGTATCCACGGTGGTCGGGGCTTCCAAAGAACAGAGTTTCTACGGAACATGGTTTTCACAGAACGGGAGTTTCCATAGAACAGAGGTGCTGCATGACGGAATTAAGCAGATTTTCCCTGCTAAGCGGCAGGGATACCAAGGAAAAAATAACCGGCTACTGGACGAAACGGGCCGATGGTTTCGCTGATTTACGACAAGCCGAGCTCCATAGCAATAAATATGGACGGTGGGAGAAGGAACTGGTGGGCCAGCTGCCGTCCGGACAGACTTTGCAGATTTTGGATGTAGGCTGCGGCGCCGGCTTCTTTAGCATCCTGTTGGCCCGCTTAGGTCACCAGGTAACCGCGGTGGATTTGACAGCTAAAATGATTGAAGATGCGCAAAAACTGGCGGTGCAGGAGCTGGAGGTTAAGTTTGAACTGGCGGCTGAGCAGGAAACAGAACCAGCTTTGACGGCAGAAGCAGTCTTGAAGGAGAAATCAGATGGGAAGCTGAAGCAGGAAGTGCCTAAAAATTTTGCGGCGGCTTCTGCCCGGCCAGCCGGTTCTGCTACTTTCCTGGTCATGGATGCCGAAAAATTGAATTTCCCGGCGGCGCACTTTGACATGGTCCTTTCCCGCAACCTGACCTGGAACCTGCCTCATCCGGCGGCGGCTTATGCTGAGTGGTTGCGGGTGCTGAAACCGGGCGGCCTTTTATTAAACTATGATGGGGAGTATGCCAAGGACCACCACCGGCATATCGGCGATAATGCCCATGCCGGCATCGCCCCTGCCCTTTTGCAGGAATGCCATCAGATTTATCATCTGCTGGAAATCAGTCTGGCGGACAGACCGGAATGGGACGAACAGGTGCTTAAAAGCTTAGGGTGCGACCGGGTGGATATTGCCAGAAACGTGGGGCAGAGTATCTATCGAGAAAAGGATGAGTTTAATATTTCGACCCCTATGTTTAGAATTAAAGCGGTCAGGCCGCCGTACTTGAGGTTAGATTTATGACGCCGCTCTTAGAGTTTACCGAGCTGCAGTGCCGCTATGGCCGGCAAATGGTGCTGCAGGATATCAATCTGCAGGTTAGGACCGGGGAGATCGTAGGCATCGTCGGTGAATCCGGCGCCGGTAAGAGTACGCTGCTGCGGTTGGCGTTGGGTCTGGTACCCGAGGGGGCCGAGGTTGCTGGCAGCGTGCGTTTTAGAGGCAAGGAGCTCTTAAGCGGAGAGCCGGAGGCGCTGCGGCAGCTGCGGGGAAGGCATCTGGGGATGATTTTTCAGAATTCGCGGGAGGCCCTGTGCCCGGTACGCCGCATTGGCGACCAGGTGGCTGAGTACGCCCGGGAGCACGTGGATTTGTCCAAAGCCGAAATCTTGAAACAGGCAGAAGGTCTGTTGGTGAAGCTGAATTTCAAGGACCCGGAAGAAGTGTTGCAAAGCTATCCCTTTGAACTCTCCGGAGGCATGAACCAGCGGGTCGGCATCATGCAGGCGCTGCTGCTGCAACCGGAAGTGCTCCTGGCTGATGAGCCCACCGGTTCCTTGGACGTGACCACCCAGAAAGAGATCCTGGAGCTTTTGGCTAAGCTGCGCCGGGAGCAGCAGATGACCATGTTTTTGGTAGCTCATAGCTTATTCGTGGTGAACTTTTTAGCGGACTGGCTCGTGGTCATGAAAAACGGGCGGATCGTGGAAAGCGGTACCCGGGAAGACATCATGACCGTTCCCAAGGACGAATATACGAAGGCGTTGATTAAAGCGGCACCCCGGCTGGTGAGAAAGCACTATGCCTGAGGCGTTCTTACGATCAGTCTGCAAATTGCCTGCCTTGCCACTATATCTGAAGGGTTAAGGTCTTGGCGTCGCTGGCTAGGCAGACCAAAGACCGGTTAGAAACGGTGAAGGTACGATGACGGAAATATTAAAGATAGAACAGGTTAGCAAAAAATATAAAAAGAAGCTGGCGTTGAACGGGGTTTCCTTCAGCCTGAGCGCCGGGGAGTATCTGGGAATCGTCGGCGAATCCGGCTGCGGTAAAAGTACCTTGATGCAGTTGGTCGCAGGACTGGAGAAACCTACCTCCGGACGGGTAGTACGTCAGGATAAGCTTAGGCTGCATATGGTTTTTCAGAATCCGGCGGCCTCCTTTAATCCCCGGATGACCATCGGACGCTCCCTTCGGGAGGGCCTTTTGAACCAGGGGATGAGCACGTCCGAAGCCAAAGCGAGAATCGGGCAGCTGCTCAGGGAGTACGGCCTGCCGGAGGAATATGCGAACCGTTATCCTTCGCAGTTAAGCGGCGGTGAATGTCAACGGGCCGCTATTATCCGGGCGGTAGCGGTTAATCCGGAGGTCTTGATTTGCGACGAAGCTACCAGCACCCTGGATGTGTTGCATCAGCGGCAGATTATCCTGCTTTTATATAAGTTGCTTCAGGCCAGGAAGATGGCTATTATCTTCGTGTCTCACGACCTGGCCCTGGTGGAGAAAATCTGCACCCGGATCATCGTCATGAAGGACGGGCGTATCGTGGAGGAAGGTTCTACGTATAATGTGATCAACCATCCTCAGGCAGAATATACCAAGGCGCTTTTAAATGCGGTGATGTGAGCCACCAATAAGGCGGGGCCCTGCCTGGGTACGAAGTAAGAACCCTAAATACGAAAAAACGACGTACTGAGCTAAACCTCAGTACGTTATTTTTTATTCTTTGTTATAATAATAGCAGGAGAACCTTGGGCGGAGAAAGTTAAGTTTTTTAGAGGAAAGGGTTAGGGAGGGATTGGTATGAAGCAGGATTATATCAAAAATGAACTCGGGATGAGCAGGCTGAAGAATTGGCTGGCCCTGCTGGGCGGTATGCTTCTCATAGCATCTCTTTTGGCCGGCTGCGGCGGAGGAGACAAGAAACCTGCGCCGGCGGCGGAGAACAAACCGGCGGCCACGGCGCCGGCCCCAGCAAAGGAAGTGCAGGTGGAATCACCTATTAAAGGTAAAATCGGCAGGGTGGCCTTTTCCAGTCAGAAGATAGCCGGCGGGGGTTTTGAGGGTGAGGCTTATAAACTTGGTTCCATGGCCAAGTATAAAGGCGATTTGCTCTACAGCAACGCCGAACAGAACACCGTCACGGCGCTGAAGCTGGACGGAGCTAAGGCTGGCTTGGATAAGTCCCTCTTCACGAACGGGGTTTACGCCGGGGACAGCAACTTCCACATGGGGAACCTTTCGGCGGATAATCAGGGTAATTTGTATATCACCACTAATTTTTCCTTCCTCTTGAAAGATAACAAACTGGAACGGATTGATACCCATCTGAACGGTTTCTTCCAGATTTCTCCGGATGGCAAGAACGGGTATGAGGCCAGTCACCTGAACTTTAGCCATTATACCATGACGGGCACTAAGACCAAGGACACGGGTAAGATTGCTCATCCCTTCAAGTTCATCATCTACAGCTTGGCCATTGATCAGGACGGCAAGCTGTACGTGCTGGGTGCCACCGCTAATCCTCCGGACAGCAAACACCGTCTGGCGGTCTTCAGCGCCGCGGGCGAGCAGCTCGGAGTTTACGGCAGCGACGACAAGAAGGCGCCGGAGTACCTAAACATTAGCAGGGCCAATCTGGCACTGACCGACAAATACGTGGTAGTGGCTGACACCATGAACGATACCTCCTTGTGGACCAAGGACGGTCAGTTCGTAGGTAAGATTAATAACAGCAAGCTGTACGGAAAGGGCTATGACGCTCAGGAAATCGTCGGCTGGACCGGCAACAGCGTTATGGTGGGAGCTATGAAGCATCTGGCTGATAAGAAGTACGATTATCAGTTCTTCCAGGTTACATTCTGAGGGTAAGAAACTGTTTTACACGGCACTTTGGAGGCGAAAGCTCTGATTATTACAGTGGAGATGATTTGAGGATTATAGTAATTTAGAACCATGATTAAAGCCTGCCAGGATAAATTTCCTGCCAGGCTTTTTGACGTTCAAGTTAAGATGAACCTTCAGCTAAAATGGGACTAGTACCACATTTTAGCCGAAAACAAGATGGCTTGACTATTTTGTTCTTTGATTTAATGTTAGGCTGGTAACGTCAGGCTGGAAATTATGTGTGAGAAACTTTCCTTCCAGTATTAAACTTAAGCTCGCCTAAGAGCGCCCCGGAGATGACGCAGATAGCGCCGGCTACCTGCAGCTGCGTCAAACGCTCATCTAAAAACAGGGCTGAGAAGCCAAGGGTGGAAACAGGGTCGATATAGCTGCATAAGGCTACGCTCTGCCCGGAAAGATGCTGCATAGAAGAAAAATAAAGCCAGTAAGCCGCTCCCGTGTTGATGATGCCTAAGATTAAAATGGAGAATAGGGAGGTTCCGCCAGGCAGGTCAAAGGGAAAGCGACCCTGCCAGATCAGATAAAAGAGAACCACGGCGAAGGCGATTAAAAGCTGCAGGATGGTCAGATTGATTCCGGAAGTGCTCCGGATAAACTTGTTTGCGATGATCAGGGTGGCGTAAAAAAGCGCCGCCATAACGCCGCAAACCAGGCCCCGGACTGAGATAGCGGTACTGCCGCCGATTGCACCTCCGGCAGCCTTGGTATCCACCGCAGCCGTACCGGCAGCACTGACACTGCTGCCCAGGATACTGGTTAAGAAGCCGTTTAAAAGACCGGTGATGCAGAACATACCAAAGATTACCACGGCTATGGCCGCCAGTTTGTTCCAGGCCAGGGATTCCTTAAAGATAAAGGGCGAAAGAGCCATAACCAGGATAGGACCGCCATAATAGATTAAGGTAGCTACGCTGACGGAGGCCGCCCGGTAGGCCTCGAATAAGAAAATCCAGTTAGCTCCCAAGGCAAAACCGGCTATCAGTACCGGCCACCGGTTGCCTTGCAGGGAGGCTTTAAGATTAAGCTGATGCCGGCTTACCACCCAGGCCAGGAGAAACAGGCTGCCCAAGAAAGTACGGGTCAGCACTATCTGGGCACTGGTCAGGGGAATCTGGCTGACTAAGACACCGTTAGTGCCGAAAATCAGCATGGCACCGATGTATTTAAGATAATCAGTTTTAGAACTCATGGTTAGATGGCTAACGACCTTTCGTTTAGATTACCGGCTAAAATAAATTAGGATAATCATTGTTCTTGTAGTTATATTATACAGTATTAGGAAGAAAAAAACAGCTGTTCATCAAGTTGTTGAGTAAGGTTATTAATCTAAATATTGTTATTAACTGCATAAAAAAGTTGCAATATTTTGCCTGTTTTTTTTGCTGCTACTTGTTATAATAAAACTGGAAGGTGGTAAAGATGTGCCGGATAAATGAGTTGCTGCAACTACTACAACAAAATACCATCGTCAGTTTAGCTGGCATTCAAACTGCTTTGCATATTTCCCGCCGCAGTGCTTTTGAAGTATTGCGTGATTCGCGAAAAATAGGTGCGAAAAATGGGTTTTCCATCCGGACGATTAGCGGGGAAGGTTACCAGCTGGTGGTCAATGATAAAACTTTGCTGGATGGTCTTTTACAATCCGGTAATAAGCAGAATGGAGACCTTGTTGCCCACCGGGGGTACCGCCTGAACATTATTTTATATTATTTGCTGCAGGAAAATAATTTTATCTCCCTGCAAAAATTAGCTGACCTGCTGGACGTTAATCGTAACACGCTCCTGCTGGATCTGCCGTTCTTACGGCAGAAGCTGGGTCAGAATAACCTGCAGCTTCTGTCTAAACCTTATTATGGAATAAAAATTACCGGTGAGGAACTTTGGCTGCGCCGTGCCTTTCATTTGTTCGTGCTGGAATCGGAAGCCTATCAAGGTGGAGCCCGGGAGTATGTGGCGTTTTTAAAAGATTTTCCTCTGGAAGGTTTATATGCGGAGATTGAACAAATTTTGCAAGGTGCAGGAATTTATGCTGAATCAGCGGCTTTACACTCTATCTTAACGCATATTAAGATTTTAATCTATCGTGTTCGAAAAGGTAATTATGTTAATGATTTTCAAACACAGGTTGACCTTGACGCTAAATATTTGCAGGCGGCTAAGGCCATTACCAAGATTTTGGCGAAGCGCTGTCAGCTGGTTATACCGGAGCTGGAAAGCAAGTATCTGGCCATGCAGATCGCAGGGCGAACCTGTCTGGCGGAGATACCTGAACAAGAGCGGGTTTTGGAACAAAAACGTATTCATGCTATTTTGGAGAAGCTGGATCGGTACTTTTCTACGAACTTTGCTCAGGATAAGCAGCTGGAAGAGGGATTGGAATTGCATATGTATCCGCTTTTAAAGCGGATAGCTTTTCAAATGGAACTTGATAATCCTTTGATTGACCTGGTTTCCATGCGTTATGCCAATGTTTTTTTGATTGCGCTGCGGTTTAGTGAGTTATGGCAGGGATTACCTATTTCGCAGGATGAGGTCGGTTATCTGGCTCTGCATTTTGCTACGCATTTGGAGCGGGAGCAAAATAAAATCTTCAACAATGTAAGGCGTATCTTAGGCGTGGGTAATTTTAGAGGTGGTAACCGTTATCTGCTGCAGACTAAATTGGAACAAATTTTTCCGGATGCTAAGATTTCCTTCGTACATAGCTGGTTAGAGGCTAAAGATCAGGCTGGACAGGCTGATTTAGTTCTGGTCACGGAAGAAAATAAAGGGTTGCCGGTGAGAAAAGTAGTGTTGAGTGAATTTTTGACGGAAGAAGATTTGGACAAGATTAAGGCAGAAGTCCTATTTAGGGCTGAGGATATCAATCAAACGGAGTTGGAGCTTCCGGTCTTGTTCCGTCCAGAACTTTTTAGCGTGCAGGAAAGGCCGGAAGATTATCTGGAGTTTTTAAAATTGCAGGCGCAAAAGATGGTGGAAGCAGGCTGGGCTGATCCGTCATATCCTTTGTCAGTAGTAGAGCGGGAACAGCGGTTTAGCACTATTTATAAGAATGAAGTGGCCGGTCCTCATGGTATGGAGCTGAACGCCAGGGAAAACACGATTGGCTTTTACCGTTTTACTAAACCGTTAGACTGGAAGGGACAAAAGGTCAGGGTGGTATTCCTGCTGAATCTGAAGAGAGGGCAGTTGTTCCTTTATAGAGAGATAAGCGATTTATTGTTATCCTTTATGGAAGATGAGGCTAAACGCCGCCGGCTGCTGAAGGTAGAAAATTTTCAAGAACTGGTGTATCTGCTTAATGATATGAAGTGACAAGGAGTGAGGGTGTTGGACGAGTATGAACAAATTATCTTTAATGTTATTTCTAATGCCGGCGGGGCCAGGTCAGATGCGCTTAATGCCATGATCCTGGCTCGTAAGGGCCAATTAGCCGAGGCGGAAAAAAAGCTGGCGGATGCACGCAAATCTATTTCAAAGGCGCATCAGATTCAGACGGACCTGCTGCAAAAAGAGGTCAACGGGGTACATACTCCGGTAACCTTGATTATGGTGCATGCTCAGGACCATCTGATGAACGCTATGACGGTTATTGACTTAGTAACGGAGTTTATTGCCTATATAAAAGAGGGTAAATAGAAGAGGAGATGGACTTTATGATGTATCGCATGATGTTGGCTTGTGCCGGAGGGTTTTCAACCAGTATGCTGGTCACTTCTATGAGAAAAGCAGCTCAAAAAAAAGGTCTGGAAGTGATTATTGACGCTAAACCGGAATCAGACCTGGAACCAGGTATGGAAGCAGACTGGGATATAATTCTTTTAGGACCGCAAATAGGGCATATGGAAGACTCTTTGCAAAAGCAGTTTAAAATTCCGGTGCGGACGATTAACCAGCTGGATTACGGCATGATGAACGGGGCTAAGGTGCTGCAGGATGCCATAGAATTAATCAAGGCTGGTAAATAGGATAGGTGGATAATAGGATAGCCGCGGAAGGTTCGCTTGATCAAAGTGGGATGAACGGTTAAAGCAGAGCTGCAAGTTGAGATTATGGAAGTTTAGTCAGATGAAGGACCGTTAGAAAAGAAAGCGGGGCAGTTCTTATGGAAAATAACAGTTTGCAAACTACTCAGAAAGGATTACAAAAGATTATAGGTTTCTTTCAGCAAAATAAATATGTGCAGGCTATCTCCGGAGGCATGATGAGCTTGCTGCCGGTAATGCTGGTAGGCTCTTTTGCCGGCGTGTTCAGCAATCTGGGCATTGATGCGTATCAGGCTTTTCTCAAAGCTACCGGGATTAAGATAGCTTTAGGTACGGTCTCTAACATGACCATGAATGTCCTGTCCATTTATGTAGTGGCCGCCTTGTCTTACCGGCTGGCCAAGTCTTACAAGGCAGATTGCTTTATGGCCGTATCTTTGTCCTTGATGGCCTTTTTCATCCTGACACCAATCTCGGCCGTTGAAAAAGCCAAGATGATTAATATGAACTATATAGGCTCCAGAGGCATGATTATTGCTATGATTACCGCCTTGACCGCTACCAGACTTTACGTTTGGATCGTAGGTAAGAATATTACCATAACTATGCCGGATGGGGTACCTGAATTCGTATCCAGTTCTTTTGCCAGCCTGGTACCAGGTTTTGTGATTGCCATAGTTTATGTTTCCGTAGGTTCCCTGGTAGCTAAGCTGGGCTTCGGTAATATTCATGATATGGTCTACAAGCTGCTGCAGATTCCGCTGCAAGGTCTTGGCACCAGTGTAGTGGCAGCTTTGGTTATCGTCTTTCTTTCCGAATGCCTGTGGTTTTTTGGCATACACGGCACTGCGGTAACCTCCACGATTCTTTTCGCCTTGTTTTATCAGTTTGATGTGTCGAACCTGCAAGCCTTCCAGAGCGGTTCGCCTTTACCTTACATCGTGACCATGACTTTCATTAACGCCCAGAAGGGGCCCCGTTATCTGGCTTTAAGTTTTCTGCTGTTAAGGTGTAAGAGCGTTCAGATGAAGGGGATGGGCAAGATTGGTTTCCTGCCAGGCTGTTTTGGCATTAGCGAGCCTTATAAATTTGGCTTACCGATGGTCCTGAATCCCTTGATGTTGATACCTTTGGGATTTGCCGGTCCTATTAACGTAGGTTTGACTTATTTAGCGACGGTTTCTGGTTTGATTCCCCGGGTTAACGGGATGGCCTTGCCTTTAGCCGGCACCCCGGAAATATTTAAGGGCTTTATGATTGGCGGCTGGCGGATGGCTATCTGGCATATTGTGTTGTTGTTCGTGACCATGGCTGTATATTATCCCTTTGTCAGGATGATGGATAAACAGCGCTGCGCAGAAGAAGCCCAAGCGGCTGGAGCGTCCCGGAATGAGAATCATTAAACTGGAAGGAGCCTGCAACTGTCGCGATTTGGGCGGTTATGTAACCGGAGATGGCCGATTTCAGGTAGCCTATGGTAAACTTTATCGTTCCGACCAGTTAAGCGGGTTAAACCAAAGAGATTTGGCAATACTGGAGCAGCTGGGAATTAGAACCGTAGTAGATTATCGCCTGCCCAGGGAATATCAAAGAGCCGCCAACAGCCAATGGCCGGCTTTAAAAAATATCGTTCACCTGGTCCCTGACGCGGAAGCGGTGGAGACAGCGGCCGCCGCTTCTAATGATCATGAAAAGGTGGATAAGTTATTGCGTCAGGCTGAAGCTAAAAAACAGATAATTAATGGCAGTGGACTCGTTATGGAACAACAAAACCGCGATTTTGTAAATTCGCCCCAGGTAACCAGGGTATATCGCCAGCTGCTTGAGCTCTTGCTGGAACAGGAAAACTTGCCTCTTCTGCAAGAGTGCCGGGGCGGCAAGGATCGAACCGGTTTTGGCGTGGCGATAATCCTTAGCATTTTAGGCGTTTCTGAACAAGATATTTTGACGGATTATGTTTTGACGGATTCTTTGCGCAAGGAACGTAATAGAAAACGATTGGCGGAATACCGAAACGAAACAGATAATTCTCAAGTATTAGCCTACCTTAGTTCCATGATGGAGGCCCGGCCGGCTTATCTGAAGGCGGCATTTTTAGAGATGCAGAAATTGTATGGTTCGGTAACAGGGTATTTACAGCAGGCACTTAAAGTTACAGAAGAAGAAAAAAAGCAGCTGCAAAAAATTTATCTGGTATCTAAATAGTGAATACTGAACAAATCTAAAACTTGCATAAATACTAGTGTTTGCGGACTTTTAGAGGTATAATAGGTGTATGAGAATATGCACCGTAGCTCAAAAATCCGTGCACATTAGGGTGATAAAAAATGTACAAACCACTTTCTAAAGAAATCGCTTTTGAAGATTTTAATCAACCGGTAGGTATGCATCTAAGTGCAGAAAACCGTTGGGTTGA
>Ga0268357_100911_pt1 | contig 27115 bp, 14 predicted proteins | sample BioMet10_FD_192466 | JGI IMG/M metagenome (GOLD analysis project Ga0268357, IMG submission 192466) | Sewage microbial communities from Oakland, California, United States - Biofuel 10 (Illumina Assembly) | ecosystem: Engineered > Wastewater > Sewage > Unclassified | place: USA: California... | reverse complement strand
GCATATGGTACTTCTCCTGTTCTAATTTTTTGGTAGCACAAAAATGATAACAGGTACCATATGCTTTTTCAATTGTTTTCTGAGTTTAAACGATTTTTTTCTTCACACAAACTGATGAAGAGCCAAAAATACTGTAATTTTATCACCGCTGTGTTTGGGGGCGGATGCTTAAGGGGATGTTGTGGATGGTCGTAAACCTGGCTGCCAGATATACCAATAAAACGGATGTAAGAAATGACGCACTGGTCAATTTTATCCGCAAGATGGACGTAGAAATTATCGGTTCGGGTTTCAGGCTGCACCAGAATATTGCCGGGCTGGATAATTTTATGCTGCCTAATTTTCTTTTGATTTACTTTTTAAAAGGCAGCGGCCGGCTGGAGCACGGGAGACAGACTATCGAGGTTAGGCCGGGTTCGGTTTATCTTTTGAATCCCTTTGAGCTTTATGACGGAACCAGGACCAGCTACGAAGCTATGGATTATATGTATGTTTATTTTGACCTGCACCCGGTTTCCTCCCGGGGCATTTTCCAAAAGAACGCTTTCCAATCAGGGGATGAACTGTTTACCCGACCTTGGACCAGGCATTTGATCCCTCCCCTGGAGGAGTTGCGGCAGCTGACGCCTGAAGAGAGCTTCCGCCAGGATTTCTTGCTGCAGCATACGGTGCGTAACCTGGTGGGGTATGTTTTGTTTGAGCGTCTGCAGGGGCGTACGAATGACGATATTTTCAGTACCAGCCGGGAAAGCAATCTGGTGAACCAGGCTTTTGATTATGTGGAACGTCATCTGAACGAGCCTTTGAATATCGGCCTCCTGGTGAAAGAAATCGGTACCAGCCGCAGTAGCTTGAACAGGGCTTTTACCAAGGTGGTGCAGAACCGGCCCTTAAAGGCTTTGACCAGGTTTAAGCTGCGTCAATGCGTGGATTTGCTGAAAGGCGGCCTCTCGGTGAAGCAGACGGCTAAGGCCATGGGTTATACCTCGGCCTTTCATTTCAGCCGTACCTTTAAGGCCGTGATGGGACGGAGTCCGACTCAATATTTAAAGATGTAAAAAGAAGGGGCCTCCCGCCGGGAGGCCTTTTGTACAGTCCGGACGGGAAGAGGCCGGGCGCAACTGGACCCGGTTAAAACTAAATTTGCCCTGGAACAGGCGCGTAAGCTCTTTCCCTTGACTTTTAGCCGGGCGGCAAGGTAAAATTATAATACCGGATAAGGAGGAATTATGATGTACGGCTTGGCGGGTTACAGTGGGCAAGAAGATGTGGCTGCGGCGCTGGGTGAGGCCTGCGCTGACTTTCTAAATAAACAGCCGAAACTGATTGTGTTCTTTACGGAAAGTGCACGCTTTGCCGCTTTTACCAAAGAACTGGCCCAGCTTTTTCCAGAGGCTCAGGTCCTGGGTGCGGCGTCTTATGTTTCTTTTTCCCCGGCCGGGGTCAGCCGCTATGGCATCCAGGTGGCTGCTCTCTTTGATTTGGAAGTGGCAACAGGCCGCCTGGACGAGTTAAAAACTTATCCTTTAAAATATAAACCCGTGGTAGAAGCGGCTCTGGCCAGCCTGGCTCCTTTTCAGCCCCAGCCCCAAAATACCTGTTGTTTTACTTTGACCAGCGCCGGTACTGACAGTGAGGAGCTGATGCTGGATACCTTGAAGGCGGCCTTTGGCCCTTCGGGCATTCCGGTCTGCGGCGGCAGTGCCAGTTCGCCGGCCATCCTGCGAGGCGAGGTTTCATTAAACGGCGTGGTTTATCAGGAGAGTACCGTTTTCGCCCTGCTTTGCGTGGGCAACGGGCGTCTGCATATTCAGCAGGAAAATATCTTTGAGCCTTTAGGCCGGGAGTTAACGGCTACTAAGGTAGATGTAGAGGCTCATACAATTTATGAGCTGGACGGGCATAAGGCGGCCGAGGTTTTATGTAAGCTGCTTAAGGTACCGAAGGAAAAATTAGGGGAGGCCCTGGCCCTGCATCCCTTCGGACGGATTGCCGGGGACCGGTTGTTTGTTTCGGAGGTCAAGAGCGTGAACCCGGACGGCAGCATTACCACTTATTGCCGTATCTTTAATCAGTCGCCTATCGCGGTGCTGCAGATGACTGATACAAAAAAAGCGCTGCAGGAGACCTTGTCCGCCATCCACCGGGATTTAACCCGGGTAGATTTCAGCCTGATGATCAACTGTTTCCGCCGCAGCTGTCTGTATGCGGAGCGGGGAGAGCTGGAAGACTTTGCCCGGCAGCTGCACTGCTCCCTGGGGTCTTATTTAGGTTTGACCAGTTACGGTGAGCAGCTGGATACTTATCAACTCAGCCTGACCATGCTGATTGTATCCTTCGGAGCTTAACCCGTTAACTGATCTTTTACCGCCAAATCATAGCAGACCAGTATCATCGCAGCGTAAGTGGAACTTAAACGGAGCTTAACTATGAAGACTAATACGGGACTTGTGTTCACCAATGCAGCTTGCAACGGCTGCAATAAATGTTTAACTATCTGCCCCATCCCGGGGGCTAATATCTCGATACCCTGCGAGGGCGGGCACCGGATTGAAGTTAATGCCGAGTGCTGTATTAACTGCGGTTTGTGTATTAGCGGCTGTCATAATCACGCCCGGGAATACCGGGACGATACGGACCGCTTTTTAGCGGATTTGGCGGCGGGGAAGCCTATCGCCCTGGCCCTGGATCCCACTTTCAAAATTATTTTCCCCCAGAAGCTGCCGCAGCTGCTGGGTTATTTGCGCGCTCAGGGCGTGAAAAAGATTTACGATGTTTCTTACGGAGCGGAGATCTGCACCTGGGCCATTCTTAACTATTTTCAGAAACATCCCTCTACGAGCTGGATATCTTCCCAGTGCCCGGTGATGGTCAACCTGATTGAGCGTCACCACCCGGATTTATTCCCTTATCTGCTGCCGATTAAGTCGCCTTTGATGTGCTTGGCCGTTTACGTACATAAGTATCTGCACGATGAGACACCGTTAGCCTATATCGGGCCCTGCCTGGCACGGAAAGACGAAATGGCGGCGCCGGATAGCCGGAATCTGGTACGTTATAACCTGACTTATGATAAACTGTTTAAACGTTTGGAAAAAGAACCGCTGGGAGCTTTCTGGCTCCTGCCTGACCTGGCCGGCCGGGAACTGGGGTATCTTTATAGTTTAAGCGACGGGCTGAAAGAAAGTCTGAGCTACTTTATGCCTCCGGAATTTGATGTTATCTCCATCAATGCCTTATACCGGCAAAAAAGCAGCACGGGGCTGGACACTTATGTGGGAACCTTGGACCATAATTCAATAGCTCCGGTGATCCTGGAGTTTCGCAATGATTATCTGGGCTGCCTGCAGTCCCCGGTGGTGCCTCAGAAAGACCAATCTCTGCCGGTGGTAATTTCTTCCATTAAAGCTTTGCGCAGCCATCTGCCTCAAAGGGAGGATTATCTACAGACCACCTCTGAACGGGAACAACTTCTGAACGCAACCTTTGCCGACCTGGACCAGGCCGATTTTACCCGTAGTTTCGTGAACCGCTACCGCCAGAATTTCCTCCTGCCGGAGGATGTGCTGGAGAATATCTTTAATACCATGAACAAGAAGACTCAAGAGGCGCGGAACATTAACTGCGGGTCCTGCGGCTATCCTACCTGCCGGGATATGGCCTGCGCCATCGCTTATGGTTATAATCAGATGGAGAACTGTGGTCATTATGCCCGGGAAAAGGCGTTGCAGCTGTCTTATACTGATGTGCTTACCGGTATCCCTAACCTGAACGCCTTTAGGCGCGAGCTGCAGGAGTTATTCTGGAACCATCCGGATACCAGGTACGCGCTGGTGTATTTTGATATCAAGAATTTCAAGATGGTCAACGACCTGTATGGTTTTGTCAAAGGCGATCAGATTTTAAAAGCGGTGGCGGAGCGTGTTTACGGTCACGTCAAAGCTAAGGGCGCCTGTGCCAGGATCATGAGCGACCATTTTATCCTGTGCCTGCCCGATACCCAGGGAATGGTTAAAAAGCTGGTGCAGGTGATTAAGCTCCATGACAATAACTATGGGTTGGATTTTCCCATTTCCTTTGATTTGGGCATTTACCGGATTGAGGATGCGGCCATCCCGCTGGAGATGATGATTTCTTACGCCCGGCTGGCGCAATTGACGGTCAAGGGCAGCTATGATATCCGCTGGGCCTACTATGATGAGGCCATGCGTACCCGTATGCGGCAGGATGCCTGGGTGACCAAGGAAATGCGCCGGGCTCTGGCGCTTAAACAGTTCCAGGTTTATCTGCAGCCGCAGTACGACCACCGCACGCGTAAGATTAAAGGCGCGGAAGCCTTGGTGCGCTGGATTCATCCTGAGAGGGGCGTTATTCCTCCAGCCAGTTTTATACCTAACTTCGAAAAGAATAATTTTATTCAGCAGCTGGATGCCTACGTACGGGAGCGTACCTGCCAGTTATTACAGGACTGGCTGCGGCGGGGCCTGCCGGTAGTGCCGGTTTCGGTTAATCTGTCCCGGATGGAGCTGTTTGATACCGAACTACCGGCTAAATTAACCCGCTTGACCAGACATTTGCCGCCCGGGCTTTTAAACCTGGAAATTACCGAATCAGCCTACACCAAGGAGCCTGAGCAGTTGGTGGCCATGTTAGATAAACTGCGGCAGAAAGGTTTCGTTATTGAAATGGATGATTTCGGCAGCGGCTATTCTTCCCTTAACACCCTGCACGAGATGCCGGTGGATATGGTGAAGCTGGATTTGCGCTTCTTAGTGGGGGAGGAAGTGGAGAAAAGCAAAATCATCCTGCAGTCTATTGCTCTGATGATGCATAAGTTGGGACTGACGGTTATTGCCGAGGGGGTGGAGACGGCGGGGCAGGCTAATTTTTTGGCCAGCGTGGGCTGTTATCTCATCCAGGGTTTTTATTATTCCCGTCCGGTGCCGGCGGCAGAGTTTGAAAAACTTCTTCTCAGGGACGCTTAGTTGGGCGCGAGAACATTAACGGTTGGTCTGGAATCTGCTGCGCCTGGCAGGAAAAGGCCTGATTTCAACAGAAAAATTTAACCCGGGTTCTGTCTGTACTGCACATGCAGGCAGGCGGCCCGGGTTATTTTACAATCAGGATATGTTTTTAATTAAATTGAAGGAAGCGTTTGAGAGTTAAACTTTTTAACCTAAATATTTGCTGAGCACCTGGCGCAGGTGGGCGGGATTAAGCGGTTTCGTTACGTGCTCGTTCATACCGGCCTGACGGCTTTGATTAACAGCTTCTGCAAAAGCGTCGGCGGTCATGGCCAGGATGGGGATAGTTTTGGCATCCGCCCGGCGCAGAGCACGGATGGCGGCGGTAGCTTCATACCCGTTCAAAAAGGGCATCTGAATGTCCATGAGGATACAGCCAAAGGTTCCCGGCGGGGAATTTTTAAAGAATTCAACCGCTTCCAGACCATTGGCGGCCGGGGTAAGGCTCAGACCGAAGGAAGTCAGGATACGCTGGGCTATCTCGGTGTTAATTTTATTGTCTTCCACCAGCAGCACCCGGCCATGTAAAGAAGATGCCGCAGTGGCCGTATCAGGCAGCTGGACCGGAGTAGAGGCTGCTGCCTTAGAAAGCAGGTCGGCGTTAGGGAAGGGGATAGCGCAAATCACACTGGTACCTTGTCCCAGCTTACTCTTAACCGTAAGCGTACCTCCCATCTGGTCCACAACATGTTTGACGATGGACAGGCCTAAGCCGGTACCGGTAAGACCTTGAGGCCGTCTGGGATTATTATGTTCCTGGGTAAAAGGTTCAAACATGACCTTGAGAAAAGCTTCGCTCATGCCGATGCCGTTATCTTTAATCTCAAAGGAGAACAACATACGGTCTTCCGGCAGGTTGCGGGAATGAGAGATATAGGTAACGGTTCCGCCGGGAGGCGTGTACTTAATAGCATTGGAAATCAGGTTTAAGGTGATCTGGTTGATGCGGATTTTATCAGCCAGCATGGTCCCTACTGTTTGCAGGCGGGGCATGATGATAAATTTAATATTTTTCTGAGCGCAGAGAGGCTCAAACATGTTCTTAATCCTGGTAATATACTCTTGATAAGGATAGGGCTCGGGATTAAACTCCACCTTGCCGCTGTCAATCTTGGAGATGTCCAGGATATCGTTAATCAGGCTCAAGAGGAACTCGTTAGAAGTACGAATCTTTAACAGGTCGTTCTTTAATTTTGCCTGATCGTTTAAATCTTCCAGCGCAAACTCGGTCATGTTGCTGATGGCCGATAAAGGCGTGCGGATATCGTGGCTGATGCGGGAGACGAAATCGGTCTTGGCCCGGTTGGCCTGCTCGGCCGCCTTTAGGGCTGCCTGAGTCTGGCGCAGCCGGTTCTGCTCCTGCCGGGTGGAGGTGGTGATATCGGACTGGGCAACCAGCACTTCCCCCGAGATACGGTCAAACCAGCTGTACTGAATCTGCTTAATGATCAGTCCTTCAGGCTGCAGCAGCTGATAAGTAAAGGTATATCCGTCCTGCTCCTGCATATGCGCTTTGATGTTAGGCAGCGCAGTGCACTGATCAAAATGTTCCAGAGACTTCTGGTCGGGAGATAAGGGCCTAATGTACTGCCGGGCCGTCTCAGAATTTTCTTTATGATGCAGCTTGCCGTTGGGAACCGCAATTTGGATATTAATATACTCAAAGGTATGCTGTTCCAGGTTCAAGATGCCGATGAAATCAAATTTTTCCCGGGTGATAAGTTCAATGACCGCTTCACTTTTTTTGCGGACGGTAATATTGGTGGAGTTAGTGACGTCTTCAATATCCCCGGTGGAGGGATTTTGCACCAGGTTGATATAAGCCTTGGTCCACTGCAAATCGCCGCTGCTCAGTCTCACCAGAAACTCCTCCTCCAGATGGTTCTGTCCCTGGTGAAAGGCTTCCAGTGCTTTTTGACAGGTGTACTTAGCGGCAAATTCTTTCGCCTTGGCCTCATCTGGGATGTGGGAGGCGATGGCTTTAAAAAATCCGTCCACTGTGCCCTCTGCCTCCAGCTTCAGTACGCTGGGGTACTTGCTTTGACCGTGACCGCACCAGTTCTTGGTCAGATTTAAATGGAAGGAACCGATGGAGTCCAGGCCGGTATCCACTAATTGCCGGTACATATGGGTATAGTTTTCTTTTTCCTGCTGCTGGGCGGTCATATCCATGCCGACGCCGTAAACGCTGGCCGGACGGCCTTTATCGTCAAAAACGGTCATCATGGTAACCTGATGGAACCGGGGGGCCGTTTGACTGTTCAAACGGAACCAGAAGGAACAGGACACCTTTGGAGCTCCTGCTTCAATGTCCCGGTACATTTTTAAAAACCGGGGCCGGTCGCTGTCAAAAACATAGGCGGCCAAGGTGGCCGGAGCGTTCTCAATGACGGGTGAGATGCCAACTTGTTTGCAAAAAATCCTGGTAAACGGGCTTTCCTGTAAAGTAACCCGGTGGGTTTTGGTATCATATTCCCAGATGATAAAACGAGCAGTAGACGCCGCGGCCTCATACATGACCGAGGTGCGGCGCAGTTCTTCCTGGGTTTCTTTGATGACCGAGGTATCCAAAAAGAGTACCAGTACCACCGGGCAGCCTGCCTGGCTGCCGATGACCCGGGCCCGGGCGTGCATCCAGGTAAAGCCGGTAACCTTGTGCAGGATGCGGTAAGTCAAATCACAGCTGGTAAGCCCTTGCTGCAGCCTGAGCAAATCAGCCGCCACCATCGGTTTATCCTCTGTCAGGACGATGGCGCCGGCATCATCTTGCATCAGGGCTTCGTATTCCTCTGGGGTATGGCCGGATAACCGGGGCAGGTCATTGGAAACCAGAAGAGTTTTTAGTTTGCCGTTTTGAATTTTATAGACGGCAAAATCTCCCGGGGTGGACTGCCCGATTATCTGAAGCATCTGCTCCGTTACTTCCATGTATTTCACCTCAAAATTACTGCTTTTCTCCAACGTTATCGTTGATTTGAGTATATAGGTAAACTTCGTTGTCCGTAAAAAGCTATTGCACCTTTTCCGCCAGGAGGGAGAACATCCGGGTCGGATTTACCGGCTTGGTAAGATAGCCGTTCATGCCGATCTCTTTGGCCCGGCGGATATCTTCTTCAAAGGCATCGGCCGTCATGGCGATGATGGGGATGGCAGCCGCATCCGGCCGTGGCAGATGGCGGATGGCCTCAGTGGTTTCATATCCGTTCATAACCGGCATGCGGATATCCATCAGGATGACTGCATATTCTCCGGGGGCGGAGCGCTTAAAAGCTTCCAGGCCCAGCCGGCCGTCTTCGGCGGTCTCTACGATAAGGCCCTTGCTCTTTAACTGGTTGCGGGCAATTTCCCGGTTCAGGTAGTTATCTTCACAAACCAGAATTTTCTTGCCAGCCAGGGAAATTTGCTCCTCATCCTGTTCAACTTTGACCCGTTGGCCTTCGCTGACTTTGGCGATGGGCAGATCTACTATGAACTGACTGCCCCGGTTCAATTCGCTGGTAACCGTGATATGGCCGCCCATCAGGTCCACGATACGTTTAACGATGGACATGCCCAGACCGGTGCCGGTGACATTTTGAGATTCTTTGCGGTGTTCTTGGGTAAAAGGCTCAAAAATACGAGGTAAGAATTCCGGGCTCATGCCGATGCCCGTATCTTTGACGATGATGCGGCGGTTGCATCCGGCCACCGCCGGATTCAGCGCTTGAATGTTGATCCAGATCGTGCCTTTTTCAGGAGTGTATTTAATCGCATTAGACAGGAGGTTCAGGATTACCTTCTGTACCTTTAATTTATCCACCCAGATAGTTTTCTGAGGGAATTGGGCCACGTCAGCAAGGAGGTTTATCTGTTTGAGTTCGGCGGCCGGACGCAAGGCGCTGATTACGTACTCCGCAATTTCCTGGCTGTCGGTTTCTTCCAGTGTCAGTGTCATCTTGCCGCTTTCAATCCGGGAGATATCCAGAGTGTCATTTACCAGGGCCAGGAGCAGTTCACCGGAAATTTTAATTTTCTCCAGGTAGTTTTGCTTGACGGCAGGGTCAGTCTCCTTCAAGGCCAGGCCGGTAAAACCGATGACTCCGTTTAAAGGCGTGCGCAGGTCGTGGCTGATGTTAGAGAGAAAGGACGATTTGGCTTCGTTAGCATTTTCGGCCCGCATCCTGGCCTCGTCTAACAGCTTCATTCGTTCCAGTTCTTTCTTCACCGTTTCGGTGATATCCGAACGGGCGATGAGCACCAGATGCTTCTCCTGATTCAGATAGCTGATCCGCCACCCCTTCATGCGGTGTTCCCGGGTGGGGAAGGATAAATGATAGGTGTTTTCTTTTTGTAAATGCGTTTTGATGGCGGCGATACTGTGGGCTTCCAGTGCTTCCTTAACATTGTCTTCCCGAATCAACGCTTTAACCGCAGCCGTCATGGAGGTAGTATAATCCACTTCTAAAAGACGTTCACCTTTGGCATAGTTCTTGCCGTTTTCTCCGTATTCGGTCACTTTACCGGTAGTTAGGTTTAAAAGGCAGACAAAATCGAAATCTGTCCCCACCAGTTCGTTGATTATCATTTCCTGCAGCTTTTTGTCGTTGATGTCAAAGGAATAGGTTACGGCTTCAATCTCCTTGGTAAAAGGATTCTCAGCCATGTCCAGATAAGCGGTCATCCAGCGCTCCTGACCATTTTGGAGCCGGTAGCAATGTTCAAAAAGCAGAGAACTCTTACCCCGGGCAAAGCTGTCCAGGAGAGCTGCCCGGTTGAATTCTCGCTGCCACTGTTGTTGTTTTTCTGCTCCTACGATATTTTGCTGTACCTTGGCAAAAAAGCCGTCAGCAGTTTTATCATCCTGAAGAAGGAGTAACTCCGGCAGCTGTGCATGACCGTCCCCGCACCAGTTGGTGCTAAGATTAAGATGGTAAGAAGCCAGGGAATTGGTGACCAGTCCCTTACGGTAATTATTAAAAGTATTATATTTTTCTTCCTTAATTTTCTCGGCAGTGATGTTTTCTACTACGGCGAAAGCCTTGGCCGGCAAACCTTCCTCATTTTTAAGCACGGTGTAGGAAATACGGTCACAGCGGGATTCCTGGGTAGGAGTAGGCACGGTCCAGACTTCACAGGAGGCGGAGTGACCGGCCTGCACCTGGCGGTACATCTCTAAAAAGGCCTTGTGGCTGGAAGAATTTATTTTTTCCAGTACGGATTCAGGTACGTTGGGAATATTTTGTTCCAGTTGATACTTGGCGGCCAGATGCAGATTGGAATGGGTAGGCTCCAGCCGCAGCGTGTGGGTAATCAGGTCGTACTCGTACAGTAAAAGCTCTGAATCTACAATTACCCGCTCGTACAAAGCCTGGGTCTTAGCCAGTTCTTCGGAAGAGTTTTTAGCCGCGTCTACATCGGTGAAGGTGGCATAGTAAAGCATATCCTTGTGGGGCTGGGGCACCCGGTGGAACACCAGGTGGTACCAACGGTAATTAGGATCGCCTACCTTGCGGAACCGGTAGGTTTGTTCCGACTGATAATCATTTTGAGCTATTATTTCTAGCTGGCGTTGCAGGCGCGTAACATCCTGCGGGTGCATCATCTTGGCAATTTCTTGATAGGGCCGGCCCACCACCATAAATTCATCAATAAAGCCCAGCATATTTAAAAAGAAACGGTTAGCATAAATGCAAAGAATCTCACGGCCTTCCTTACGGAAGATGGCGATGCCTCCGGGCACATTTTCCAGAATACTGGTAAAACGGGCATTTTCCCGTTGCCAGCGGTACTCTTCCGATACGTCCTCGAAGGTGCCTACCAGACCGACAATCTTGTCGTTTTCGTAAATGGGGCTCTTGGTAGCCAGAATATCCCGTTCTACTCCACGGGCGATACAGGTACCATGGACCCGGTAAGTGCTCTGGCCGCGAAGTACAGCTTCTTCATCATTTTTAAAAGGGTCCGGGTCGCTGTGCCAGCCCATCTCTTCATCGGTCTTACCGAGAAGTACATCGACGCTGGGAAAACCGTAATAGTTCAAAAAAGCCTGGTTCACCCCTAAGAAGCGGCGGTTAAGATCCTTCCAGAAAACACAGGTGGAAGTAGCATTGATAATCTGCGCCAGGAATTCTTGAGATTCATTAAGTTTCACGATATTATGGGCATTACTCATATAGCTCACCTATTTTTCTGCTATCACCTTAAAAATCGTTTGGGTCCGGGGCACGGTCTGGTGCCGGCTATCCAGCGCCTCTGCCTGTACCTGGTACCGTCCGGGAACCCGGAAGGTTTCTGCGGGCAGCTTGTGCAAAAACTCGTACATGGAAGGGGCCTGCCAGGTAGGGGTATACTGCCGGGTCAAACCAACTTCCCGTACCAGGGTGCTCAAGGTTCCGTCAGGTGAAGTTAAATTATACCGGATATATTTTATCAGATTTTGCGGCTCGCCGGCCCCCGTGGATTCGTTGAACTTAACCGGAGCAGGCAGCGGCGTAACTACGCCTAAAAGACTCAGGCGCTGGCCGGCTTTCAGATGCACATCGTTATAGACGTTAAAATCTACGTTATAGGGCAGGGCCCGGATACCGTGCAGCACTTCCAGATTCTCTTCGTTGGTGAAAACTCTGGGGCCGGGACCGGTGAGCATAGTTTTGAGAAGAACGGAGGCAGGGGCCTTGTCGTGTTGTTCTTTAAGGCTTCGATCACCTTGACCGGCAGGATTAAACAGCGATGCCGTGGGCTCCTCAATTTCGGCCCGGGCAAAAATCAGTTGTTTATAATCATGGCTGCGTTTGCGGCCGTCAAAGGGTACCAGTTTCCCCTTGCGGGTGTAAGTTCCCTGGCCGTTCTTAGCGTAAGTTACCAACGGGTCGCCGATATCGTAGCGGTAGAAAAAGACCTGACCGCCATTTTTCTCTTGCAGAGTCGCTGCTTTATGGGTCTGGTTACTGGAAGCCGCCAGCTTATTTTCAACCGCTTGGGGGTTCCGGTTCAGGTACTGCCAGTAGTTGACATAAGCCAGTTCCTGCTGGGTAGCGCAGCTACTGGAAATATTATAGAGCACCGCCCTGGTTTCGGGTGCGTCCCGGTATTCAATCACATCATTAATAAGCCAGCGGGGGTAGTATTCGGCAAAAATACTTCCGGTTCCCAGCCAGGGCTGCAGGGGTCTGCTCCAGTAACCGGGGAACAAGTCGAACATAATCTTGAGTCCTTGACGCTGGGCCAGCTCCGTGACCTTTTCCTTATGGGGAACGCCGTCTTTCGCGGTAGGTGAGAAACGGGCGATGATCATTTTATTGGTATTGCCGGAGCGTTGGTTCCCGAAAGTCAGGGAATAAGGCTGGGAGACCGCTACCGTCCTGCCGTTAAAATCCAGTACTTTGACTATTAGTTCATAGGAACCGTCTTGTAAATCCTGAGGATAGCTATAATGGATATCCTGCAGGTGTTTGGTTGCTCCTCCTAAAATCAGCGCCGCAAATTCTTTGGCGCCGTTGACCACGGCCTTGCCGGCGGCATCCTTTTCTAAGCCGGGTTGGGAACCGTCCTGCACCATTTCAGGCGAAGGGTTTAAACGCAGGTCTTCCGGCTTAGAGGGGCTCCAGGGATGGGACCAGTCGCCCCGGGTCGCGGCGTAATATTTTAAATTTAAATTGGCGGGAGATGTACATTTTAAGAAGGGGTCCACCTGACTTTGTACCTGGCGGACGATATGGCCTTGGGCATCCTTGACCAGGAACTGGACGTTGAGCGCTTGCTCAAAATGCCGGCCTGACAAGGTCCCGGCCACATAAAAATCCCGCTGGTTGGCGAAATGACTTTCCCGGCCCGGGGAAGGCTGGGTAAGCTGCACCGTGATAGTTGGGGCGGGGGCGGCTGCATCGGCATTGACTGCAGTTTGCCCCGTCGCTAGGGCATTCCCGGTCCCTAAGGCCATAATACAGATACTGGTCAGAAACAGACCTCTGCTTGCCCGCAAGATGTGTTTTAACATAAACTCCGCCCTCCTTTACTTCTCTAATTTCAGCATAATTATCCGTTTAGTTTATTATATCAGAACTGACCTCCGTGGTAAACCATTTCCCATGGTATTCCTCAAACAAAATCTTAATAAACCCCTGAAAGAGACAAATATACAACATTTACCTGAGCATATATGGATTTCAATCATAAAACTCCAAATTATTTTTAAGATTACTACCTATAAAATAATAAATATGATATAATAATTTCAAGCCGGCTATTATAGATTATAAATTGCTTTGCGTAAGCAGGTCCTGGGGGAAGAAAAGAGGATTACATCGTGAGAAAATTTCTCTTAGCAGGTTTAGTTCTGGCATTGTGTTTGTGTGCCGGTTGTCAGGGAGCCGGGCTCCAAGGTTCGACCACAAAGCAGGAAGGTGATAAGATGGTAGGAGCGAAAATTAATGATAAGGCGGCGGAGGTTTCCAAAACTAGTAATGTAACCAGGGAGATTTATTTAGCCGGCGGCTGCTTCTGGGGGATGGAGAAGTTGATGAGCTCCTTGCCCGGCGTGATCCGGGTGACTTCCGGTTATGCCAACAGCAATAAGGCTCAGCCCAGTTACGAAGAGGTTTGCGGCGGGGCCACGGGTGCCCGGGAAACGGTAAAAGTGGAGTATGACCCACAGCAGGTCAGTCTGTCCACCGTACTTTTTGCCTATTTCTCGGTGCTGGATCCCACGGTGGAGAATCGGCAGGGCAATGACCGGGGCAGCCAGTATCAGACCGGTATTTATTATAGGGATGCTGACAGCGGTAAGGTGGTGGCGCAGGCTGCGGCGGCCGAGCGTAAGCGTTGGGGCGTTTTTAAAGTAGAAATTAAGCCCCTAGAGAATTTTTACCCGGCGGAGGAGTATCACCAGAAATATTTGGAGAAGCACCCCGGCGGATATTGCCATATTTCACCCCGGGCCATAGAGCGGGTTAAGCACTTGAAGGTGGACGCAGGAGACTATCAGCGTCCGGAGGAAGCGGAGATTAAGGCCAGGTTGACCCCGGTTCAATATGAAATTACGCAAAACCGGGGTACGGAGCCACCCTTTAAAAATGATTACAACGGCCTCTTCCTGAAAGGTATCTACGTGGACGTAGTTACCGGGGAGCCCTTGTTCAGTTCGACGGATAAGTTTGAGAGCGGCTGCGGCTGGCCGGCCTTTAGTAAACCTATCGACCCCAACGTGGTGGTGGAGCAGACGGATACTTCTTTTGGCATGCGACGCACGGAGGTTACCAGCCGGATTGGCAGCTCCCACCTGGGCCATGTCTTTTACGGGGAGGGGGTTTCCCCTACTGGTGACCGTTACTGCATCGACAGCGCGTCGCTGCGATTCATTCCTTACGAGGAGATGGAGGCTAAGGGATATGGGAAGTATAAGGTGCTGGTGAAGTGAGGGTTTTAAAAGCTAAGCCTCTGCGACTAAATTACAGTTGCAGAGGCTTCCTTATCAATTTCATTTTACTAGGATTCAGATTTTAATTCCTTAGTCAAATTTTTCTGCCGGCGCAATCTTTGCCGGAGAAGTTCCACGAAACGGGGCGGGTTCAGTACTTTTACCACCGGGCCGTAGCCGAGAACTTTGATTAAAACTTCGGTTTCATCATCTTGGGGATAATAAACCCGGACTTTGCAGGTACCGCTGTCTTCGTCGAAGACGGCGGTTTTTTGATAGGTGGAGAATTCAATCATGAAGCGTTCCAGGGCGTTGCGCTCCTTCGTCACTTGGACGACCAGCGGGTCGGACACCAGGACACCGCTGAAATAGCGTTCTTCGTCCACCGGGCGCCGAAAAGTCTCCTGAGAGGGAGCCAGATTTTGGAGGCGGCTCAGATTAATTAAAACTTTTTTACAGGAGCGGCCGCGGCGAATCTGCAGGCAGTAGCAGCGAAATTTATCATTCTTGTCGGAGTACTCCAGCTTCAGCGGCAGGTAGTCCCCGGACTGAAGGCGGCCTTTGCCGGAGATAAAACTAAGGTGAAGCAGCTGACCTTTTTGGAGAGCTGCTAAAAGCTGGCTGAAATGCTGACGATAGACCGGCGACCGGTAATCATCCCCGTCCAGGTAACGGTCAAAATATAACAAATCTCCGTCCCGGTAAAGGGGTTCGGTTCCGGCCAGCTTGTCCTGGAGTACAGCCAGTTCAGCATCACTCATAAAGAGGCCGGCCCTGGGGTCTGGCAGTACCGCTTTAAGCCAGGCGGCTTCCAGTTTGGTTAAAGGCAGTTCCGGCACATCCGTCAGCTTACTGGTGTAGGTCTGGCCCTGACAGGTGAACAGGGGCCAGGACCGGCCGTCTAAAAACTTAGGCAAAAACTCCAGGGTGCTTTCGCTGAGGCCATGGCAGCTGACGAAGCGGCTAACTTGTTCCCAGGTCAGCTTTTTTTTCTTTAGGAGGCCGGACATGAGCTGATAATAAGAACCGTAGATTTCCGAGAACAGTTCGTAGGCCGGCTTAAAATTGAGCCGGGGGCAGGAGGAGGCCATATCTGTGTCAGGTGCATAAGTTCCAACGGTAGGTTCGGTAGTTGTAGTCTGTTCATCTGCAGCGGTTCCATCCGGCGGAAGCTGTTCAGACGCTTCTTCCGTCTCCCGACCGTATAATTTTTGCATCCGGTCCAGGTCGTCAGTCAGGCGCCAGACGGCTTCCTGGTTGTTGGACTCCAGCTTCACGATGCGCCCGGTAAAGGTCTTGATCCAGCCCAACATTTCGCTGACGCTGCTGGTAGTGGTGGTATATTGAAACAGGCTGGGCCCCACCTGCTGAACCGCACCGTTGCGGCGTTCCCGTTCCAGGCGGCGGAGAATATAGGGCTCCCTGATTGCATCTGCCTCCAGGGTCAGGGCAACCGTGTCGCGACGGCCCTTCATACGATAAATGGTGCCCCAGGCCTGGCTGGCAGTTGCTTTAAGCTTGGCCTGCCAGGCATCTGCATGAGGGCAGATGGGACCCAGCCGGGCGGATTTGATATAGTCCAGCCGGAAGGAGGCATATTTTTCCTCGCCGTAGTTGCGGATAAGGACGTACTGCCGCCCGCTGATGGAACTGGTAAGAACTTTTAAGGGCAGGCCGGCAAAATCCCTCAGCTCGTGCCTCTTTTGACTGAAGTTGCTAAACTGGAGCCAGCGTCCCTGGTGCAGGGCCTGGAGCACTATCAGTAAAATATTGTCTTCCAGGGTGCGGGTAATGAAGTGATGTTTAAAGAAAAAGCAGGTGGGTTCCGGCGGCAGACGGTCGGCCAGGTAGGTGCCGATGACGCCGGCAGGCGCATATTCGCTGAAAAAGTTTAAAAAGCTGCCCGCTCCTTGGGGCAGATAATCTTTCACCCGGGCGGATGATAAGGCATAAGCCGCGGCCCGGCCCCGCTGGCTGGCAACTAAAATCCCTTCAGCCGTATATTCTTTGACCTTGGCCCGGAGGGTCTGGAGCTCGAAGAGGGTGTCATATTTGGCAATCAGTTCATCGGCCAGCTCTTTTAAAGTCAAGGTGCGCCCCTGCAAAAGGGTCAAGAGGTAAAAATGCAGCTGCAGGTCATTATCGGTAAAGCTTTTGCAGCGGTATACGGCATAAAAAGGATTGGCGGTAAGCTTGGCCGTGTCCAGGGAAACCGAGACCCGTTTGCCTTTCTTGTCGTAGTCCCAGCGGATGTAGTCGCTCAGGTAGTTTTCCAAGCGGCGGCGTTCGTTGTCGTAAGTACGGGAACTGCGGGCCGTGTAACCGCTGCGGGTCTTATAGCCGTAGATAAAGAAATCCCGCATGTAGTCCCGCAGTTTATCAAAATTTTTGATGAGCTCGCTGTAGCCGGACATGGCGGCCTCCTTTTATTTAAGTGATGAGAGCGCTTTGACTGAAACAAATTTGCTTCTGCCCGTGATTTTCTTCTATTATAACATGTCTCCTGGTCAAAAGCCGAGTGCGCAACTTTTTTTAGATGTCAAAAGCTTTCTTTTTAGGTACAATGAACATGCAAAGAGATGCGAACAGCCATTAATACAAATTGATGTTGCAAATAGTACCGTAAGTTGTAACTATTTTGCCGCTGGCATCTCGTCCATGAGAACTTGCGGGTAAGGCCGGGGCGTAAGCCTGCCCCGGAACTGGCGGCACCGGGCACGGCCGGGACTTGAAATCCCGGCCCGCCGGCCTGACTTTGTAAAAGCGCTTACAGCCATAGATAATTCATTATCAGGAAAAAAATTAGCGCTTTGTGAGGAGGATTAGCATGTTACAAGCTTTAGAGGAAGAGTTAAATTATACGGCTACGGAGAACGGGGCGCTGACCTTGCGCTCCAGCGGCAGCGCCTGTCTGGATTTATTTGCTACCATCGGGGCCCTAAGGCAGGCGGAGGAGGCCGAAATAACGGCTCGTTTTGAGGCCGCCTTTACCGAGGACCCGGACCTGGCTATGAAGCTGCTCTTTTTTGCCCGGGATGTCCGGGGCGGGTTAGGGGAGCGCCGGGTGTTCCAGGTTATCTATGGCTGGCTGTTAAGCCGTCAGCTGCCCGCCGGATTGAAGAATCTGGCCTTGATTCCGGAGTATGGCCGTTACGACGACCTGGCCTCCCTGTTGGTCTGGGACCGGCAGCATATCGTGCCGCTGGTGGCCGGCCAACTGCACCGTGATTTATTTGATTTGGCCCAGGGCAGGGAGGTTTCCCTGCTGGCTAAGTGGCTGCCTTCGGTTAACGCCAGCGCGCCTGCTGCCCGCAGGCTGGCCTTAAGCTGGGCCCGGGCCCTGGGGTATTCAGCGGCGGATTACCGCAAAACCTTGTCGACCTTGCGTCAAAAGCTGGACCTGCTGGAGAATCGCCTCCGGAAGCAGGATTATACCTTTGACTACGAGAAACAGCCCTCTAAGGCGCTGTTTAAATATCAGCAGGCCTTCTGGCGCCACGACCAGGAACGCTACCAGAACTTTCTGGAGCGGGTCAGCCGGGGTGAGGCCGTGCTGAAGACCGGTTCTTTGTATCCTTATGAGCTGGTTAACCAGATCCTCCTGGCAGAGTTCCGTCTGGCTGAAAAACTCAGCCCGGAGCAGGAAGCCAGTCTGGATGTGACCTGGAAGGCGCTGCCTGATTATACCCGGGGCGAGCAGGCCCTGGTAGTGGTGGATGGGTCCGGGTCCATGTACGGCGGCCAAAATCCGCTGCCTATCTCTTTGGCTCTGTCCTTAGGAATTTATTTTGCCCAGCGCAACCAGGGAGAGTTTCACAACTGCTTCGTGACTTTCTCAGAGCATCCCCGGCTGGTCAAGGTCAAGGGAGCAACCCTGGCCCGGCAGGTCAGACATTGCCTTAAGTACAACGAGTGCGCCAATACGAATGTGGCGGCGGTCTTTAAGGTGATTTTGCAGGCCGCGCTGCGGCATCATCTGCCTTCAAGCGAGCTGCCGGCCACCCTTTATATCATTTCGGATATGGAGTTTGACGAGTGCGCCGAGGGCGCTTCCCTGACCAATTTCGAGGCGGCGAAGCAGGCTTTTGCGGCCCAAGGCTATAAGCTGCCCCGGGTGGTGTTCTGGAACGTTTCCAGCCGCCACCGCCAGCAGCCGGTGCGCCAGAATGAACAGGGAGTAGCCCTGGTCAGCGGTGCCAGCCCCAAGCTTTTTGATCTGGTACTGGATGGAGAGCTGGACCCGTACGCCTTTATGCTGCAGGTGTTGCAGAGCGCGCGTTACGCTAAAATTAGCGCTTGAGAATTAAAATTTTAGGGGGCAGGGAAGTAAGGTTTGAACTAGCTTATTTCCCTGTTTTAGTAAAGTATGAATCATCATGATTGAAATTATAAGAAAGATGAGTTAAGCCGGTATACATTTTTGAGGCGGGATAAGAGAATAAGCAAAAAACTTTCCTGGCGGCCGCGGAGCGCAATAGCTGTTTCGCGGGGCTGGGAAAGTTTTTTGTTGGGAGCCTAGCGCTCTTGTTTATGGTTTAGTAAAAACTGGTATAAAATTTTTAACGTAACCAAGAAAATTTGTCTAAGGAAAGCTTAAAAGCGGTGACGCTTACGCTTCTTTTTTTCTGGCTAGCGCATCAGCTTCTTCAAACTCTTGGATAATCTCCGGGGCCGGCGCCTTATCCAGCAGGCTGACCACGTAGATGGCGATAAGAGAAAAGACGAAGCCGGGGACAATCTCGTACAGGTTGGTAAAAGCAAAGCAGTTCTTCCAAACTAGGACCGTGATGCCACCTACGACGATACCGGCGATGGCGCCGTTTAAGGTCATGCGTTTCCAGAACAGGGATAAAATTACTAAGGGACCAAAAGCCGCACCGAACCCGGCCCAGGCGTAAGCTACGATGGTTAGAATCATACTGTCAGGGTCCATAGCCAGAAAGAGGGACAGGGCGGAGACCACTACGATCATCAGGCGGCTGACGTTGACCAGTTCGGCATCGGAGGCATTCTTGTGAATCAGGGTTTTGTAGAAGTCGGTGGTGAAGGAAGAGGCAGCGACCAAAAGCTGACTGTCAGAGGTGCTCATGATGGCGCCCAGGATGCCGCTGGTGACGATGCCGGCGAAGAAGGGGTTATAGAAGACGGCGCTCATCTTCAGAAATACGGTCTCGGCGGCGGAGCCCTGGAGCACATCGCCCAGGTAAACCCGGCCTACCAGGCCGACGCTGACGGCCATGGCCAGGGATATGACCACCCAGGTCATGGCGATGCGGGTGGCTTGTTTAATATCTTTAGGGGAGCTGATGGCCATAAAGCGCACCAGGATGTGAGGCTGGCCGAAATAGCCCAGTCCCCAGGCCAGAAGCGAGATTATAGAGATAAAGCTCAGTTCTTTGGAAGTAGCTTCCGTGAACATGCTGAAGTAATTGGGGTTGATGCTGGAAAGGCGCGCTACCGTGGCTTCCACGCCGCCCAGGTAATAGGCGGCGGTGACGGGCACGACCAGCACGGAGAAGAACATCAAGAAGCCCTGAAATAAATCCGTCCAGCAGACGGCGGCAAAACCGCCCATCAAAGTATAAAAGACCACGATGCCGGCCGTGATGAACAGGGCCATGGTATAGTCCATGCCGAAGGCGGTGTTAAAAAGTTTGCCCCCGGCCACGAAACTGGAAGACGTATAAATTAAAAAGAAGATGAAGATGAAAACGGCGCTGACCATGCGCAGCCTCTGGCTATGGTCGTGGAAGCGGTTTTCGAAGTATTCCGGCAAAGTGATGGAGTTGTTAATGTGCTGGGTGAAAATCCTCAGCCGTTTGGCGATGAAGACCCAGTTGGCCCAGGTGCCCAGGGTTAGTCCGATGGCAATCCAGAAGGCGCTGATGCCGGCCATGTAGGCATAGCCCGGCAGGCCCATCAGCATCCAGCCGCTCATGTCGCTGGCCTCAGCGCTCATGCTGGTGACCCAGGGTCCTAACTGTCGTCCGCCCAGAACATAGCCTTCCAGGTTTTCTTTTTTGTTAAAGGTTCCGAAGCCTACTGCGATAAGGACCACGAAGTAAAGGACCAAGGCTACCAGGGTACCGGTTTCAATATGCATGTAAATACCCCCTCAAATAAAATATAGGTCTGGCAGATTATAAATTTTTAAAAATAACCTGGTTAGGGACAGCCTGCCAGAAAAAATAATACTTGTTTATTATACACTACTTAAGCTCTTCTTTACAAGGCTGAAAAGTGTTTATAGTTTACAAATTAGCTTGGAAAAAAGTAAAATTATCATCTTTTTGAAAAACTGGAGCATTTAGAACAGAATAACATATATTTTTTGATGAGCTGGGGCGTTCAAGAAGTAAGCACACCTATTAAGGACGGGGCAGGCTGGTTTTAAAGTATTTGACGAATTCCCGGCCTACGGCAGTATCACAGCCGCTTTCGTTCAGGGCCAGGGTGATGGCGGCGGCGGGAGCCAGGCCGCTTAAGATGCGGTGCTCCAGCCCGGCGGCCAGGGGGAGGGGCAGCCTTCTTATTTCATCGCTGCTGGTCGTAAGATGCAACGGTTCCAGAGGCAGAGGGCTGGAGCTTTCACCCAGCATATCGGCTGGAACTACGGCTACGCCCAGGCCGGCCCGGGCCCAGGATAGACAGGTACGGGCATCGTCAGTTACGCACAGGAGACGGGGTTTACAGCCTTGAGAGGCAAAGGCGCTATCTAAAACCTTGCTCCAGCGCCGGTAGACTAAAAGCGGCAAAGCCGCTGCCTGAGAGGGATTCACTCTCACCGGCAGTTCTTCCAGCCACTTTTTCTTTCCTATTATATACATATCCTCCGGGGCCAGGTTGATACAGGAAAAACCCCGGGAGGAGAACGGAGTACGGACCAGGGCCAGATCCAGCAGGCGGTTTTGCAGCTTGTCCAAAAGCTCATAGGTGGTGCCTTCAGTCAGCTCATAGTTGACCTGGGGGTGGAGGGCGGCGAAGCCGGTAAACCAGCGGTCTGCCGCCAGGTCAATCAGACTGCTGACAATCCCCGCCCGCAGGGTGCCGGTGGTGGCGTTGTGGCAGTTGGCCACGGCCAGGGCGGCACTTTTGCTCATATTCAAGATGCGCAGGGCCTGCTCATAAAATAACTTGCCTTCCTCGGTAAGGGTGATGGAGCGGCTGCCCCGTTCGAACAGGGTGCAGCCCAGCTCACGTTCCAAAAGCCGCACCTGCATACTCACCGGCGGCTGGGTCATGTCCAGAGATTTGGCTGCCTGACTGATGCTGCCTTCCTGCACGACGGCCACGTAATATTTTAACTGTAATAGTTCCATGGTAAACTCCTTTCCCGGCCGGCTGCTTTTTGCGGCTAGGACCTCAACGAATTTCATATAGTAGTCATATTAAATTTATGAATTGACTATATCTCATTTTGCGTTAGAATACAAGTAGATTATTTGAAGCAGGAGGAACATCTTATGAAACAATTTTTAAAATTTTTACGTCATCATAAGAAAGAAAGTATCCTGGCCCCGCTTTTTAAAATGCTGGAGGCCTTTTTTGATCTCTTAGTGCCGCTTATCATGGCCGATGTGATTAACAACGGCATCGGCAGCGGGGACTCAGCCTACATCATGCAGCGGTGTCTTTTGATGGTGGCTTTGGGGATTATCGGTCTGGCCTGCAGCATTACGGCCCAGTACTTTGCCGCCAAGGCGGCGGTGGAGTCCTGCGCCAGCGTGCGCCACGCCTTGTTTGACAAAATCCAGTCCCTGGGTTTTGCCGAAACTGATACCACCGGTACCAGCACCCTAATCACCCGCATGACCAGTGACGTGAACCAGCTGCAGAACGGCTTGAACCTGTTCCTGCGTCTGTTCCTGCGCTCACCTTTCGTGGTGCTGGGGGCTATGGTCATGGCCTTTATGGTCAACGTGGAAGGAGCCTGGATTTTTGTGGTGGTCCTTCCGGTGCTATCGGTGGTAGTTTTCGGCATCATGCTGAAGACCATGCCGCTTTATGCCAGGGTGCAGGCCCGCTTAGATAAGCTGACCGGCCTGACCCGCCAAAATCTGACCGGGGTCCGGGTAGTGCGGGCCTTCGGCCGGGAAGAAGACGAGGTACGGGACTTTAAGGCGGCGGATAAGGATCTGACCGGGAGTCAGCTTTTGGTGGGCCGTATTTCCAATTTGATGAACCCTTTGACCTTTGTAATCCTGAACCTGGCCCTGGTAGCTTTGCTTAATACCGGCGCACTGGAAATAAACACCGGCACCATGGCCTTAGGCGACGTGGTGGCGCTGGTCAACTATCTGAACCAGATCCTGCTGGAGCTGGTCAAGCTGGCCAACCTGATTATCCAGATGACCAAGGCGGCGGCCTGCGCCAAGAGAATTAATACGGTGCTGGCTCTGGAGCCTCGGATGCAGTTTGGCACTTTGCAGCCCGATGATGTTGGGGGGGCTGCCCTGCAGCCTGCCGTGGAGTTTTACCACGTGGGCTTAAGCTACGCCGGCGCAGGGGCGGAGAGCCTGTCCGATATTACCTTTACCGCTTTTAAGGGCCAGACCATCGGCGTCATCGGCGGCACCGGCAGCGGCAAGACTTCTCTGATCAGCTTGATTCCCCGTTATTACGATGCTACTTCCGGCAGCGTTAAAATCTTTGGCCGGGATATCCGCACTTACGACAAATCGGGTCTGCGCCGCGCCATCAGCACGGTCATGCAAAAAGCCCAGCTCTTTACCGGCACTATCCGCAGCAATCTTAAGTGGGGCAATGCCCAGGCCGGGGACGAGGAGCTGTGGCAGGCCCTGACGCTGGCCCAGGCCGCCGAGGTGGTCCGAGGCAAGAAGCTGGGACTGGACGAGCCGGTGGAGCAGGGGGGGCGCAACTTCTCCGGCGGCCAGAAACAGCGGCTGTCCATTGCCCGCTCTTTAGCGGCTCATCCCCGGATTCTTATCCTGGACGATTCCTCCAGCGCCCTGGATTATGCTACCGATGCCGCCCTGCGGCAGGCTCTCAGTACCCTGCCGGAAGATATGACCGTGTTCATCGTCAGCCAGCGGGCCAACAGCCTGGCCCATGCGGACCAGATCCTGGTCCTGGACGAGGGTCGCCTGGTAGGCTTGGGCAAGCACGAGGAACTGCTTAAGACCTGCCCGGTCTATCAGGATATTTACCAGAGCCAGTTCCAGAAAAGTGAAGCGGTGTAGGAGGCAGGATGATGAAAGCAGCAAATATAAAAAAATTAGATTGGGATACCCAGGTTAAAACCGTTAAACGGATTGCCCGGCTGATCAGACCGTACTGGTTCCTGGTGTTTTTGAGCATCGTCTCTGCGGCCCTGTCGGTGGTAGGGCAGCTGTATATTCCTATTTTGACCGGCCGGGGCATTGATTATATGCTGGGGCAGGGCCGGGTAGATTTTGCCGGGGTCAAGACCATCATCGAGGAGATTATCCTGGTGGCGGCTTTGTCCGGTCTGGGTCAGTGGCTTTTAGGGGAGAGCAATAATCGCATTACCTATAATGTAAGCCGCAACCTGCGGGACCATCTGGCGCAAAAAATCCAGACCCTGCCCTTGTCCTACCTGGACCAGCACCCTACCGGCGATTTGGTCAGCCGTATGATTGCGGATATTGATTTATTCACTGACGGGCTCTTGATGGGGTTCACCCAGTTTTTTACCGGCGTCTTAACCATCATCGGCACTTTGGTGTTCATGATTAAGGTTAACCTGCCCATCGCTCTGGTGGTGGTAGGCATCACGCCGCTCAGCTTCGTGGTGGCGGCCTTTATCGCTAAAAAAAGCTACCGTTATTTTCGGGAGCAGAGCAGCATTCGCGGGGAGCAGACCGCGCTGATCAACGAACGGATTGAGGGGGTGCAGGTAGTTCAGTCCTTCGGCCACGAGGCCGCCAATTTGCAGGATTTTGATGAGCTGAACGATAAACTGTGCGCCAGCAGCCTGAAGGCGGTGTTCTATTCCAGCATTACCAACCCCGCCACCCGCTTTGTCAACAGTATCGTCTTTACTGGCGTGGCCCTGGTTGGTTCCCTCTATGCTATTGCAGGCGGTATTACCGTAGGCGATTTGAGCTGTTTTTTGACTTATGCCAACCAGTATACTAAACCTTTTAACGAAATTTCCGGCGTGGTGACCGAGATGCAGAACGCCGTTTCCTGTGCCGCCCGGGTCTTTGAGTTTATGGACGCTAAGGACCAGGAACCGGACGCACCGGAGGCTCTGGCGTTGACCCCGGACCAGGTGGATGGCCGGGTGGCTATCCGGCAGATGGCTTTCAGCTATGTGCCAGGCAAGGCGTTAATCCGCGATTTTAATTTAGACGTGGCTCCGGGCCAGCGGATTGCCATCGTCGGTCCCACCGGCTGCGGCAAGACCACCTTTATCAATTTGTTGATGCGCTTTTATGATATCCAGGCCGGCAGTATCAGCGTGGCCGGGACCGAAACCAGGCAGATTACCCGCAAGAGCCTGCGCCGCAGCTTCGGCATGGTGCTTCAGGATACCTGGCTGAAGACGGGGACTATCCTGGAGAATATTGCGTATGGTAAACCTTCCGCCAGCCGGGAAGAGGTAGTAGCCGCGGCTAAGGCGGCCCATGCTGACGGCTTTATCCGCCGGATGCCCCAGGGCTACGAAACGGTAATCGGTGAAGACGGAGGCAGCATCAGCCAGGGGCAGAAGCAGCTTCTGTGCATCGCCCGGGTTATGCTCTGCCTGCCGCCCATGCTGATCCTGGACGAGGCTACTTCCAGCATCGATACCCGTACCGAAATCTTGATTCAAAAAGCTTTTGCTGTCATGATGCAGGGGCGTACCAGCTTCATCGTGGCCCACCGGCTCTCCACTATTCGGGAAGCCGACGCTATCCTGGTTATGCGGGAGGGGCGCATCGTGGAATCTGGTACCCACGAAAAGCTGCTGGCGGCCAAAGGCTTCTACGCCAATTTGTATAACAGCCAGTTCGCCGGGGTGGCGATTTAAGAATCAGTGTGAGACCCAAGGCTCAGAAGTTATCTTGCTCAGTTTAGGGCCGGAACCGCTGCAGGTTATGCCGACGGAGGTCCTGGTAAAAAATTATCTTCCATAAAAAAACGTTGCCGCTTTTCGGCTCTTCCGGATTAAATTAATCCCGATAGGCCTTTAGCGGCAACGTTTTTTATTTCAGGGGGATGGGTAAGTTCATTAATCTTTCAAAGGTATGCCGTTGGAATCAGGCATCTTATTGGTAAAGATCATCACTGCGTCATAAATGGCCCATATCCAGGAGGCGAGGGTAGAGATGCCGCAGGTCAGAAAACCGCATAAGGCTAAGATTAACTGGATAATGCCTTTTTTGGTATAACCCAGGTAGAAGCTGTGGACACCGATGCCGCCCAGGCAGATAGCTAAGATGCCGGCTAAGACTTTGGATTTTTGGTCTACCCCGGGAGGCAGAGGCTGACCGTAACCTGGTTGACCGTAGTTAGGCTGCTGTCCGTAAGGCTGCTGACCATAGGGCGGTTGCTGGCCATAAGGTGCCGGTTGGCCATAGCCCTGCTGCTGCCCGTAAGCTTGCTGTTCCTGGCCATAGCCCGGCTGCTGCCCGTAAGCTTGCTGACCTTGACCGTAGTTAGGCTGCTGCCCGTAAGCTTGCTGTTCCTGGCCATAGTTAGGTTGTTGCTGCTGGCTGTAATCAGGTTGCTGGTCATTAGAAAGCTGGTCCTGCGCTGGGAAAGTTTGCGGAGCGCTTTCCGAAGGGGGCGCACTGGCAGGTGAAGCCTCGTTTAAGGGTACATCTGCACTGCCTGTCGTAGCATCAGCGGCTGTATTCATAGAGCTGGCTGCAGTTTCGTTAGCAGTGCCGGCAGCAGCTGCATCCCCGGCGACAGTATCAGGTTCTACCGAAGCAGCTGCGGCGGCCAGACCTGCACCAGCTACCGGCGCTGCCACAGCTGCTTCTGGCAGCAGAGATTGACCGCAGTTGCTGCAGAAGGTTGCATCGGCAGCCACCTGGCTGCCGCAAGAGGGGCAGAACCCCGCACCTTGACCAATGGCAGTACCGCATTCCGCACAAAATCCAGCACCCTCATGAAGTTCCTTACCACATTGTTTACAATACATGTTTTTGCCTCCTCAAAAAAATATTTGCCTATCAGAGTAATCCGGTTAAATATGTCAGACTGTTTATTGCAGATGCGGTCCCTGTCCCTATTAATTTAGAACTGGTGGCAACAGTAGATTAAAGCTGGGGTCAGCATGATATTGGGTTGTTACCGGCCTATTTTCGAACCGGGTTCTGGCCGGTTACCGGATAAGCCACCCAGACAGCACCAGCCGCTAACCAGAAGTAAATACCCGGGTTAGCCTGCCAAGCCTGGCTAAATTCTCCCCTTAAAATATTTTTTGCCGCTGTGGTCATGCCGCAGCCTAAACAGGGAATACCAAAAAAATATTGGGAAGGGCATTGATAATCCAGCAGATAAAAGATAAACCAAAGCACTCCTGCTGCTGTTAAAACTGTCACCCTCCGTTTTCTGGACCAGTTCATTGACCTCACATCCACTACTTTTTCTTAATCCTAAATAATTCATAACCAACATCATCAAATCTTTTAAGTCGCATCTGTTGTCGTTTAAATTGCACTTGTCAAATTCACCCGCCGGGTGAAAAAAACAATAGAAAAAGAGTTCCAAGTTTGCTAAG
>Ga0268357_100910_pt1 | contig 27144 bp, 26 predicted proteins | sample BioMet10_FD_192466 | JGI IMG/M metagenome (GOLD analysis project Ga0268357, IMG submission 192466) | Sewage microbial communities from Oakland, California, United States - Biofuel 10 (Illumina Assembly) | ecosystem: Engineered > Wastewater > Sewage > Unclassified | place: USA: California... | reverse complement strand
TACATTGATCCAATGGGAACAAATAAAAATGTAATAAAGCAAAGGAAAAAGTTAACTAGAAACAATCTCTTTATCCTATCTTCTTCTTTCCAAAATCTTTTTAACAAAACTAATACTCCTTCCGTAAAGCTCAAAATTCCATAGGCCAATGTTCCTTTTCTGTTCTGTTTTTTCAATTTGTCCTATCAAATATTTTTTATCCAATATTTGAAAGCGCACTATTGAAAATATTGGTAAATTTAGCCTCAAAGGTTTCTGTCAATTATCCGCACAATTACGATTAAAGTTACCCTGTTAATCATAAAGCGTTTAAAAAAAATAGTCTCTGCACAAAAGCAGAGACTAAAAATTAACATCAAATAAATTTGGTTATACAAGTAGAGGCGAGTGTTAATAATAGACGTCTCGTGCTTAAGCTCATGCTAGCATGCCAACAACAGGACGTCAATATTTAGGAAATTAATATAAGATAATATCAGTTTAAAACTTACAGGCACATACTTAACTTATTTTATACACTACGATTAAAGCCAAAATAAAATATGCTCCACAAAACAGCTTCTTTAGGCCACACCGGGGAAAGAAGAAACATATTTAATTTTTATGTCCGGAAAGCTATTAACGAATTGTACCGTAAAGTCCTCGCCGTACTCTACAAACTGCCATTCTCCCACTTTATCAGGGAAGGCATCCACTACCTTCACCTTTAAATCCGGGAAGCTGGTAACTACCTTGACCTTAATGTCGGCGTTATATTCCACCACTTTTACCTTACCGCCCAGAAAAATACCTTTGTAGTAGCCAGCACTATTAATATTCGAAGCTGCACCAACTACCGGTAAAGAGCTTAAAGTTAGAAACAAAAAAGTTAACAAAGAAGCTAATAGTTTCATGCTTATCACCTCTTGTTAATTATACCACCTAGCCCTTATGTTTGATAGGCTGCCACCCCTGTACTGGGACAAAAATGGACCATACCGCAATTAAGGAAAAAATGATGCAATACAGGCCGGAGGTGAGAATGCTGGGCAACATCTTAGAAAAAGAAAACTTACCATATACGGTTGCCAACACACCAATGATAATGCTTAGTCCATAAAGACTCCCCCACCAAATAACATCTCTCAGGCCAAAAGGATTAATACCCCGAATGGCATTATAAAACACCCAGGCCACGCTAAGCAGCAAATACAAACCGAAGACACAGCATAAGGCCATGGGAATGGCATTATCCAAAAGCTTCATAGTAGGTTTTTTACGAAAACATTGCAGCCAAACCTTAAAATAGCTGTAAAAGATCTGATAATTACCGGTGCACCATCTCCGCAATTGAGAAACTAAAGTGTGCATGTCAGTAGGTTGTTCATCGTAGAAATAAGCTTTTTCCTGATAAACAGCATAAATACCCTTTAAGTTCTGTTGCATGGAAAACTCAATATCTTCCGTAATGCTGGAGGTCTGCCAGCCCTTTTCCTTGATTAAGTCATAGGCAAAACCAAAACCGGTACCGGACAAAATAGCCGACATTCCCAAATTACTTCTGGGTTGACAGTAAAGAACATCTACAGTCTGCCAATACAAGGTGTACCAACCACTAATGGTAGATGCATAAGGATTAAGAGCCAGCCTGTCTCCCATCACCAGTTTTGCCCCGTCGGCAAAGCTTTCGTTCATACGGAGAAGAAAATCAGGTGTAGCCACATTATCTGCATCGAATACTACAATATTATCAAAAAGAGGTCCATACTTCTCTTTAAGCTGTGCCAAGCCCCAGTTTAGCACCGCTCCCTTGCCGCTGCGAGGACCATCTTGTCTTTCGTAAACAAGCACTCCGGGAAACTGGGCACCGATAGTTGCCGTAGCATCTGTACAATGGTCAGCAAAGAGAAAAATTTTATAGTATTCTTTGGGATAATTTTGTTGCACCAGGCTGGTCAAAAGCTTGGCGATAACAGCTTCCTCGTTATGAGCGCATATAAGAATAGCAAAGCGACTAGGCTTTGCTATGATATTTACAGTTGTTTTGCCATGCCACAAGCCTACCAGCGTTACCACCGTAGCCCAGGCAAAGGCAATTAATAAGGTTATCTGAATCAACAAAGTTAAAGACGTCATACTAAGGCCTCACAGAAGATTTTACCAATTAGCTAAGGTTAGAATAGCTACACCTAAAATAGCCATGGTATAAATAATAACATCCTGATTAAATTCAGCAGACATAACTGCCACAAAAAGCATGCCTACGCACATGGCAGTAATCGTAATTCTCAGTAGTGCTATGCTCAGTCGTCTGGTAGCAGTTTTTTCATCTTTAATCAAAAGCCACAGGTCATGATTAATACCAATAAGAAAGCGGGGAGAAAAAACTTTATACAACAACCCACCCAAAACCACAGAAGCCAAAACAGCCTGCAGCAGTACTATGCCATAGGTCTGCACAAAGGGTGCCAGGGCCAGCTTATCAGCAAAAATAGCAATAAACACAGCAGGAGGTACAGCGGCACACACAGCCAAAACAGCAAACATAATACCGGTTCTGACATCAGCCAAAATAATTTCCGGCTCTCTGTCACTTCTCAGTCCCTGCCAGATTCTAAAGGGTACATAGGCAGCACCAAAGGCTCCCAAAGATGAACCAATGGTCATGGCATCTAATTGACTGGCCTGTCCAAAGATAGTACCCAGGGCACAAGCACAGGCTCCAACCCTGCCAAACAATAGCCCGTAGCCAATAGGCAAAGCATTCATAAGACGTAGTCCAACTACACCGGGAATAAACATATATTGATTAGAAATCAGCTCCAAAAATGCATAAATGATGGTCAGCAAAGCGCCAATTTCCAAGCGCAAAGACAATTTATTTCTTTCCATTTTCTTCCTCTTTTCATCTATCTGCATCATATCTATTTTACCCCAAAGGGAGAAAAAGATAAAATATTAAATAGTTCCCGGTTCCTGGTCAAAATTATTTTGTCGCAATGCCTCATAAAGCACAATAGCTGCAGAATTAGCCAGATTCAAGCATCTGGCTTCCTTTATCATGGGAATTCTTACACAGTCTTCAGGAAATTCCTTACGAAATTTTTCCGGCAGCCCCTTGGTTTCCCTACCTAAAATTAATAAGGACTCCGGTCCATACTTAACGCTGAAAAAAGATTTATGAGCATGGGAAGTCAACAAGAACTTAGGACTTTCAGGATATTTAGCAAGTACTTCATAGACGGAATCATAGTAATGCACATCCAGCAAATTCCAATAATCCAGCCCTGCTCTTTTCAAATATTTATCATTAATGGTAAAACCAAAAGGACGAACCAAATGCAAATGGGTACCTGTGGCAGCACATAATCTGGCAATGTTGCCTGTATTGCCCGGTATCTCCGGTTCCACTAAAACAATATGCATAAACTCACCTCATCATCTACTTCTATCGGCAGGATAAACAGCAATAATCCCCAGCATTTGCTTGTGCAGATTTAAAATCTTTTCTGAGTAATCACTGCCTGTTGCCCACTTGCCATTCAATTGATACCATCTGGTAAAGAAACCATCCCGCTTTTTCTGGTTATAGACCAAATAATAACGCGGATCAATAATAGTAGTCTTTGGCAAGCTTGGCGAACAATAAGCCAGCAAATGTTGAATATGTGCTCTCACGCCATAGCGCGGAGTTAAGAAATAAGCTCCTCTTACCGTCGCACTGGTAGTTCCTAAACCACAAAAATTGTTTTGCTCAGGAACCACAGTACCGCCAAAAGTAAAGAAGCCTGTTTCTAAAAGAGCCTGGCAAAAGGCGATGTCCCACTTAATATTTTCACTAGCTGCTTCTTCATAATACAATTCCACCATTTCTGCCGGCGTTGCAGACAAAGGCAAGTTGCGGTTATAGGTTTCCAAAAGTGCCCTGGCTTGATCCTTGGTAGCTAACGCCTGACCTTGGATAGGAATGTCCTTGTAACTACTGCTTAACTGCCACACCTTTTCTTTTTCCAGCAAGATATCTGCCAAAATTTTTAGGTTAGGATCTGTAACCACTTTATCTTGATTGGCTGCTTCCCGTCGTTTTTCTGCACTTTCCAGATCCAAGGCAGCCTTATTAACACCTGGTGCCGTAATCACAATAGGCTGAGGTCCAATTGTCTTTTTTAGAGCTGCCTCTCCCATGGTACTGCAGAGAGCCAAACCGAGTGCTAAAGTTAAGCTAAGACATTTTTTCATTACAGGGTCTTCTTTCTTTTGGGAAATAAGTAGAGACTAGCTAACATGATAACAAAAGCAACAATGATACCGGTAGAGGTAGCATTTAAAATCCAGGGGCCCCTACCCTTATTGCCAAATTGTAAAGCAATGGTAACCAAGACGCCAATGCCGGCTGAGCAGAACGCTCCCTTGGCAGAAGCTCTCTCGCTAAAGAGTCCAAAAATAAATGGTGCACCCAAAGAAACGGTCATTAAGGAATAGAAAATGGATAACGCAGTAATGATATTCGCCATAAAGTGCGCAACGATAACACCAAGCACACCGCACACCACTGTAATCTTTCTGGAGAAGGATAGCAATTGTTCATCACTGGCGCCTTTATTAAAGAAGGTTTTGTACAAATCCTTGGATAAGGAAGTGGCCAGCATATAAAGAACTGTATCAGCAGTACTTACCTCAGCTGCAAAGATAGCAGATAAAGCAAAGGCGGCAATGCCAAAGGGCATCATGTTTTTCATGGCCGTAGGCAGTGCCAGCTCCTGATTGCTTAAATTAGGAAAAGCTGCATAGGCACACATACCAATCAACATAGGAAGAAAAGCAAACAGTAACTGTACAATACCATTAAGCAGCGTGCCAATTTTTACGGCACGTTCATCTTTAGCTGTATAAACCTTACCTACCAAGCCGGGAGAAATACAAAAAGCCGGGGTAAGCATCAGAAAGTAGCCTATGATAGCAGTATAACCAATGCCATCCCAAGCAAAAAAGTTGGCTGTTTTAGCTCCATCTCCAATACTTTGAGCAGCAGCTGTTGTAAGACCATTCCAGCCACCTACATAAGACAAGCAATACGGTGTAGCAATGATAAAGCCTAGTAAAATAACAGCAACCTCCAGAATATTAACTATGGCAGCAGAACGAATTCCACCGGCAGAGAAATAAATAGTAACAACAATAGCGCCGATGATAATGCCGTACAGCTTATCAATACCTGCCACAACATTTAAAATCCAGGCAATACCAATTAACTGCCCGGAAAACAAAGCCAGGGTACCAATGGCCATCATGGTGGAAGTAACCGCACGAAAGGCCGGCGCATATCTATAGTCCAAATAATCGCCCATGGTAAAGAGATCTCGCTCCTTGGCAATTTTCCAAACCTTAGGACCAATTACATAAGCAAGAATCAAAGAACCTAAACCACTGCAACCAATCCACCACCAGCTGGACACACCAAACTTGTAAGCCAGTCCTGTCACACCTACGGTAGACCCTGCTCCAATATTAGCAGCTATTAAAGTGATAAAAAGCAGGAACCAGGAAAAGCTTCTGTCACCTACAAAAAAATCTGCAGCACCATGCACATGTTTACCAATTAAATAGCCAATGGAAACAAGTAGTACTGCAAAGATAATAATCGTAACCAAATAGAGGTTCATTTGAGCGATCCTTTCGTAATTTATTTAACATATGAATTGTACTTTATTTGACACAACTTGTAAAGAATTTGGCAGTGCAAAAATTTTATATTATAATGTAGATAACTTTAAGAGGAGGTTACAAACATGGTTCAATTTAAATATATTCATCATTCCTGCTTTATGTTAACTACTGCTACAGATGCTATTATCTTTGATCCTTATTTAGATGGCAACCCTACCGGCGTCAAAGCCGAGGACATTAAGGTGTCCCATGTGCTGGTTACCCACAATCACGGCGATCATCTGGGCTCAGCTTATGCCATTGCCAAGAACAATAATGCTACCTTTATTTCTACTGCCGAGGTTGCCAATGCAGCTGCTCAGGCAGGAGTAAAGGCCTTCCCCATGCACCTAGGCGGCGTTTTGCCCTTCCCCTTTGGTAAGGTTCGTGTTACCCCGGCCTTCCATGGAAGCGGTATTGCCGGAGGTCATGCCTGCGGTTTTATTGTAGATTTTTACGGAACTACGGTCTATTTTGCCGGTGATACCTGTATTTTTGGCGATATGACCTTATTGGGTAAATTAGAGAAAATCGATTATGCCGTACTTCCCATTGGCAACACTTTTACCATGGGACCTGAAGATGCTGCTTTAGCAGTTAAGCTTTTAGGCGTAAAAAAAGTGATCCCCGTGCACTACAACACCTGGCCGAAAATCGCCCAGGACCCTCAGAAATTTAAGGCTGCCGTAGAAAAAGACGGCGTAGCTAAGGTCTTTGTTGTAGCACCCGGAGACGCACTGACTTTAGATTAACGTTTTTTACAGAAATAAGCATAAGGACAAAATTCACAGCTAGTGGGCCGGACTGCAAAGTCCTGCTCACTTTTTTTCTGCAAAATTTCTGCCATAAGCTGTTGCAGCTTGGCCTCTTCCTCCTGCCGGTCAGCCGGCAAGAGCCATGCCGTATTATTCTGCAGGAAATGAAGCTGGGCTTTTTGTACCTTTTGGCCTAAGAGTTTTTCCGCAGCCAAGGCATAGATAACTAATTGTCTGGTATAGCCTTGTTTTTCTTCACCGTTTACAGGTGGATGACCTGTCTTAAAGTCCACTATTCCTAAGGTCCCATCCTCATAACGGAGCAGACGGTCAATGCTGCCTGTAAAAATCAGCTCTTGTCCTTGTATCTTGAGCAAAGGCAGGCTAAAAGCTTTTTCTGCTTCCTGCTTAATATCGGCAATTTCCTTATAGATGGCACTGCCGCAATATTTAGCCAGTAGCTCCTGGGCAACAGCTGACATAATTTTTTGTTCACTGTCAGAAAGCTCCTGGTCTTTAATTGCTTTGGTCAAAGCTTCCTCAGGTGGAAATTCTTGCTGCAGCTCCAAGGCTTTATGAACTACCAGCCCCAGCCTTTGAGGAGACACCAGATATTTATGACTGCCAATTTTTTCTTCCTCCACCCCAGGCATTCTGCCTACGAAGCTATAGAAGAATCTTCTGGGACAACTGTCATACTCCTGCAAAGCACTGGCACTAAAGGTTAAGTCGGCAAAAAGATTAGCTTGCACCAGTGGCTTAATTCTCTCATAAGTAGCTGCCGGTACTTCCGTAACAGCTGCGTTGATGGTCAGTCCGGAACTAGCAGGAACCTGTTCCCAGCTAGTTTCCTCCCACCGCACCAAGGTTTCATTTTCAGAATGAGTAAAGACTCTTTGCAGAGAATCAAACCAATTTTCGTGGTCCTTTTCTTTATCGTCACTCTTAATGTTTTTCACCGTAGACATAATCAGATATTTTTCTGCTCTGGTCATGGCCACATAAAGCTGTCGTATCTTCTCTGCTCTATCCAATTTGGTGTTTTCTTCTTTAACTGCCTTATAAACAGTAGTTTCCTGCCAGTTGCCGGAGCTATCAGGCACCTTTAAGCCTAACCCCATAGTGCTGATAAAACGGAAAGGTGCTGTATCATTGGCATCCCTTACTTGCAAGGATGGCAGGCAGACTACAGGAAATTCCAAGCCCTTGGACTTATGAATAGTCATGATTTGCACTGCATCTTTACTTTGCACTACCGTGGCAGCCTGCTCTCTGGCATTAATTTCCCGCAGCAGCTTTAACCTGTCTAAAAAGTCAGCTAAGGAACCGCCCTCTTGCAGGGCATAATCCACCGCCATTTTTCTCAGCTTATCAACATTGGCCAGTTTTTCTGCTCCCTGGGCCTGACTAAGTAAGCGAGTTTCCACTTGGAAGACAGCATAAAAAGCATCCCAGGCCTCTGTTAAGGATAAGCTTTGCACTACCTGCACTATTTTGCCCAGCTTTTGCACGCTAGACATGATAGACGGGTTTTTGCTATGTTGCATAGCCTCCCACAAGCTTTGTGTTCCTGTCTGGGCAAATAAATCAGCTAAAACAACATCATTGCCGGCCAGATATGGTGAACGTAGAATGCCTGCCAATTCTAAATCCTTCCTGGTATTGAGAGCAAAGGTAAACAAATTAATGCAATCGATGATTTCTTGTTTTTCATAAAAGCCTTTGCCATCAGTAATGCAGGAAGCAATCCCCTCTTGGGCTAACGCCTCGCCAAACCGTTCTGCTACATTAATAACCGGCACTAAAATTGCTACGCTGGAATAAGTTAACTGTACATCACTTTCTACTATGGCCTTGATTTCTTTGGCAATAAGACGAGCTTCTGCCAGCTTGGCAGGATAAGTATTCTTGGCTTCGTTTAAAACAACAGCCATTTTGGGCTTAGGTCCATCTGCCAGGTTAGCCCTTAAATCCTGAGCCGACACATCCGCTGAGTCATCTGAGCCTAACAAATCTCTAAAGAGACAATTGCAGGCTGCCATAATCTGGGGCGTAGAACGATAATTATCTGACATGACAATATTCATGCCCTGTAAGGAAGCAATATCATCACGAACTTGTTTGAAAACGCTGACGTCTGCTCCCCTGAAACGATAAATAGACTGTTTAGCATCGCCAACAATAAATAGTCGCTGATCCTTTAATTCACTGGCAGAACCACCAGCCAGGAGGTACACTAATTTTTTTTGCTCTTCATTGGTATCCTGAAATTCATCTACCATGATGAAGCTATATTTATTCCTGTACTTTTGTAAAATATGAGGATATTTCTCCAGCAGCTCCACTGCCTTAGCAGAAATATAAGCAAAGCTATAATATTCTGCAGCCTCCAAAGCCTTCAGATAATAAGCCTGAAAATCAGTCAGCACCTCTTGCCAAGCCTTGGCAAAAGTCATACCTGTTTGATCATAGGTACATTGCCGCAAGTCCGAAATAGCAGCCTGTAGATTTTTGACTTCTTCCTTAACCTTGCCTAAAGCAGAAACACTGCTACATAAATCCCACAGCTTATCATATTCCTTCTTTGCCAACAAACTGTTAAACAGGGGCTCCTGTCCGGCCAGTTCCTTAATAGCTGCCCTTGTTTTATTTCCTGCGTTATCGGCTACCTCCACAAGCGCAGCCAAGCAAGCCTTAGCTTCCTCAGCCAAGGCAGCCTCATTACCTTGCATTTGCCGGTAGGGAGCTGTTAAGTCACCAAATTTTAAAATCTCCGGAAGAATATATTCAAAGTCACTTAAGGCAGTCCGGAATTTATCAGGGCCATAGCTATAGACCAGGTCAAGGAAAGCTTGCTTACCCTCAGCTAAGCCATCCTCCATGTAATCAGCAATTACCTGAGCTTTGAATTCCTCCAGCTCATATTCTGCCCTTACCACAAAATTAGGATCTACCTGTGCCTCCACCGGGTTTTCTCTTAGCACTTTATTACAAAAACCATCAATGGTAGTAATCTGTGCTCTATCTAAGATTACCAGTTGCTTTTGCCATTTTTCTCTTTCCGGTCCTTGGGCAGTGCGTCCCTTCTCCAAAAAAGCCGTCCTCAATCTTTCCCGCATTTCCTTAGCAGCTTTTCTGGTAAAGGTAATAGCTAAAATATTATCGGCATTGGCCTTATCCTTATCTACAATTTCCAAAAAACGGTTAACCAGTACTCTGGTTTTGCCTGAACCTGCCCCGGCTGCCAAAGCAATATTTTTATCTAAGGTCTTAGTTGCCAGTTCTTGTTCCTTATTGGGTTTTAGTTTACTCATCGTCGTCACCTGCTTCCTGAGTTGCCACGCTTAAGCGATAACGGCAAATATCCTGATAAGGACAATAGGAGTTGCATTTTTGATTTAAGGGTGCAGCCGGAAACATGCCTAGCTTAATCTGCTGCACACAATTATCTATACTGTTTTTGGCTACTGTCAAAACTTCTGTCATTTCCGGTGCTCTTGACCTATATAGCCACGGCAATTTTTCTTTCACTGCCATTTGCCAGGTACCATTCTTTCTCTTACCTTCTTTAAAAGAATAATATCCTGCTCCCAGAATGTTTTCCCGGGTTGTTGCCATATTTTGCTCCAAGGCAAGCACATATAAGGGCAGCTGTAAAGCCTGTCCTGCTTTTAGCGCTGTTCCGGTAGGATAACCACCTGTTTTATAATCCGTGATCATATAACGAGTGCCATCAAAATCAATTCTGTCTATCTGTCCGGAGAATTTAACTGTCTCGCCCTGTACCTCTAGCTGCAAGGCCGGCCAGGAACCTTCTACCTTTCTGCCGAAAGCCTGCTCAAAAGCATAAGGCAATAGCTCAAACTCTTCCTGAGCCTGGTAGTTCCTTTCCATCTGCAGCCAGTTCTCCAAGGCTTGCAGCATATCCTCCTTCTCATAAGCTGCAAACGAAGAAGCAATTATCTTGCCGTCCGAGAGAAACTTATTGTAAACACTATTAAAATCATCTGCCAATTGTTGTTGCAAAACTTCTTTTTTAAAATTGTTAAGATTTTTTTGTTGGTAACGAGCTAAAAACTTAGCAACTGTATTGTGGAACAAATCACCTCTGGTAGTTGGTTCCACCTCTGCGGTTTTCACTTGCCAGGGCGCAGTATTCCAAACCCTATTTGCCATATAGGCAAAGGGGCAGGAAATGTATTGGTCTAGCGCAGAAGCACTAAACTCCCGGTATTTACTTTCTCTGTCAATATTCCCGTTATAAGAGCTGCCTGAACTCCATCTGCCAATATCCAAGCTGCCCTTACTTCTAAAATCTCTGCCCCAGTAGGATTCTGCCCATGCTTCGTCAGCAGCTTGGCAGTGTGTTCCTTGGAGAGCCAGCAGCTTCAGAAGAGCCTGCTCACTGGCACAATTGTTGATTTGCTCCGACCACTTCTCCACAGTTAAGGTAGCCGTATCAAAATAGCTCTTGAAGTTTTCCAGATAAGAGGAAGCGCCTGCAGCATCATCGGCAAAATAGCTTAAATTTAATTGCTTGGTAGCAATTGCTAAGGTTGCTGCAAAAAAATAGCGCTCCTGATCCAAGGCAACCTGTGAAATTTTTAACGGTACACCACCGGCCTGAAGTAATTCCTCCCGTTCCACATCATTATAAATCCAGTTTTCCTGTTTGATACTGGGGAAAACTCCTTCCCTAAGGCCTAAGATAAACACATAAGGAAAAGTAACGCCCTGCATGTTGGCAATCTCCGCTACCAACACACCCTTACTCTTTTCTTCTGTAACCGGTAGTAAGATTTCCTTGCTTTGCTGTTGCCAAAAATCTAAGAACTGGCTTAAAGATATTTTTGTCTCACTTTGACCGCTTTGTTCAAAGGACAAGAGGAAGGCTTGCAGTAAGCCTTCCACTGCTTGACTGCTGGCAGCCATTACTTTAAGCTCAGACAAAGTCAGTTCATCCTTACTAAACCTTTCGCCCCACAGCTTCAAAAGATTCCAATCCTCTAAGGCTGCTAAAATTTCTTCTTTATATTCCTGGGGTGTATGCTTTTTCCCCAAAGAACGCACTAAGTCAGCAAGGTCAGAGAGCTTTTCACCCTGACACTCCCTCTTAGCATATTTTAATAGCTCCTGAGGTGTAGCAAAGAAGTAATCATTGTAGCTTTCTTCCAAGCTGTCTTTATCCAAGCCATACAGCTGCTTGCACAAGGGATGAGCCAAAAGCTTTTGCCAAGCCTCTACATCCTGAGGATTAAGACCGGCAGCAAATAATCTTGTCAAAAAATCAGGCAGTAGTTGCCCGCTAAAATTAGTTACTTTTGCTAAGGTAGTCGGTATGCCATACTCCGTAAACAAATCAGAAAAGCCATTATAGTCATCTAAGTGTCGCATGAGACAAATAATCTCTTCTTGTTTAACTCCTGACAAAAGCAAATCTTTAATCTTACTTAAGACCATGCGCATTTCTGCATCTAAGCTAAAGGTTTCCCTTACCTGCACGTGCTCCGCTGTGATTAAGGCATTGCTTTGTCCTTGCCAGCTGTCAACCAGCTGCTGTAAATCCCTTGCTCTGTGCACTGTGGCTTTTGTTTTTACTTCCGTAAAGCCTAGGCCCAGCAAATCTTCATAGGCCTCTTTGGTTGCTGCTGCCAAGGTGGGTTTCGTCTTGTCATAAAATAAACCTACTGCCAGATCACAATACTTGCTCAGGCTTTGAAGAAGAGCTAATTGCAATTTATTAAATTGATAGAATTCCGTAAAATATAACTTCTGCCAAGGTAATTTTGCCTTACCCTGATCCAGCAGCTCAATAGCTAATCCATACAAACCATCTACATCATAATAGGTACTATTTTTAATGCGCTCACAATAAACTGCATAAATGAGTGCTACTTCCATATCTTTTTGAGCTAAGCTGCCTGCTCTACCCCAGCTCGACAAGGCTTCAGTAAGCTGTTCCGTGGTTACGCCACCTCTGGCTAACTCACTTAAAAAGGAAGCGAAGGTTTTGATAAAGCCACTTTTATCTACCAGCTGAGCAAAATAAGTAAGCTTGCCTGCTGTCTTAAGATCCAAAAGTATTTGTTCCAGCAGCATTTCCTGAGCAGCTCTGGAAATACGGATGAAGTTACCTTCCTGATTATTAATACGCAGGATTGCATTGGGCAGATAATCGATGATTGCAGAACGAGCTGTTCCTGCTTTATTAACTTCCCATCTAAAATATTTACCAGGTACCACAATCAGAGCCTGGCCATATGGATAGCGACCGGCTTCTTGAATAAAGTCATAGCGTTTCGTTTCGCCTAAGGGCAAAGTATATAAGGTATTCATCTTCTACCTCCATTCAATACGCTTCTATTTTAACATATTAGCAGAATTAAAGTGAGACCATTTGTGAGACCATTTGGGGAATGTTCCATTTTGGCTCGATGAAAAAGCCCTGTAGTTTTATTGCCTCGGGCGTCTGGCGCCATGCGGCCGGCTTTACGGACAGAACTTATTTCTGGCCGGTCCTCGGCGAGGCCGCCCTTAGGCAAATAAAACCTACAGGCTTAAAGCAAGCAACAAAAAAACTGGAAGTGCATATGCACTTCCAGTTTTTATCTGAACTCTACTTTTAAATGTTGCCTGTCAACCAAACGTTGATATTGATATTTAGGATAACCTACAATCATACAGCCTACGATGTTTTGCTTAATAGGCACTTGCAGCAAATCACGTAACGGCTGGTAATTCTCCTGAGCACAAGTTTGAATGAAACCCATGATCGTTGTACCTAAGCCAATAGTAGGAGCAAATAACTCTGCATAAGCAAAAGCCTGCTCACAATTGCTGACGCCGGTTGTATTTAAACGTCTTATCAAAGCAAAAATCATTTGATTAGCATTTCTAGCAATGATATCAACTTTTCTTTCCCTATATATTTGCAGCACCTTCACAAAATATCTCTTGCGAGGAGAGTTCGCTGCAACCTCTTCTTCCATCCATTGGGCAGTCAGATCTGCAACCTGTCTGATTTTATCTTTATCTGAAAGAACAATATAATATAGTCCTTGAGAATTAGCTGCAGTAGGAGCATATCTGGCAGCATCTAACAACTGCCTGATCTTCTCTTCCGGTACCAACTCAGGTTTGAAATTACGAATTGATCTTCTCATCCGCAAGAAGTTCAAAGCGGTTTTGCTATCCAAGGTTTCCATTGGAATAGGCTCTGTCTCATCATAAGGACAACGAGAATTAATAAGAGCACCTTTAGGGCAAGCTGACACGCAATGCCCACAGGACATGCAAGACAACTCGCTAATTGCATAAGGGCCGTCCGGTCCCATTTCTATAATACAGCTAGGACAAACCTTAGCACAGATTCCACATTTAACGCATTTTTCCTTATCGACCTTAATCAAGTTACACATGCTAACACCTCTATCTGAAAAGTACCTCTACCTATATTTTAGCACAAAAACCTTCCTTGTGCTAAAAAAGCCGGACCTAGGTCCGGCTAAAGTTCAATGGCTCCCCGAGTAAGACTCGAACTTACAACAACTCGGTTAACAGCCGAGTGCTCTACCGATTGAGCTATCGGGGAATGTTTCAACGAAGGTAATTATACACTAAAGAATTTTTGCTGTCAAATACTTAATTTTCTTGAAGCTTTTATTTTTTTGCTCTATTTTTTTCTGCAATTTTTTTCACTGTATTTTTACAAAAAGAAAAACCACGTTTTGTGTTTTTATTTTTTTATTTTTTCACCGATGATCGATAAATTTTTTTAAAATTTTTTCAAAAAATTTTTTTCTACCACAGGCGCATTTTTGTTTTTTTGTGATGAGAAAAAAATACGAATTATGCTGAAAATATCTTGCGCCAAGCCAAAAATGTGTTATAATGAACAAAGATAAGGGCGTCGATTAATTACTTGCAATTATTTATGTAAGTGCCCAATTTTAAGGAGGTCAAAAAAATGCCTGTAAAGAAAACTGCTGCAAAAAAAGTTGTAAAGAAAGCTGCTCCTAAAAAAGCAGTAAAGAAAGTTGCAAAGAAAGCTACTGCTAAAAAAGTAGTAAAGAAAGCTGCTCCTAAAAAAGCAGTAAAGAAAGTCGCAGCTAAGACTACCGCTAAGAAGGCAGTTAAAACTACCGCAAAAAAGACCGTTAAAAAGGCCGTTAAGAAAGTTGCTAAGAAAGCCGCTCCTAAAAAAGCAGCAAAGAAACCCGCTAAGAAAGTTGCTAAAAAATAATTTAAAAAAAATACTGATGGGATCTCACCCATCAGTATTTTTTATGCTCATTTTTTATTTCATTGCTTGCTTTACTGCTGCATCACGTTGTGCAACACTTTTCTTTGCAGCTGCTGCATCATTTTTCTTAGCAGTCTCCACCGGCGCCCCTTCTACTTTCTTCAAGGCATACACAACAAAGTTGGCTTTCATTTTCAAATCAGCACCCAGTGCTTGCGCACCATATTCTGCACTTTGTATAGTGACAAACCGATCACCATTTTCTACCTGTTGCAAAAAAGTAATCAGTTTAAAATAATCGCCTTGCAAGCTTACGTTAATTGGCAAGGAAAAAAGATTAGCACCATGAGTAGCCTTGCTGGGAGCAACACCTAAAAGCTGTACGCCGGTTGCTTCAGCAATTTTATTATATTCATTTAATAGTTCCTCTACACTGACAGTATCAGGAATTTTTTTATGAGCTGCTGCCACTTTCATATTTTGAATTTTTACCAAGGCATCGTAATTCTGATTTTGTCCGGCAAAGGTTTGCAGCACAGCCAGCCTTTTATTTTCTTCTGTCAATTTACTTGTCAAAGCACTTCTGTCTCTGTTCAAAGGAATAATCAGAAAGAGAAGACAGATAATGGCAAGAAGAATTACTGCCAAAAGGCCGATTATATATTTCATGTTGTCAGTAATATCAGGGTTTAGATTTTTGAACATCTTTTCCAGCCACCCTTTTTGTCATGGTTATTTTAAAATTAACTACTATGGCTTTATTCAAAGTTTTCTGATCAGTACTATCTAGTACGACAGATTCAACTTGAGGATCAAGTTGTAAATTATGCACGAAGCTAAGCACCTGATCCAGCTTTAAGGCACTACCTTCTATGGAAACATCTTCAGGCTTTTGGGTATTTTGAGTAATCTTAGTCAACCAGCAACCATAAGGAGTCACATTGCCTAAGTTGCCTAACAGCTCGCTCCACACAATTCTCTGCTTGGAGAAATCGCTGACTAATTTACCTCTTCTGGCAATGTCCGAGTTTTGGGCCTGGTTAAGATCAAAGCGCTGTTGCCAAACTGTCAGCTTAGCCAATTCGCTTTCTGTCTTGGTAACCTTGGCCTCATCATATTTAAACAAAGCCAGACTAACTGCCCAGACCAGGAGCGTTGCTCCTAAAATAAAATACGTAATGATTAAAAGCACCTTATTAACAGGAAAGCCTTGCTTTCGTTTATCAGGTGGCAACATGTTTATCTTAATCATGTCCGTCACCTCCCATAAGAGCTGCGCCAATAGCTACAGCCAGAGAAGGTGCATTCTGTTCCACTTTCTTCTTTTCAAACCTGGAATCAAAATCAATACTGTCCAGAATGTTAAAGTAGATAACCTTCATGTCTATTCTTTCATTCATGGCAGCAATCAGACCGGGAATAACAATATCATTACTGCAAATTACCAGGTTACTAAAGGAAGCGTCTTTTCTATTGAGAATATAATACTCAGTTGTTCTTCTGCATTCTCTGACAATGTTTTCCACTTCTGTAATCAGAGCATCGTGAACATTCTTATTTTCGACTGCTTCGCTATCCAGCAAGTTTTCCGTCATAAGGATCTCAATAGCTTCTGCTATGCTCACATTCATTTTCTCAGCAACTATCTTAGCAAAGCTAATCGTGCCACCGGGAATACTACGCTGAGCTACAGGTGCACCCTTTTGGAAAATCGTCATCAAAGAATAGGTACGACCAAACTCCAAGAGAATGAAGTTTTGCATGTCGTCGCCAATTAGCTTATACATAGACAACACATCAATAGCTATTTCCAAAATATTTAATTCTACCTGCTCCGCAACTTTTACAATGGCATCTACAATGTTTTTAGGCGCAGCAACAAGGACCACCGGCTGCTGGCCTTCAGAATCGATATCGCCATACACAGCATGGTCCACATAATAAGTATCTGCTTCATAAGGAACATATTGGGCAGAATCCCAAAGCACTGCCTGAGTCAGTTCTTCTTCGGACATAGGAGGCATCGTAATCCCTCTAACGAAAGCATTTCTACCGCCTAGTGTAAAAACACAATCCTTAGTAGAAAAGCCATGCTTATTAATAATTTCTCCTAAGAAGTTACCCATTGCTTCAGGGTTTTCAAAGAAAGTATTATTGCGCAGATTTTCCGGCAAATCCATGATTACATAATCTGTAACTTCCGGTTTTTTGCCATTTTTCATGTCCAGCTGTGCAATTTTTATTCTATCTGCTCTGATATCTATACCCAAAACCCGTTCCGGTTTAGGATATAGTACCCGTTTTATCAGGGCTTTTATGTTCATCTTTGTGTTCCCCCTAGAAAACTTTACTACAATATTATAGCATAAAATACTACTATTATCCTACCTAGTTGCAAAAAACTGCCAATAACGGTAAATCATATACGGACCATAAAGCAAGGTCAGATAGGCAGATATGCATAAATAAGGGCCAAAGGGTATGGGATCCTTGCGAGTTTTTAATTTCGTTGCCAAAAGAGCCACGCCTACCACACCTCCCAGGATGAAAGCCACAAGCAGCAGCACCGCCGCATTGGGCCACCCCACCCACAAGCCTAGGGCAAAGGCAAGCTTCACGTCCCCTTCTCCCATGCCACCACGGCTTAGGAAGTAAATCACCAGCATAATGCCACCGGCAAAAAGCATTCCCACCAGCGAGCTCCAAAAATTATGTACGTAGAAATAAGCGTATAAGGCACCAAATACCAACAAAATCAGCACAAACCTATTCATGATGATTTGATGATCAAAATCTATGAAGGTAATAACAATTAAGCAAGCAATGAACACAAAGGCCAAAAACAAATTAACACCAGGTAAGTATATGGTTCCTGCCAGCATAAAAAGTAAGCCTGTTAAAAGCTCTACCAAAGCATAGCGTGGACTATAGGCCGTATGGCAATAACGACACTTGCCTCCCAGCATAAAATAACTAAGTACGGGAATCATATCCAAGGCGCCTAGTCTATGACCACAAGTGCCACACCTGGAAGGTGGTGAAACAATGGACATACCAACAGGCAAACGATAAATACAAACATTGAGAAAGCTTCCAATGGTAATACCTATAATAAAATAGGCTAAAAAAAGAATAAGCATACCAGCCTCCACACAAACTAAAATTCTTACTATGTATATTATAAACCATATTTACGCTTTAATACCAGTCTGGAATATATCTTTTAACACGGTGACACCTCTCACTTTGCTTAAATATTTTTTCAGCAAAGTAAAAAATAATACCTGCTGTGGTCCTAAAGATTTATAGGTACTTAAGCAATAAACAAATCTAGGCGGTGGTCCATCTTTTAGTTCCACGGCCTTCACCGGCAAGCGCTTTTGCAGGGAGATGGCTGCTGTAGCAGGTACAATGGCCCAAGCACCTGCTGTAAGCAAAAAATATTCCAGCATATACATCTGATCCATAAAAACTGAATTCAGTGCTTTGCTGCCAAACAAATGGTCATGCCACAGTTCATATTCCGGATACCAGGGCAGACGCACCTCCTGTTCTGCTGCTAAATCCTCTGCGCTAATACTCTTAGACAAAGGATTATTTTTTTCGGTAAGCAAAACCATTTTTTCCTGAAACAAAGGAATAGCCTGCACGGTTTTATCATAGGTAACATCAGTAATAAGAGCTAGGTCTACTGCGCCATTTTCAATAGCTTCATAGGCTTCCCTGGACCTATAGTCCCTATATTCCAGCCTGCTGCCCTCCTGTCTTTGTTTATATTGCTGAAGAACCGTTGGCAAAATATAAGTTCCTACACTGCTTACTGCACCAAGCCGCAGAGGAGTTTGCTTGTTAACCTCCTGGAGACTAAGGGCCTCCTGATAAATTCTCATCCACCGGCCGGCAATGGGAATAAAGGCCTGTCCCGCCGGAGTAAGCTCAACATTGCGAATGCCTTTAGATCTGATAAATACTTCGTAGCCCAGTTCTTTTTCTAAAATTGCTACCCGTCTACTTAAAGCCGGTTGAGTAATAAACAGCTTTTGCGCTGCCTGGCTAATGCTGCCCATTTTCACAATCATTAAAAACGCTTCAATTTCCAGACGAGTCATGGTTGTACTCCTTCTCATATAAATATAAATTCTTATTTATATATTAACTCGTAAATAAGCATTTTTCAACTATTTTGTTTTAGTGTATAGTGGAACTAGAAAAGCTACTTAAGAAAGGAGATAATCTTATGTCCGGTACCTTAGATATGACAAAAGGTAAAATTGTCAGCCAATTATTAATTGTTGCCATGCCCTTGATCATCTGCGATTTCATTCAGCAGCTTTACAATACCATAGATGCTTTTATTCTGGCCAGGTTTACCAGTGCCATCAACTTTGCGGCCCTAGGCATAGCCGAAACCTATGTAAATCTCTTTACCTTTATCGTAATCGGCATCTGTGTAGGCTCTTCCGTTATTCTCTCTGCCCAGTTTGGTGCTAAGAGACTGGACTATTTCCGTCAGGAAATGTTTATTTCCCTATCCTTTGGCTTAGCTGTTACCCTGCTTTTATCCCTAGTTGGTTATGTCAGCCTGACTCCTTCCCTGGTTTTACTCAATACACCGGACACACTGATACCACTTACCGTTAGCTATATGCAGATTTTTCTGCTTGGTTTGATCTTCACTTTTCTCTACAATTACGGCGTTTCAGTTTTGCGTTCTGTAGGCAATACCAAAACCTCTGCACTTATTCTTTTTATCAGTCTTATTTTAAAATGTGGCTTTTCATATTTCTTCATTGTGTATTTTAAGCTGGGCATCACCGGAGCCGCTTACGCTACCATCTGCACTCAGGCCACTGCCTGTCTGCTCTTCTATCTTTATATCAAGAGTGCTCTTCCCCAACTGCTTTTTACCAAAACAGATATGGTCTGGAACAAAGTCCTGGTTAAGGAGACCATTTCTTATGGAACCATGACCGCTCTGCAGCAGTCCAGTCTCTATCTGGGCAAAATTCTTATTCAAAACGCTATCAACGGTTTAGGCACAGCCGTGATTGCCAGCTTTGCAGCAGCCACCAGACTGGAAAGCTTTATTAATATTCTTGGTAACAGTGGCGCAGCTGCCATTTCAGTTTTCGTAGCTCAAAACAGTGGTGCTCATCAGGAAAAAAGAGCCTTTCAAGGTTTCTTTAAAGGCTCTCTCATGCTTTGCGTCTTCGGCTCTGCCTTAGCAGGCTTATTATATGTAGGTGCTACGGATGGTTTAACTTTCTTTCTGGGCAAAGATGGCCCAGGCCTGGCAGAAGGTGTTCGCTATCTTCACGCCATTTGTCCCTTCTATGTTTTGTGCTATATGGGCAGCTCCTTTGTAGGCCTCTTCCGTGGCTTTGGTTTTATTAACGTAGTGTTTTGGGGAACTACCCTGCAAATTTCTTCTCGTGTAATCTTATCCAATATCTACGCACAGCAATACGGTCTTACTGCCATCGGTTATATCACAGCGCTAGGTTGGTTATTAATCGTTACTTATCAATTAACGGTCTATTACAAAACTTTTAAATCCACTAAAGACAAAGCAATGAATCAAGCAACCATTTAAACCAAAGAAAAAAGAGGGACGCTGACAACTTTAAAAGTTGTCAGCGTCCCTCTTTTTTTATCCCTCTCTGGTGCGCAATTGAATAGCCTCTGCCAAGTGGGCTGTGTCTATGCAATCCGACTTTGCTAAGTCAGCAATTGTCTGTGCTACTTTTATAATACGATCATGACTTCTGGCACTAAGACCTAGGGAAGCAAAAAATTTTTCTAAAAGTTTTTCTGCTTGCATAGTCAGACGACAATATTTAACTATCTCTCTGTGTCCCATGGCACTATTGCAATACAATTGTTCCCTCTTAAGTCGCTCTACTTGAATCTGGCGTGCTGCAATGACACGATCTCTTATCGTTGCAGATGTTTCACTTGCTCTTTTATATTTGAGTTCCTGATAATTCAGCCTTGGTACATGAATCTGTAAATCAATTCTATCTAAGAGTGGACCGGAAATCTTCTTTTGATAGCGTTCCAATTCACCCTGGCTGCAGCGACATTCATGAACACCATCCTCCTCTTGGAAATAGCCACAGGGGCAAGGGTTCTGTGCTGCAACTAAAATAAAATTGGCAGGAAAGGATAGACTTGCCTGCACTCTGCTAATGTTTACAAAACCATCCTCCAAGGGTTGACGGAGTACTTCTAAGGCGCTGCGGGAAAACTCCGGAAACTCATCCAGAAATAATACGCCATTATGGCTCAAGGTCACCTGCCCAGGCTTAGGCACCCTGCCTCCTCCAATCAAAGCGTTCTGAGAAATAGTATGATGAGGACTACAAAACGGTCTGTCTGTAATCAACCCTTGCTGCTTCGCCATGAGTCCTGCCACACTGTAGATCTTTGATACCTCCAGCTGCTCGGCTTCACTCATTTTAGGCAAGATAGTTGGCAAGCGACGAGCCAGCATAGTCTTACCGGCACCCGGTGCGCCCACCATCAGTACATTGTGCCCGCCTGCAGCAGCAATCTCCAACGCTCTTTTGGCTACCAGCTGTCCTTCTACTTCTGAAAAATCTACATCGTAATATTTATTCGTTTTCTCTGTTACCGTAGTTTTTTTACACAGTGGCAACGGCTCACCATTAATAAAATGATTAGCCAACTGGGCCAAATTCTGAGGCGCATAGACATTTATTCCGCTAACAATGCCCCCTTCCCCGGCATTAGCAGCAGGAACATAAACAGAGAGCTTACTCTTTTCTTTGGCACCTAGGACCATGGGCAAAACACCATTAACACCACGCAAAGAACCATCCAAAGCAAGTTCTCCAACAAACATTACATTATCAATTTCTCTTATTTCCACCTGGTGAGTGGCTAACAAGATGCCCATGGCAATAGGCAAGTCAAGTCCCGAACCATCTTTCTTAAGATTGGCAGGTGCCAGATTTACTACAACCTTGGTAAAGGGAAAATGAAAGCCGGAATTTTTAATAGCAGCCTTAACTCTTTCTCTTGATTCCCTCACTGCCGTATCAGGCAATCCCACTATTTCAAAACCAGGCAAGCCATTAGCTACATCCACTTCTACAATTATTTCTACACCATAAATACCACAAATTGTTGCTCCGAATGTTTTTGCGTACATAATCATCCCACCTTGCTGCGAATTTTTCTGAGTTCATTCCGGAACTGTCCCCACTAGGTTTACTAGAAACAATGTTCTAAATGTTTGATGGTAAGTTGTTGGTTAAGATAATAGATTTCGATGACATCGAAGCGAATGCTTGGATAGCGTTGCTCGCACTCCTGCAAATAGTACCAGGCCGTAGCATGAATTTTGGCCTGCTTGGCTCTTGTTACAGAAGCAGCAGGTATGCCAAAGGCCAAAGTTTTTCTGGCTTTCACTTCTACGAAAACCAGCACCTTGGCCTTATGTACGATCAGATCAATTTCTCCATGCTTACAACGATAATTTCGAGCGACTAAACTGTACCCCTTTTTAAGCAGATACTGAGCTGCTTGTTCTTCTCCCCAGCGACCGAAAGATTTTCGTAAATCCACTGAGTTGCTCCTTTCTATTTTAAAACTTTAAAACTATCCGTATGTTCTGCTTCCCCTAAGGGAGTTTTTAGATTAATGCTTTTAATAGGCTCATAGCTGCGACGATGCCAGATAGATGCACCGTGTTCAGCAATTGCCTCCATGTGCTTCTCGCTGCCATAGCCTTTGTGTCCTGCGAAACCATATACCGGGAACTGCTTATCCAGCTCTACCATAATTCTGTCCCTGGTTACCTTGGCGATAATGGAAGCTGCAGCAATTGAGGCGCTCTTGGCATCACCATGAATGATAGACTTACAATGCACAAAGGGAATTTGGATGGGCATGGCATCAATCAATGCCACTTCCGGTTCCAGCTTAAAACCTGTTAAGCAACGCACCATAGCTTCCTTGGTTGCTTCGTAAATATTTAGCTTATCAATGGTGGCAGGGCTAACGATATTAACCGTAATGCCCAGTGCCTTGTCCATGATTTCCGTATAGAGACTTTCTCTCTTCTTGGCTGTAACTTGCTTAGAATCATTAAGCCCACTGATAAAAACTTCTTCGGGCAAAATAACTGCAGCCACAACCAGTGGTCCTGCCAAAGGGCCTCTGCCTGCTTCATCACAACCGGCAATGTATTGCATACCGGCTTGCCAAAAAGTTTTTTCTTCTGTGAGCATTTTATCAAAGCGTTCTAGCTCATGGGCCAAGTCAGCTTGAGCTTTGGCATAGCTTGCCAATAATTTCTGTACCCCGGCTCTTTTATCCTTGGCCAGCTCGGAAAGAACTTCTTCCGTAGCATTGGTCTCCAGCAATTCTTTAATTTCTTTAATGTTCATCATTCACCTCAAAAAAAATAGGACCTTACGGTCCTATTAAACTTTGTGGGCAGGCTCTAAGGTAAACGCTCCCAGCCTTCCTGTCTTAAAGTCTCGTAGCACCATATTAACAACCTTATCCGTATCGGTAACTCCGCCGGACTTGAGACAACCACGGGCCTTGGCAATCTTATCGAAAAGGCTAAGCGCTGTATCTGTTTCTTCCACCACAATATTATATTTTTCTGCCAGGCTGCCGGGATATTGCTCCTGTAGCCTGGTAATTAATATTTCTGTTGCTGTAACCTTATCAAAAACCTCTTCTTTGATAGCACCGGTAACAGCTAAGTTAAAACCAATTTCTGCATCATCAAACTTCGGCCACAATACACCCGGCGTATCCAAAAGCTCCAAGCCTTTGGCAATGGTAATCCACTGTGGACCACGGGTCACGCCCGGCCTATCCTGAGCCATAACTTTGTTTCTGCCAATTACTCTGTTAATCAAAGTAGACTTACCAACATTGGGCACGCCCACGATCATTACTCTAATGGACCGATTGCGTACACCTCGTCTCAGCCATCTGGCCGTAACCGGTGCCGCAGCAACCTTTACCGCTTCGAACAAGGCTTTCACACCTTTACCGGTAGCACAATCCACGGACATGGCAACCATGTTTCTTGCTTTGAATAATTCCAGCCAAGCCTTGGTAGCATTAGCATCTGCCATATCTGTTTTATTAAGAGCAATTACTTTAGGTTTCTCGCCAATCATCTTCAAGAGCATAGGATTGGAACTGGATCTGGGAATGCGAGCATCCAGCATTTCCACTACCACATCTACCAGCTTCAGATTCTCTTCCATCATCCGTTTTGCTTTTGTCATGTGCCCGGGAAACCACTGAATTTTAAGTTCCATTACCGCTCCTTAAGGCAAAGCTCTCGCTTGACTAACTGGCCAGAAAATAACACTGGCCTTACCTTTAATCAAAGACAAATTAACAAAGCCTACGTCTTTAAATCTACTATCTTCTGAATTATTTCTGTTATCTCCCATGACAAAAACATGGCCTTCCGGAATAACAGTTTTTCTATAATTAGAATGGAAAGGCTCTTTAATAAAAGCTTCCTTCACTTCTTTATCATTAACAATAGTGTGCCCGTCCACAATCTCGACAGTATCGCCACCTACTGCTATTACCCTTTTTATGAAATCTCTTCTGGTATCACTGGGATATTTGAAGACAATTACTTCGCCACGTTTAGGCTCTCTGGTGTAATAAATAAATTTATTAACAATCAGTCGCTCCCTATCCTGCAGGGTAGGCATCATGGATGGCCCTGAAACTAAATAAGGCTCTACGATGAAAGTACGAATACCGAAGGCTAGAACCACAGCAACAATGATGGATATCAACCAGTCACTTAACGTATCCTGCCAAGAAGTTTTCTCTTTTTGCTCAGACATGATTACTCCTTTAGATAAAAAAGAGGGACTGTCTAAACAGTCCCCCTTTAGATTCCGATTAGCGACGTTCTCTAATACGAGCTGCTTTACCGGTTAACCTACGTAAGTAATATAACTTAGCCCTACGTACAATACCACGATGTACTACTTCAATCTTTGCCAGTCTTGGAGAATGTACAGGGAAAGTTCTCTCTACACCAACACCGGATGAAATACGACGTACAGTAAACATTTCGCGAAGTCCGCCACCGCTTCTAGCGATGCACATACCTTCGAATAACTGTACACGTTCTCTTGTTCCTTCGACGACTTTAACAAATACCTTTAGGGTATCGCCCGGGCCAAAGTCAGGGATGTCTGTACGAAGTTGCTCTTTTTCAAGTGCTTCAATTTTGTTCATAGTTTTCCTCCTAGAATCCAAGACGTTCATGTCTAGTTCACTTGACTAACAGCGGACCGCCCGTTTTTGCATACATTGCATTATAGCATAATATAAAAGTCTATGCAAGACTTTTTAACATTATTTGCAGGGTCTGGAAGCCAGCCTGTCCAGCATAATGGCTGCTGCGCTGCGGACACACAAGTGATTGTATCCGCTAGGTCCCCAGATAGGCTCCAAAATCAGGTCAAAGGCAGCCATGGTACTCTTTTCCAAGCCAAAGCCTGTGCCTAAGAGCAGAAAAATAGGCCTGTCCCCTGTTTCCAATAACTTTCTTACATACTGATAGCATACCGTATTAGGATAGGTTCTGGCATCAGTAGTTACCGTCAAAGGTTTCTTACCGGTGAGTTCCTCAATATCCTTAATGGCTGCTGCAATATCAGGCATGTAATAAACATGTTCCAAAGCTTCGTTACGATCAGGATTATATTCCCTGCCATAACCATGTTGCCAGTAATCCGTCACCTTTTTGATGATGTCTGCCTGTACCTTTAAGGGATGAATCAAATAATATCTTTCCACATCATAGGTACGAGCCGTTCTGGCAATATCATGAATATCATAATTGGTTACTGCCGTAGCAATAACCTCCATATTTTTGTTGTAAATGGGATAGTGTACTAAGCCCAGAAACAAATTACTCATGTTTTTTCACCTTGTTTTCCGTGAAAATTTCACTGAGTAGCTCTACATCTTCTAAGGTAAGCTGCGCCTTGGTTAACACATCAGGTCTGACGTTTAAGGTTGCCTGTAGGGCTTTCTTCCTCCGCCATCTTTTGATGGCTACATGGTCTCCGGATAACAACACCTCCGGTACCTTCTGCCCCTTGTAAACAACGGGACGAGTATACTGGGGATACTCCAAAAGACCATCGCTGAAGGATTCCTCGTCTGTACTGCCCTCTTTACCAAGAACACCGGGAATATATCTGGCAATGGCATCCAATAGCACCAAAGCCGGTAATTCCCCACCGGTCAAAACATAATCGCCGATAGATAATTCTACATCAACCTGATCTAAAATTCTTCTGTCAAAGCCTTCGTAATGACCACAAAGGAAAATAATATCCTGCTTGCCACGAGCTAACTCTACCACTGTTTTCTGGACTAAGAGCTTACCGCCGGGAGTCAAAGCAATCGTTAAGGCATCGGGAGCACGTTTTTTAGCCTCAGCCAAAGCCAGCAAAAAGGGCTCCGGTTTTAAGACCATGCCTAAGCCACCACCGCAAGGCGTATCATCTACGCTTCTATGGTTGTCCTTGGTATAGTCTCTGGGGTTAATACACTCCACAGAAAATAACTCTGCCTTTAACGCTCTGCCTACAATACTCACCTGGCAGGCCTCTTGAATTAGCTCAGGAAACAATGTGAGAAAAATGAATTTCATTTTATTCCACCCATTCAGGTAACACTGCTACAATTTTCTTTTCAGCCATGTTAATGTCTTTTATATTTGTGTCGATGGCTACTACCAAGACTTCTTTACCGTCTGTGGTAGTTATCACAAAAATATCAGTTTTAGCTGGTTTAATGACATCCTTTAAGGTTCCTAGCAGCTCACCTTCCGGTGATACTACCTGAAAGCCTACGATGTCAGACACATAAAATCGGCCTTTTTCCAAAGGTGGCAAATCTTCCTTGGCAATAACAATTTCTTTATTGCGCAACAGCTCCGCCTCATCCATAGAGGTAACTTCACGAGTTTTAGCCAGAATCATATTCTTGTGAAAACGGATGGTTTCCACCGTTAAGGTTTTGCCATCAGCCAAACAAAGTTTTTTCATACTTGCATATTGTTTCGGATTATCCGTTAAGGGCATAATGCGAAACTCGCCCCGCACACCATGCGGGGCGACAATTTTACCTATTACAATTTGTTGTTTCATGATTACGCCCTAAAAGCAACTATCTTGCCGTCTTCTACGACGATTTCAGCACCCATCAACTCTTCTAAGTCGGAACCGATTTCCACTTCCACAGAACGCTCAATTTGGCCATGGCCAATTTCGCTGCCTATTTCTAGTTTCTCAGCCCTCTTTAGTTGATCTTCCACGTCTTTCTTAGCTGCCAATCTCTTCTCACGTTCTACAGCAATATCTTGTTGCAAAGCGTCAAGACCGGCTTCATTAACGTTGGATTGTTCATTAATGGCGCGCTTAA
>Ga0268357_100909_pt1 | contig 27161 bp, 23 predicted proteins | sample BioMet10_FD_192466 | JGI IMG/M metagenome (GOLD analysis project Ga0268357, IMG submission 192466) | Sewage microbial communities from Oakland, California, United States - Biofuel 10 (Illumina Assembly) | ecosystem: Engineered > Wastewater > Sewage > Unclassified | place: USA: California... | reverse complement strand
ATGTGCAAAAATACAAATAATCTATTCAAAGTATAATTTATGCATTCTCATCCTAAAATCTTAGATATTAATATTAATCCAGAAATAGAATACACAAAATATTTTACACTACCCGAAATTCCAAAAAATTCCTTATAAATTATTTTCATCGTCAAATAACCATTTAATTAAAGAAAACTTTGACTGTTTAGGATGCTTATTAGTACTTTTATTTGAAGCTCCCTCTGAAGCTGGCAAGTTATGAACTTTAAGCAATTCTAGTTGTCGTTTTAAACTTTCGGTCTCCTTTTTACTTTTAATTAAATTTCTTTCAATTATTATTTTTTCTTTATCATTTAATAATAATTTTTGCTCTAAATAGCTAATTTTATCTTTTAATTTATCATTATTATTTGTGTACAACTTAATTTTTTCTTTGTCCTTATAAAATTGGTATTGCAACTTTGATATTTCATCTTTTTTATACTCTATAGCATTATTCAATCTTTTTAATTCTTCCTTTGAACTTATAAACTTTTGTTGGAACTCTTCTTTTCCTATTTTAAGTTTTTTCAATTTCGCAAAACGATCGTTTAGCTTTTCTACTTTATAATCTGCATTTTGTATCTTTGTTTTTAAACTTTTGTTATCATCAATTCCCACAGCCACTGAATCTTCCAGCGAGTCATGTAAAAATAATTCTTCTTCTCCATTTTGGTTCAGTGCATATACCTCTTGGTAAACATACTTATCTTGATTATCTGCTGAATATTCTTGATATAGTATTTTTGCAGGTAATTTCTTATCAAAGTGCCTGTATACCCTTGGACTGCTAAAATTTTGTCCATAATTTGTAGAAGAACATCCATAAAGCTTATTCTCACAAATCCACAGAGCCCATAATACCTTATTGGATAGTATTAATAAGCAAGAATCAATTTTTTTATGTTGAAATAGAATAGTATTGTTTTGTAAACCTATCTCATTACACTGGTAAATCAACCTACTAAGCTGATTGTCTTGGATAATAAACAGATAGTGATTTCTATTTTCTTCTACACAAAAAGTAAAATCTATGTAAGGAAGGAGAGATGTATATATGACTTCTTCCTTTCCCCATCTCCCTTCAATAATATGAAAAGTTCTAGAGATTAATTGATACCCTCCAACTAACATAGTGTTAAGTAGAACTAAGTTGGATTTAGAATCTTGAGAAATACAATACGGAAATTTAGAACAATAACTTAATTTTGCGACTATTTGCGAAAAATCCCATTGTATTCCATTTTTTGCAATTTGATGAATTAATACTTCTGAATAAGTATGATTGTCTACTATATTATATAACAAATGAATATCATTTGAGTGAAAGAAGGCTCTAATGTATATAGGCATGATTACATTATATCTCATATGTAGGATAATTTTATACTTCCATTCTGTTTCTTCCAATGTGCATAAAATAAGATCACCACAAATATCTTGGCAGAAAACATGAATTTTTCCGTCCCACTCCTCCAAGACACAAAAATATTCAAAGCTCGCTTTATAAATACTCAACTTTTCTGACCAACCCTGTTTCATAAGTATCTGATAACATATACCTTGCTGATTATCATAGCAAAATTTTAGCAATTTTCCATCTTTCTGCTTGATAAAATAATAATCATATTTTTGGTTAGTCATTGTTTTCACTCTCTTCTTTCACCTCTCCTTTGATAAACCTCACAGTTCTTACAAAGTGGAATAAATACCATTTCTTCTACAATAACTTTAGTCGAAATTAGAACACTAACATCAAACTTCAAGTTTTTATCTATAATCACTGGAGTACTTGTTAATATGGTAAAAGAATTGACTACAAATTGCACTTCCTGTTGTTCTGCATAAGCTGGTATATATAGTGTGGCTTTTTGCTTTCCTTCAAGCCGTCCTTCAATAACATATTTTTGCTCATGTTGATCTTTATACCCTATGTAATAGGGTATGTAAAAGTCATATTGTAGTATTGAGTACTCTTTTCGATTATCTATAATTTCTCTATTCTTTGTTTCATTTATAATTTCACACTTTTTGAATATAATTTCTTCTATACTTGATATATTTTCCTCTTTTAGGTGTAGTTTAGTTAACACTTCAGGAAAAATCATTTTTTCTTGATAAGTAGACAGAATTTTTTTGGCTAGTATTGTAGTTCCATTTTCTTGTTTCCATTTATCTTCCGAATCCGCAAAAATAATAGCTTCTTCACCTACTTGAAGCTTGCTCTGAGTGACCACTCCAATATCGCATGGAATGCTATTATTTTGCTTAAAAGTAAATGTATCTAAAATAACGTTACTGGAAGTATCAATTCTATCAACTACTCCTTTACCATCATTACCTCGACTAGTTGCAAGTAGCGTTTTTTTGTCAGGACATAATCGAAGTTTTTGTAATTCTGGCAGGGTAGTTTTGATTATTGCTGTACACTCTCCTTTTAGTAAATCTATAACTTCGATTCTATGCAATCCGCTGTTTGCCGCATATAAAAAGATTCCGCTTTGCTCTAAAGCTGTAATAACAGAGCCTTTTTGCAAGTCTATATATGAACTATTTCCATTTTCAAGATTCAGTATGGATATATTATATTTATAGTTTCCTTTTGTAACTCCTTTATTAGCAATATAAACATACCTCTCATCTTCTCCTATGAGAAAGCAGCTAGGTGCAATACCAACACCCTTGTATAGCTTGACTAAATGAAAATCTGATGTTGCATAGACTTTTATTTCATTCTGTAAAATATCCAATACAAATAATCTTTCCCTATTCTTATCAAGCTCCAAGCTATTTGCAGCAATAAAGCCTGTTATACAACTAATCTTTTCACCAGATATTGAACTATAAATGCATACTTCTTCTGTATTACAGACATATATCTTCTGAGCGAAGGAATCCACTTTTATATTTCCATTATTGGGCATATACCATGTTTTATCAGAATCGTATAAATCATGAATAAGTGTAACTTTACTATTTCTATCACTGGCTATATACACATTATTTTTGTCATCTACGATGATGCTTTGAGGCCTTGGACCAATTTCAACTTCCTTTATAATATGATAACTATCACCATCGATAATAGATACCATACCTGTACCTAAGTTTGATACATAATAGATAGACTGCTCTCTCTTATCAACCATAGACTCCACTTCACCCAATCACATACTTATACTAAAAAATATGCTTTGTACATGTTTATTATGCAATAGAAACATGAAAAGACCTGGCTAACCAGATCTTATTCAACTAGTTCATAGGTTTCGTTTTTTTCTTCTCTCACAATCCTATATATTGAGGTAGGATAAATATTGTTTCTTTTCAATTCGTTTTGAACAATTTCCATATCTATTTCTTTAAATTTTACTGCCTGAGTACAGCTAGTATTAATTTTATTAGGAGCATTAACAAGTTTTACCTTAATATTTTTTCGAATTAGACGTTCATACATATATAGTGCTCTATGATGAGAAGTAAAAATCATTATATAATCATAGTATTCTGTTTTCATATTAATCACCTCTATTTTGTATACTCTTAATATAATTTGTAAAGGCTTTCCACTTTATTATATGCACTAAAATCTTAGAAGTGATTTACATTCCACTTGACCTCTTTCTTAATAATCGTTCCATAATAGATTGATTTTTCTCAAATTCAAGTTCTTCACACATTTTCTTCTTTTCTTCACTTATCGTCTCAACTTGTTGTCGAATTGTTACATTTTCTTCTTCACATTCTTTCAATTTATTTTCAATATTTGTTCTAATCCTTTGCTCTTCTAATAACTTTTCCTTTATATTCTCTAACTCTTTTTGAATATTCTGATGCAATTCAAAGAATAAGTTACAATTCTCATCTACTTTCCGTTTTTGTTCTAATATTCTAGCAACTCGTTCTTCATATTCTTCTATGAATCTTTGCTTCTTTTGTAATTGCATACTTAAAGAAGCAATCTTCTTCTCTAATATTTTGTTCTCTGATTTTACCCTGGATAATTCAAGTTTTAAACTTTGAAATATCTCTGTTTCAATATGTGTAACTGCATTAGCTTGACCTTCCTCGTATTTTAAAGAATCTTTCATATTTATTGCAAACTGACTTGGAACAAATAAACACAAATCTAGTTCACTAGTTCCATAGACTTTTCTTGCTTTAATGCTGCTCTCATTATCACAGAAAATAAAACTATTATATCTTTCAATTTTATGTTCGTCGCCCCTATCAAAGTAAACTGCACTACCCCATTTTTCATCATCAAAAATTGAATAAAAAATTCCACCTTGTTCCAACCAGCAAGAATACAATTTATTACTTTCAGTAAATAATATAGGCTCTACCAATTCTCTGCTGCTTTCATGAACTCTAAACTCCTGTATATTTCCACTTATATCTATGCAAACGTGATCTAGGAAATATATAGAATCTTCTCTAGATTTATTTAATATATGAATCTTTTGTTGATCCCTTAACATGTCAAAGCAGATATCCTCTCCTTGGATACCATAAAGCCTTTTTACAGCAGACCATCTATGATTTTTAAAACTGCAATAGTTTAAGGATATCTCATCTCCTTCATCGGTAACAAAAAATACATCAATAGTATTCTTTTTAGTTACATTTATTGAATAGTGTTCATTTAAATTAGATATCAATATAATATCCTGTAATGAGGTATTTCTCGTTTCTTTTCCATTCCATATAGAATGCATTAATACCCCATGATCGCTGCCATCATTACCTATTAATAAATAAAAGATATGCATCTCGTCACCAATAATTTCAGCATTTAAGTTCTGTATTTCAAACTCATTACTTTCTATTTGATGTAATATCTTTCCCACCCATTGTTTATTCTTCATGGTACAGTATTTTAGATTTCCTTTAATATCACTGTATACTATATGTATTGTCTCATCCTTAGCAATGTAAACAGTAAAATTCAGTACCTCCTTATCAATCAGACTTTCTTTTGTCCATTTTCCTTCTCCATACATAATTTTGTAACATAATTCTTTATTGTCATTTTGGAAAAACTTCCATATATTATTTGTACAATCAACATATATCCAGGGATATACACTACTCATTCTTACTCCCTCCTTTATAAAATTATATTTTTAGCGAAGACCTATTATGCTCTTCTATAAAATAAAAAACTATTTTAATCTAATCTCCTTGTTGTCACCACCTTTATATTTTGACATATGATATATTATAGTCCTCGAATAAATTTACATTTGTTATAATTTTTGAATGGAAGTGGAATTATTGTCACCACTTTTATTTTTTAACATATGATATTATTGTAAACCTCAAATAAATTTCTACTTATTATAATTTTTGAAGAGGAGGAGAATTTATGTCCATTAACTTCAAGAGATTTGTGCCACGTCCTGGTCTTGTAAATAAACAAGGACGTTTACCTGATCCTTCTGAATTAGTTTGCATTGAAGTGCCTAAGATTTTTGATCAATGCTTAATCAAAAGATGTCTTGTATATGGTGAAGGTCCTGACACAAATACAACAGATTGCGAATTAAGAAGCGAGCCCCTTACAGATCCTAAGAGATATATTGGCAGTAGAGATTTCAATGTACAGCTAGTCTCAGTGGATAAGACTTCACTTAAGGGAAAACCAGGTTTCAAAAAAATAGTTATTTCTTACACCATTTCTTTCTATTCAGATTATATTGATTCAAATGGTGTAAACAAAAGTGAATTCTATGAAATTAATAGAACAGATGTAATTGGGAAGTTCTACTGTCCTGATTCTATAGCTCAGATTTCTGCTAGTTTTGTACCAGTTCATGATGCACAAGATTTAGATTCTGATATTATTAAGCTTGAAATGGTTGCTGATGCCCTAGGCGGTGAATTATTACAAGATGAAGATAGAAACGATGTTCTCGATATCACTTTGGGTTATTACATTGTTGTAAAATGTGAGCTTATTGTACAGCTCCTCATCCCTGCCTATGACTACTGTCCAGTTCCAAAAGAACCATGTGAAGAAGAACCTGAGGAAGACCCATGTGAAAGGTTTGAAAGGGCTCCAATTCCTAAGTTCTATCCAGATCAGAACTTAGACCCATTGTTCCCTGACTGTGATGATAGCGATGGAGACAATAATTAACGTTATTATCATCTTTCTCAAAATTGATAGGCTAATCTCTACTTCTACTAATAATTGAATAATGCAATGCTATAAAATTAGGTAGGCATGAAGTGTGATAATAGTTTTTGGTATGTTTTCATATTTCTTACTAAAGTTCGCATCTAGCATCACCTTTTTATACAGAATTCATATATTATAGTAGAAACATTCAATAAATACCTAGATAACTCAATTATTCAAGTAGTAATTTCTAATTAAAAGGAGGATTTTATTATGAACTCAATGTCAAGAACTCATTTTAGTGATGATTGTAATCCTTGCAAAAAAGAAGAAAAGCACTGTCCAACCATTGTAAAATGTGGATGCCCTAGTTCAAGTTCAATTCCAGCAGCAACTGTAGCGGGGACTACTTTTACAGTTAGTTCTCTTTCTTTAGATACTTCTAAGTTATGTGATCCAACTGTTAAACTAGAGTTTTCAAGCAATCTTCTTGCTCCAATTGCTTTCACAGGTTCTATAGACTTTCAAGTATTTAAGATTTGTAGAGGACAGTTTACTCCGATTCCAGTTGGACCTGCATGGACATTTAGTCTAATAGCACTGCTTACTTCTCAAACATTCACATTCGTTGTTTGTGATTGTAATTCATGCCTTGATGATTGTTGCACCTACACTGTAGTAGCAACTGTTACTAGTGCCGTTACAGTTGGAACTCTTTCTATAAATAACGCAACTCTTGGAGCAATTGCAACAAGTGGTACAGGTGGATGCTGCTAAAAAATAAGAATCATACACAAAACCAAATAGTTTGGTTAACTTTGAGTTAGGAGCATTCAATTACTGTTCCTAAATATATCAGAATCCCGTAGTGTTGATTTTCTACACCGGGATTTTTTTTATGGTTACTTTTTTATAAATATATAGTTCATATAGGATATTATTTGAAATTATAACGCGATAATACTTATAAGACGTTTCAAAAATACACATCCCAAATACCTATAAATATATTGTTGATATTTGGGATGTGCTGAATAACTGATTAATATTTTATTATTCCCATTTAATTAAGTTTGGATTTTCATCAAGTATAGACTTGTATTGTTCTAAGATACCATATTTTCCTTCTGGGTCTAGTAGTAAATACCTATTATATTTATCTTCTCTTAGTTGAGGTATTGACCATCCTAAATGTTTTAATCTAGTGTAACATACACAACCATTTAGATTGAATATATTTTCAGGAATTCTTCCACAATGAAGAGGCCTTTCATTCCAAACATAATTAAAATTTGGCTGATATCTTATTAGAAATGGTCTATAGCATTTATGAGACTGCCAGTAGATATCCTCTCTATAATGGTCATTATCCCACATATCATACAATCTGAAGGCATAATAGTCAAAATCAGGTTGATTCATTAATATTTTAATATTATCAAGTATTTTATCTTCGAAAATTTCATCTGCATCTAAACTTAAGACCCAATCGGGATTTGTATCTATAGTCATTCTCCATAATTGCTTTCTTAAAATAATCTCATTATTAAAACTATGCTCTTTATTTGAAACTATAGTTAATGGTATATCTTTGAGTATTTCTTTGCATATTTCAACAGTATTATCTTCACTAGCATCGTCTAAAATTACTGCATTGTCTATATATTTAGCTGCATGTATTAAAACTCTTTGTAAAAAGTTTTTGCTTTCGTTTCTTACTAACATTGAAAGGGTCAACTTGTTATCTCTATCCTTATTTATTCTCTCCTTCTCTTCTAACAGATCTAAAAGTAAAAATCCGAAAATCGGTTTGTTACTACTATTTTTAACTTCTATAATATCTACAAACCATTCTTCATTACATTGTGTATTTAATACTAATCGGCAGCAGTAATTTTTCGGTAAATTCTCCGTGTTAACGTTAGTACTTAGTTGAAATTTGCAAGTTGCTTCAATTTTTGAATCGCCAAACCTAAAGTTATCAATAGCAATATCTAATATATTTACAGTACAAACTAGCTTTTTCTCTAAGATATAATTTTTAATGATATTTTCCTTTAGCTTAAATCTGTTTAAATATTGAGGAGATAGGCATTTAATTTTCTCAATTGTACTAATACATCTGTAATCATAGGAATAAAAGTTTTTTAAAAATTCTTCAATAAATGCATTAACATCGAATTGAGATATGTCAGTAGAAAATTTTTTATCCAATGAAGTTAAATCGTTTTTGCATTTATTTATAAATTCATTCACTCCATATATATCCTCTTTTCGATATATATGATAGGCAGGATAAGTAGTATTAACGTAAAGTTTTAAACCTAAAGCTGCTGCTCTTATGCAAAAATGCCTATCTTCTCCCCAGAAATGTAAATTATAAATTTTATTAAAGTTAACACCTTTATCTAGTGCTGTTTTGCTTATTAATGTGCAAGCTCCTAATCCACCTACTTCGTAAGTACCAGGTTTTTTTAATTGTTCTATAAAATCTGTATATCTTTTATCAGATTCAGCTTGACTTAACACTTCAAAACTTTTCTTAGGAACTAGTGAATATTCGTTATATAACCAAATTTGTGGTAATTCTACAGAATCACTTTTCCATTTAGTCCAAAAGATTTCAGATATGATATCTTTATTAAGACCAATTAAATGGATTAATGTCTTGGGATGCAATATTATATCAGAATCTATTAAAAATAGATAATCATAGGATTTTTGTATGCTATATTGTATAATTCTATTTTTATATTCTGCTATTTTCCATATTAAATTATCTTTCCAATAATGAGTATCTCCTGTTCGGGTGTAATTATCTATTTTTTCACCTTGTTCAATAATTACGCTTTCATTGGATTCCTGAGAAAATTTATAAAGAAGGTTGCTTGAATTAGTATCATCATTATCGTCTATAAAAAAATACTCTACTGAAATATTTTCTTTTATCATATATTTTAGAGAATCTATAAAGTTATCTAATATCTCATAATCTTGTCGTATAGGACTTCCAATCAGAACTCTTATATTTTTGTCCATTAGCTTTTCACCTCGTATAAAAAAATTTAAATCATTCTCTAATCTATATTATTCATAATATAAGTTTTTGCTTACTTATACAAAATTAAAATAGCTTCAAAGCTAAAAAGATTAAGATATAAACTTAATATGAAACATTTCTTGCTTAAGTGCAATTTTGTTATAAACACATATAGTATAACTGCATATAATATAGTAGTTCATCCTATAGTTATTTACAGAATAAACAATAAAAATAAAATGAAATAAAGATAAAATATAAAGCAACAAGGAGATGAAATTATGTCTTTTGTACAAGTTAGACCTACGGATGATGCATATATATCTATGTTAAATGCTAATTCAAATTTTGGTAGTCCAAGTGTTTTGTTTACAGGAAGGTTTATCCAACCTAACGATATTTATAGAAGCTTATTAAAATTTGATTTAACTAATGCTATTCCTCCAGAAAACAATGTTTTAAATGCTTATTTAAATTTGTTTGTTTATAGAAAGGATACCCTTGATTTTGCGTTAGCGCCACAAACTGTTAGTGTATTTACAAATCAAAGCAACTTTTATCAAAATACGGTTACTTGGAATAATGCACCTGCAATTGGACCAACCGGTTATTCCATAGATGTAACTGATGCGGATATTGGCAGGTTTATTAATATTGATATAACAGATCTAGTAGTTGGCTGGCTTAATGAATCAATACCTAATAATGGTATTACACTAACTGGAATAGAAAATATAATTAACACTATCATAGGCTATTTATCTGAAGAATGGATGGCTCCAACACAAAGGCCATTCTTAAATATAGAATATAATATAGTTTCACCTACAGGAACAACGGGGGCAACAGGAGCCACAGGAGACACAGGAGCAACCGGAGTCACAGGAGCAACAGGAGCCACAGGAGACACAGGAGCAACCGGGGCAACAGGAGCAACAGGGGCAACCGGAGCCACAGGAGCCACAGGATTGACAGGATTAACAGGAGACACCGGAGCAACAGGAGCGACAGGATTAACGGGAGCCACAGGAGCAACCGGAGTCACAGGAGCTACCGGGGCAACAGGAGATACTGGAGCAACAGGAGCAACAGGAGCAACAGGAGATACCGGGTCAACAGGGGCAACAGGAGCAACAGGAGCAACAGGAGACACAGGAGCAACCGGAGTCACAGGAGCAACAGGAGCCACAGGAGATACCGGGGCAACAGGAGATACAGGAGCAACAGGAGACACAGGAGCAACAGGAGACACAGGAGCAACCGGAGCCACAGGAGCCACAGGAGACACCGGGGCAACAGGAGCCACAGGAGATACCGGGGCAACAGGAGATACAGGAGCAACAGGAGCAACAGGAGCAACCGGAGATACTGGGCCAACAGGCGCTGGATTAGCTGCATCTGGATATGTATATGAGTTAGCAACAATTGTTGATTCAACAGTTGTCGGCGGCGCAGACGTCCCATTTTCTAATAACGGTCCTTTAAGTGGTATAATTCATACACCGTCATCCACTACAATTACAGTTGTCAGTGGCGGTATATATGAAATTAATTATAGTGTAAGAGTAACTGCTGGTATAGGTGCTCAAATAGGAATTGCTGTAAATGGTACAGTAGATGCCTCTACACCTATCACTGCTCTTGTTGCTGTAGGTGAAATATCGGGTAGCGCAATACTCGCACTTGCTGCCGGTGATGTAATTACTTTAAGAAACAACTCAGCGATACCTCTTGTTTTAACTTTAGCGCCTGGTGTTGGTGCTCAATTAACTATTATGAAATTGGATTAGTTTATGTTGATGGCCTTCTGTTTCAATGCAGAAGGCTCTAAAAATTAGATGATCTGCATCATTATTTTTTTAGTTCCATATTATATAGTGTAATAAATTTTGAAAAGGTGATTATATGATAACTATTAGCCTTTGTATGATAGTGAAAAATGAAGAAGACACAATAGAACGATGTTTAGAGTCATTAAAGGACCTAGTTGATGAGATAATAATTGTTGATACTGGCTCCAATGATAAAACCAAGGAAATTATTGAAAAATTCACATCTAAAATTTATGACTTTCAGTGGATTGATGATTTTTCGACTGCAAGAAATTTTTCTTTTAGTAAAGCCACTCAAGACTATATTCTTTGGCTGGATGCTGATGATGTTTTACTTCCTACAGATGTAGAAAGCTTTAAATTGCTAAAAGAAAATTTAGATCCTTCTGTGGATTCCGTAACTATGAAATATAATTTAGGTGTGGATAAGCATGGGAATGTGAGCTTAAGTTACAGACGTAATAGATTAGTTAAAAGAGCTAATAACTTTAAATGGATTGGTTTTGTTCATGAGTATTTATCTGTATATGGAAATATAATTAATAGCGAAATTAGCGTAACCCATAAAAAGATAAAACATACGCCTAAACGTAATCTTGAGATTTATCAAAATAAATTAAAGGAAGGAATAGAATTTACCCCTAGAGATATACTTTATTATGGAAATGAACTATATGACCATCGAATATTTGAAGAAGCTCTAAAATATTATAATGAGTTTTTAGATTCAAAAAAAGGCTGGAGTGAAGATAATATTCGAGTTTGTGGAAAGCTATGCGAGTATTATCAATCAATTAATAAAGAAGAAGAGGCTCGAAAGTATAGTTTTAAAAGCTTTGAATATGATACACCAAGAGCTGAAGCATGCTGTAACCTTGGATTCTCTTTTTTAAAAGAAAATAAATTCAATAATGCAGCTTTTTGGTATGAAATGGCTACAAAGCTTGAGAAACCTAAAGACAGTTGGGGCTTTTTTAATGAGTCCTGTTGGACATGGTTACCTCATTTGCAATTGTGCGTTTGCTATGATAGGTTAGATAACCGCAAATTGGCATATGAGCATAATGAAATCGCTAGCCAATTTATACCTAATGATGAAAGGATATTGTATAACAAAAAATACTTTAAAAACCTAGGTTACAATTGATAACTCAATCAATATAAAGCGAAAAACGGGCCACTTGAAACCCGTTTTTTACTTTTCTAAGAGAAAAAATTTAATTGTAGTTGTGTATATTTAAACTTCCATATTCATTATCTGCTTTGCTACTTCGTTAGCAGCAATCATTCCACTTTGAAGGGCTCCTTGTTGAGAAACATGTTTTTGGGAGATATGCTCTCCTGCAAAAAATAATTTATTTCCCATTTCAGGAACAGTTACAGAATAAGAAAAAAGTGTTTTATCCTCTGGTTTTGATAGTGCTCCTGCAGTCCATATATATTGTACATCAGACCAAATTAATGACTTATAGTCAATAAGATTATCATCAATATAATGAGGAGGAAGCTCATGGATTTTTTCTATATATTTTATAACATCACTAATCTGTAATTCAGGGATTTCATTACCTAATCTCACTGCATTCTGACACCAGCTGTAGGTAGCAAGTAATACACCTGCTTCATCAGAGCTTCCACCAGATTTTAATGTCCATTTCCCATATTTATCTGGCACAGGCTTTGCATGGTCTGATGGGTAGTAGATTGAAACTAGTGGAAGATCTGTAAAAGAACATCCTCCTATTATCTTTTTTGATGCACTTCCAATTTCCCAAAACCTTTCCTTGAGATATAGGTATATCTTGTGTGCAATTTCATAATTCATTTCATTTATAGCATGCATCTTAGTGGTTGTAAGAAGAGGATTTATTTCGATTCGCCTTAGACTTGAGAAGGGTATGGCACATATTGCATAATCGAATTCTTCCGATGTTTCTTTATTATTTCCACTATCTCTGCATTTAAGTATAACTTTATCTTCTGATGAAGAATTATATATTCCGCTAACAGGGAATCCCATTTTTATTTCTATTTTCCCTAATTGTTTTTTACAAATACCTTTATAAGCTTCTTCGTTTTTATCACAAAGTGCCTCATATAAGGAATAAGGTAAATTAATCATACCATCGGTAATACGGTAATTATATTCAAAATCTGCGGTATAATATTGTTGAAGCATTTCAGTAAGACTTAAACTAAAAAACTGTTCTTTGCCATCTAAATACCCTAGCATTGATATCATATCCTGACTAAGATCTACATTCTCAAATGCATTTCTATAACTTAATTTATCTATTTCTAATATACTCTTTGAATACTCAGATTTGACTTGGATTAATTCCTTTCTTAATTCTGATGGAAGAGAACTTAAATATTTTTTGTATAACTTTTCTTGGAGTTCAAACCATGCTTTCTTTTTCTCAATTTGACTTAAATTAAACTTAGGATATATAGTACTTTCCACGCTTTTACCTTTAGCATCATTAACTGCCCGTTCACCTCTAACATAAAACAGAGCATTATCGTTATTATTTATAAATGGACTTGTATCAAGTTTAAAAAGATCTATATAATGCCAGGTAGTCTCATGAGATACTGGTATACTCATCGCTCCAAATTCGCCATAATGCTTTTTGTTTCTATTGAAGTAATGAGTGTAAATTCTTCCTCCTATTCGATGGCTTGCTTCAAATAAAGTAATGTTACAACCTATTTTTCTAAGTTCAAAGGCAGCAGCTAATCCAGCCTCTCCGGCTCCGATTATAGCTACTTTAATATTTTTAGCGTATTCCCCCAGACAAATATTTGTTATATCTTCTGGTGGACTCATTAAATCTATTATATTACTTAGATCTTCTGATCTATTTTGCATCTTAAGTATATATTTAAGCATCTCGTGTCTTTTACAGTCACTAGGATTGTTTATTTGATAAGGAGAGTTTAAATTATTGCAAGAATTCATAACTTTCACATCCTAATGTTTTTTATTACATATATAATTATATATGTACTGCATCCTTAACTTTACATTATCCTGCGTTATAAATCTTCATGAGTGCTTCAACTAGTTTTTCTATATTTTCAGAAGTATTAAAATACCCCGGACTTACTCTCACCGTACCAGCAAGTTCCGTACCAATCACATCATGTATTAAAGGTGCACAATGGTAGCCTGTTCGTACAGCTATTCCCATATCATTTAGTTTTTCTCCAACAACAGAAGCATCAATTCCATCTATATTAAAGGAAATTACTGCAGCTCTACGGTTCATAGAATGATTCCCATAAATTTTTACATAAGAGAGCTTTTTTAGCTCTTTCAATAAGTGTGATAGCAATTCTTCTTCATGTTTCTGTATGTTAGCTATCCCAACTTCCTTGATAAATTTTATTCCTTCGCACAGACCAGCAATACCAGGTGTATTCAGCGTTCCACTCTCAAACTGATCCGGTATGAAGTCTGGTTGAACCATAAAGTGAGAGTTGCTTCCCGTTCCGCCTTCTTTAAAATTCTTTAATTTTACGCCATCCCGTATAAATAAACCTCCTGTTCCTTGAGGTCCCAATAATCCTTTATGTCCAGGAAAAGCTAATAGATCAATGTGAGAGCTTTCCACATCAATAGGGATAACACCAGCACTTTGAGATGCATCTACCATGAATAAAATACCGTTTTCTTTAGCAATCTTACCTATAATATCAATATCTTGAATACTTCCGAGTACATTTGATGCATGATTAATAATAATCATCTTTGTGTTTTTCCTTATAGCTTCATGAATATCATCAATATTTACATATCCAGCTTTGTCAACTCCTACTAAAGTTACATCTATACCTTTTTCACTCAGCGAATGAAGGGGTCTTAATACAGAATTGTGTTCGATTACGGTACTAATGACATGATCCTCTTTTTCTAGAGCTCCTTTAATTCCTATATTTAAACCCTCTGTTGCATTGTTTGTAAAAATTAAGTTAAAAGGGCTGGGAATATTGAAAAATTGACATAGTTCTTCTCGTGTTTCCATGATTTTTAAAGCTGCTTTTACGGACATATCGTGGGAACCTCGTCCTGGATTAGCAGCGTAGTTTTCCATACAATTTAGAACTTCTTCGTAAACTTTTGATGGTTTTGGAAAGGATGTAGCTGCATTATCTAAATAAATCATATAAGTAAGCCTCCTCATTAAATTTATAACCGAAATAAATATATGCTTTAATATTACAATAAAAAATAAATAGCATGAAACCAAAAGTGATAAAGTTCTCTCTTACTATACAGTATATTCAAAATGGCAAAGTCTTGTGAGAGCTTATGGAAATATAAAAAGTTATTAAATAATGTAATTGAATTTTTGTATCATAATATAGCCCATAAATTCAAGATAAATAAATTTGATTACCATATTAAGTTTATATACATATCATAATATAGAAATTACAATTAAAAGTTTAAAATGTATTTGGCGTTCTCTAATATCAAAAAGGGAGGTTATTTAGTTGACATTAGGATTATGTATGATTGTTAAAAATGAAGAAGAAAACCTACCACGATGTCTTGAAAGCATTAAAGATATTGTGGATGAAATAATAATTGTTGATACCGGATCGACAGATTCTACAGTTAAAATTGCTGAAAGTTATGGTGCAAAAGTATTTTTCTACAAATGGGATAGCAGTTTTGCTAACGCAAGAAATTTTTCTCTCGAAAAAGCTTCAAAGGATTGGATTTTAATAATGGATGCTGATGACGAACTGAAAAGAGAGGACAAAGATAAAGTAATTCATTTAGTTAATGATAAAAGCAGTAATATAGATATTTTTTTTGGAGAAACCTTAAGTTATGTTGGGGAGACTCCTGGCTCAGAGATATATACCAATATAAATGTAAGATTTATTAGAAATGGAAAAGGAATTAAATTTAGGGGGGATATACATGAACAAATTGTATTTGAAAATAAAAATGATGTACGATTAGCTGAAGTAAGATTTTATCATTATGGTTATTTAAATAAAACTGTAGAGGCAAAAAATAAAAGAAAAAGAAACATGGAGATTATCGAAAAAATGCTAATGGATAATCCTAATGATAGTTTTATGCTCTATAATATGGGCACAGAGTACAATGCCATGGGGAAATTTTCAGAAGCATTAAATTATTATAAAAAAAGTTATGAAAATTTTAATCCTCATTCAGTAGCGTTTAATTCTAAGCTTATATTGAAAATGATTTATTGTTATGAAGCTTTAGGAGAATTTAATGAAGAGATACGACTAATAGATGAAGGATTAAAATATTATTCTAAATTTACTGAACTAGAATTTCATCGCGCAATTGTATCATATAATAGAAAAAAATATGAATTAGCTATTGAAGCGCTTAAAAAATGCATTGATATGGGTGAACCACCAGCAGTATTTAGAGATCTTTCAGGTGTTGGAAGCTATAGAGCCTATTATCTGTTAGGGGTTATTTATTTCGATATAGAAAATTACGATGAAGCTTATAAATGCTTGGATATGACTTTGAAAATAAATCCTAAATTTACTGAAGCTATCCTTAAAATATCTCAAGTAATGTTTATAAAAAATATTTCTGTAGATGAAATAGAGTTAAAACTTACAAGTTATTTTAATGGCAATGTAGATGAAAATACTAATTTATTGTTATCAGACATATTTTATAATAAAAACAAGTTTGATATCGCTTATAAATATGCAGACAAAGTAGAAAACTATAAAACAAACTCGCCAAAAATAAATTATTACAAAGGAATATTGTTATTTTATCAGAGAAACTTTAAAGAAGCCCTGGACAGCTTTTCTAAAGTTGAAATAGGCGATTTTTATAATAAAACTGTTTATTACAGCATATTGTGTGAAATATTTACTAATCAATATGATCATGCAGATAACTTATTGAATATAACTAAAAGGTTCAATGAAAATGAAAAAACTACAGTATATAAAACCTTTAAAGATATAGTACAAGGAAATAAATATAACCAACTTGCAGAAGACAAAGAAAATTCTATTAAATTTTTATCTCCAATGTTTGATTTGTTAGAGATAATTTTGAAATCAAATAGTTTTGATGAGTTTGAAAAAGCTGTGCAACTTTTAAATCTTATTGATGATGATAATATACTGTTGTTGCTAGGTAAGCTGTACTATAAAAGAGGATACTTTGAATTTGCATTTAAGGAGTTCATAAGGTCAATAAAAATATATGAAAAAATAGATATAGAAGCCCTTGAAATGATGAAATTAATTTTAACTTGTAACCAAGTTATAAAATAGTCACAAGATATTAAAAAATGAATATATTATTAGTGGGATATGAAAATCCCTTCAAAAGATGACAAATTAGGAGGCGTTTTATTATGGCAAGTTTAAGTTTTAATACACCTAAAACAGCTACTCTTCAACAATATGTGGTTTCAGGTACTATACCTGCTGGTATCACTTTAGAGCAAGCTGTACAAATGTTAGTTACTAGAGCTGACAACAGTACTGAAGGATATTATTTTGCTTTTTCACCACAGTATTCTACTGCTGATCAACTTTTTACAGAGACTGTATTAATGCCTATTATACCAAAACTATCTGGGACTGCGGTTGCTACAGCTTATCTCGGACAGGATATTGACGGATGGATTATACAAGCATAAAGATAGTTCTTTTGACAATTGGAGTTTAAACTCCAATTGTCTTATTAAAATTTACTAAAGTATAAAGTATTGGAGGGCATGGAAATGGGAAGTATTATGATTCCAGCGACTAAGAGTCTTACTATAACGAATAAATATCCTAGGAAAAGTTTTAATGAAGATACAATAGCAGTAGGTTGTGATGGAATATATAAATATTACAGTTATTTGTTTTTTGATATTTCCACAATACCTTGTGATGCCTCAATATTAAATGCGGAACTAGTATTATTTAAAACTGATAAATTTTATAATGACTGTGATGAAATTTTTTCTATAAATCCTCTTAGTGATGACTTTAGTAGTTATACAACTTATGAAAATCAGCCAGATGTAATGTTTTGTATTAACAAAAATTTCCATCCCCTAACTTCAAAGGTAGCAGTGACAGTGAATGTTCAGCCTATTGTTTCATTGTGGGTAGAAAATAAATTAATGAATAAAGGTATTGTTTTATGCTACGGGAAAAATAAAAAGATTATTACAAATTTTGGTTCTTCAAAGAGTAAAGATGAATATATTATACCTTTTATAAGAGTAAATTGTGAAAAGAAACACGTGCATTGTGAAAAAGAGCATAATAAAAAAGATGCCACCATAAGGCAGGTAAGGGTTACAGGAACTGTAGGAGTACAATCTAAGTATGATTCGGTTGTAAATCTTCAGGTAATTAGAGAAAATGGTAATAAAGATAACTACTATGTTGCCGATGAATATGACAATCCATCTGATAATCCACGTTATATAGATAAAACATATGATATTGCTATAATACCAAAGGTAAATAGTGGAGATATAGAAGAACTACCAAGATTATATGGAGCTTATAGGGAGTAAATGCTACCTCTAAACTGATGTAGAATAAATTCTAATCAGTTTAGAGCTTTTTTATGGGAAAAAGAAACAAGAATCAAGAAATGGTATTCTAATCTAAGTTGATTGTTTCAGATAATTTCTTTATTCGATCTCTCCTTGTTAAGTCAATTTCCTTAAAAAAGCAGTTCAGCCTGTCATGCCATTCTTTTTCGTCTTCTGAATATTTTGATTGTCTATTTAATAATAGGGCAAGTTCCATATCTTCAAATGATCGAAAAATATCAAAGAATTCGTTGTCAAAGATACAATACCCTTCAAAAATATCCACCAAATCGGTAATGCTGTGAATTTCTCTTTTAATAATTGATATTTTATCTGATATATATCTGCACTCTCTAATTTCACTTGTAATTTTTCGAAATAGCTCATCATTGATCTTCTCGCCATCTTCAAATTGGAATACTGGCTGCGTGCAGCGCTCCTTTAAACTAATGAATATTGAGTCCAATCGGTTATTATCTAAAGCATTTCTTAATCTTACTGACATTTCGGGTATAGCCATTCCAATATGTTCTTCTAATAATTTATCTGAAATATTAAATTCTCTGTTGAGCTTTGTTGAAGCATCCTGAAGCATTGTATCTAGCTCATATTTTGACAGATTGCTCAACTTTTGCTGTAAATACTGCCTGTCAAGGGGCTCAATATTAAGCTGGATGATATCGTTGTCTGTAAGAACTGAGCCAACTAGGTTTGTCAGCACAAGTTCGAAAATATTTATTAGCAGATCTTTATAATTGTCATTGTATCCTTGCAGCAAACAATGAATGTCGTGATCAGTGAAGTTTTTACAAAATTGATTTTCCAAAGATAGCTTTTGAAGATAATCATAGATATACTCAACGCCAGTTAACTGCATTTTATCACAACAGATGGGATAATCTATTGATGCGGAGCTGTCCTGGGATGCAAATTCGGCATCGTAGTCAGAGAAAAAGGATGATATTCCATTTTGAATAGTATCATTATAAGCAATATTATCAGTAATGATACAGTCATTTTGTATTGTATGAAGCAGTTGCTTGGAAGCATCTAATTGTTCCTTTATTAATTCCATGCCTTTTTGATAAAGTTCTGATAATGGCTTTTGTTTAAGCATTGCAACGATTTTATCTGTATCCGAGGTATTTTTCAAATAGACTCCAATACTATAAGAGATTGATTGCAGAATATTCTGTGCTGTTTCTATCTTTATGGAACTGCTTTCCCCTCCTGTATAGCGTTCTGTTTGTTTGGCTAAAAGCTGCAAGCATTGTAACTGAATATTTTCAAACTCAGAATCAGTCAATAGTTTAAGGCGACATGCTTCCTGCAATATTGACTGAAAATAATATGTCTTATTAAGATTTTCTTTTTTAATCAAATGTTGTTTTTCAAGACTATTCATAGTAATCCTCCTCATCAAAAGAACTATCATCATCTTCACTTAAATTTGCATAATCACTAATTCCATATCGAATATTGTGTGCCAAGGTTTCTAACTCTCGATTTTGCAGCAGTTCAATGGATCCTTGGCAGTTTTTATCAAAATATTCCTTCATAAGAGAAATCAACTCATCATCACTAATTTCATCAAGTGTTTCGTTTTTAAAATAGTAAAAAGTTTCTACTAATTCATTCAATGTGTCAGAATAATTGAACTGAGAAAGGAAGGGGGAGTCACAAAACTCTATAATCAGTTTATTAATAATTCCACCTTTGAATTCAATACGTCCATTGCTGCTTAGAGCTTCTGAACGTGTTTCAACAAGTGTCTTTGCATCTGTCTGAGAAAGAATTAACCCAAAACGCGATGTTATTTCATTACAACTTATAATTTCTGTAATAGCAAGTTTGTTCATAAGAACAGTAGGAATCAACATAAAATTGGTATCCATTTTTCACATCCTCCCAATTATTTTTATAAAAGCTATTGACAAAGAAAGTTGGTTATGTTATAGTATAATTGAGTAAATTTACAAACGAATATATTTTGCATCAAATTTTAGTATACCATTGATTAATTAACCAGTCAATGGTTTTTTTGTTTAAATTAATAAACTGAGCGAATAGCTTCAATTACCATAATGATAGTAAAGTTAGATTGTAAATTATTATAGTAAATATGAGGTGGGGATAAAGTGGAAATAAATAAAGATATTAAAGAAAATTCTGCCGAAATCATGGTTGTAGATGATAGTAATTTTAATCTTAAATTGATGTCAGAAATACTTTTATCAGAAGGTTTTAAGGTTAGCACTTTTAAAAGTGGAGATACAGCATTGGCTGCAGTAAAAGAAAAGAAACCTGATCTTATACTTTTGGATGTCAATATGCCAGGGATAAGTGGTTATGAGGTATGCCATTTGTTGAAAGCTGACAAAGATACTTGTGATATACCTGTACTATTTGTTAGTGCTTTAATTGCAGTGGAAGATAAAATAAATGGGTTTAATGCAGGAGGAATTGATTTTATTAGTAAACCTTTTTACCCAGAAGAAGTAGTAATACGTGTTAAAACCCATCTAAAGATGAGAATGCTGCAAATACAATTAATTGAAAAAAATAAAAAATTAGAAAATGCACTAAATTCATTAAGTGAACTTCAAGTACAATTAGTACAAAAAGATAAAATGGCAAGCGTTGGCCAGCTTTCAGCGGGTATTGCACATGAAATTAACAACCCCTTAGGTTTTGTATCAAGTAATTTTAACACGCTAAAGAAATATATGGACAAGTTTAAAGAATACATTTTTGAATACATAAAGTTTAAAAATGATATTGAAGAAGGTAGTATAACCTCTGTTCCAGACGAAATAGAGAGAATAAATTATTTAGAAGAAAAAAATAAAATTGATTTTATTATAGATGATTTAGACGACTTGTATAAAGACACAGAGGATGGTTTAAATAGAATAAAGGAGATTGTAATTACACTTAGAAATTTTGCCCATGAGAGCAGTAGCGACTCATTTGAAGAGTATAGCATAAATCAAGGTATTACGGATACATTGGTAATAGCAAAAAATGAACTTAAATATGAAATCCAGTTAAACACTAATTTGTTTCCTAATATCTCATCAATAAAAGCAAAACCTGGAGAGATAAATCAGGTATTGTTAAATATAGTTCTTAATTCATCTTATGCAATAAAAGAGAAAATAAAACAAAATCCAACCTTTAATGGAATATTAAATATTGTAACTTGGAATGATAATGACTTTGTATATTGTTCTATAGAGGATAATGGAATTGGAATACCTAAGGAAAATACAAATAAAATATTCAATCCGTTTTTTACAACAAAACCAGTTGGAGAGGGTACAGGACTGGGTCTTAGCATTTCATATGATATTATTGTGAACAAACATAAAGGTGATATTAGAGTGGTAAGCATTGTTGGCGAAGGAACAAAAATTATAATAACACTTCCAATTAATAAAGAGGTGGGTGATTAGATTGGAAAGTCAATTCTTTTGTGGATGATGAAAAACCTATATTAGACTCAATAAAAAGAAAATTTTTTATTACAAATCATAAATCACTATAAGGACGGTGGTTATAAGATATGAAAAATAACAAGGTACTTTTTGTGGATGATGAGCTTAATATTCTTAATTCTATCAAAAGAAGTGTTATATTCGAAGATTATACTGTTATGATAGCAATGAACGGTCAAAAAGCTATCGAAATAATAGCAAATAATGATATTAGTGTTATAGTAAGCGATATGAAGATGCCAAATATGAATGGTTTTGATTTATTAAAAAAGGTTAAGGAAATATCCCCAGATACAATAAGAATAGTGCTATCAGGTTATAATCAATTGACTCAGATTTTAGCTACAGTAAATTCTATTGGTGTATTTAAATATATTACAAAACCTTGGAATGATGAATTAGAATTACTGCCCGTTATAAGGGAAGCGGTAAATTATTATAATATGAAGTTAGAAAATGATAATATTAAAAAAGAACTAGAAGATAAGAATGCAAAGTATAGAGATTTATTAATAACGAAGGAGGAACTGATTAAAAAAACCGAATTGGATGTAATTAATATAAAAACAATAAATAATTCTGTACTCAAAATCCAACGAGCACTATTCAGTAAATTAAAAATAAATGTAAATTACTTGGATATTTCGGAATATTATCTTGAACTGATTAATGGTATACATACCAAATTTCTAGATACATTCCCAACTTTTATTGAAAAATTTAGTATAAAAAGATTCATAGAAATTCTTGCTGAGGAAACGGATAATATGGTTGAATTCGACGTTGATGATTTGGATTTTAGTCATACAGGCGATTTTAGATTGATTTTACTTGTTACCATTGAGCTTTTAAAGTATTTGATAGAAAAGCATAATATTGAAGAAATGTCTGTTAAAATTAGGAGCTATCCAATTCTAAATATAAAATTTATAAGTAGAAATGAAAATTTATACAATTATTATAATGGTAATATTGAGTGTAAATTCATTATTAACTTCTTAAGAGAATTGATGAGAACTTCAGGAGGAAACTTGCTGGTACAAGAAAAAAGTGGGAATGAAATATTATTAGTAGCAAATACTAAGATATAAATGGATATATAATAACAGCATTACTGCAAAATGCATATTTGAAAGGAAAGATATAAAAATTATGAAATTAGATTTTTTTGAAACAATATTTAAAAGAAAATCAGTTAGAAAATATGACTTAAACCCTCTTGATGACAATATACTGTTTGAAATTGAATCATTTGTTAACAAAGTCGAACCTTTATATAAAAACATAGAAACTGAAATCAGGATTGTTCAAAAGGAGGGAGTAAATGTTTTACTTCCCATTAGAGCACCTCATTATTTGGTTATGAACTCTGAAAACAAAGAAGGTTATCTTACAAACGCAGGATATATGCTTCAGCAAGTTGATTTGTTTTTATCTTCAAAGGGTATAGGCAGTTGTTATCTTGGAATGGCACTTCCCACAAAAGTTACTAAGAAAGCCTCTAAGCTAGAATTTGTTATAGTGCTGGCTTTTGGCAAACCGGAAGAAGCAGTCCATAGAACTGATATTTCTGAATTTAAACGTAAGGCTCTTTCGGAAATAACAAGTATTACAGATAGCGGTCAGCTTTTAGAGGCGGCTCGTCTTGCTCCTTCTGCAACAAACAGTCAGCCTTGGTATTTCACGGGTGGAAAAGGTGTGGTTAATTTATATTGTGTGAAATCCAATATTATTAAAGCTATGGTGTATGATAAGATGAATAAAATTGATATGGGGATTGCATTATACCATATTGCGGTTTCAGCTAATCATTTAGGAAAAAAGATTGAAATTATATTTGATGAAACTATGCAAGAGGACTACCTCAAAGGGTATTATTATATTGTAACGGCAATTATAAAGTAGACACTTGTAAGTTATGAAAGAAGAAAGACATGACGAAAGATTCTATTGTAAAAGAACATATAAGAATATGAAAAAGTGTTGATTAGTTATTGCAAATATAGAAAGGGATATGAAAATGAAAACGAAGCAGCAATTATTTGAGGAGCTTACATCACATTTGTTACAGGACGAATATCCATCCAGTTATTTAAATAAAATATCTGAAAATTCAGAAGTTAGAGTATTCCCGTTCACACTTATCCTAGATATGAAAAAAACGGAGCAAGCATCTAAGTATCATCCAGAGGGTAATGTATGGAATCACACGATGCTAGTTGTCGATGAAGCTGCCAAGGTAAGAAAAAGAAGTGCAAATCCACTTGTTTTTATGTGGGCTGCGTTACTTCATGATATTGGCAAACCAAGTACAACAAAAATTCGTAAAGGGAGAATTACTTCCTACGACCATGATAAAGTAGGAGCAAATCTGGCGGTAGAATTTTTAGAAGAGCTAACTACAGATATGGACTTGACACATGATGTATCTGCACTTGTAAGGTGGCATATGCAAATTCTTTTTATATTGAATGACCTGCCCTTCCAAGACATTGAAGCTATGAAACAAGATACGGATGTTAGTGAGGTGGCGCTATTAAGCTGGTGTGACAGAATGGGAAGAATAGGTGCAAAGCCTAAGGAAGAAGAGGAGAATATTCAAGCATTTTTGCAAAAATGCAGATATCGACAAATATAAGCTATATTATTTATATACATACAAATTTGTTTATTTATATTGAAAATTAATAAATAATTATATTTATGATTAAAGTATACTTTACAAAATCATTTGACAAATATAATGAATTTAGATAAAGTAAAAATTATATACAAACACTTACGTATAATAATTAAGTGAAAAATATAATTATTTTTAATTTTTTAGGAGATAATGTATGAAAAGAACAAAAGAAGATACCGAAATAATAGTTGAAAATATTTTAAATGTTTCTTTGAAGTATTTCTCGGAGCAGGGATATGAAAGCGTTAATCTTAATGAAATAGCAGAAGCAACAGGGAGCACCAGAGGGCCCTTTTATTACCATTTTAAGAACAAATTAAATCTTTATGAATGCACGGCTTCACGATATATAGATTGGAAGTATAGTAAGTATGAAGAAATATTTGATGCAAATTTAGCATTTTTTGAAAAAATTATCAGATATTTGTTGTTTTGCGCAAACTTACGCATTTCAGAAAGCATACTGTTCATTGGAGTAGATACAAATCCAAAATTGATTAATGTTAGAGAAAAAAGGGATAAGCTATTTAAGGACATAAATGATATCAAAGTAAGAAACATTTCAACAGCAATTGAAGATGGAGTCCTTAAGTCCGATACAGATGTTCAAGAGTTTATGGGATATTTTTATGTTGTTTCCCATGGAATTGAAGCTGTGAAAAACAATGCTTTTTTTAAAGCTCCAAGTGATTTAGCAATTCATCTTGTAGATGCTATTGTACAGGACCTTAAGCAGCGTTACGAAAATTTGTAAATATTAAAAAGTATCTTATATTCTAAAATATAACTGCCTGCCAATAAAGGAACAAGGTGTTTCTTTATTGGCAGGCAGTTGTCATTTAATAGTTATGTATGCAATATAGATAAGTATTTCACACCATTTCACTCATTTCAGCAAGTTTTGCATACATTTTTTCTTGCTGTTTTGTAGTAAATTGAAAATAAATTTCTGTGTTTGTAACAGATTTGTGTCCCAGCCACCATTGAAGCTCTTTAATATCCATGTTAGATTCTGCTAAATGGACCGCTGTAGTGTGTTTAAGTGTATGAAAATGATGCTTTCTCTTATCATCAATATTTGCAATCGAGCAATATTTTTTCATAAGATAATCGAGAGTTTGTCTGGATATTGGATTGTTTTTTTGACTTATAAATAAAGGTTCTGAACTAGATATAACGTTTTTTTTACTAATATATTTATCTAAAATACATTTTGTTTTATCATCAAGTCTAATAGTGTTGTTATTACTTCCCTTGAGTCTTTTGCAGTAAAGCTCCCCTTTAGATGTGGTGTAATCAACTAACTTTATCAAAGCAAGTTCAGATGCTCTTAATCCACATCTATATGCAATTCTAAAGATAGATAAATCTCTAATTGAATGAATATTATCAGAATATGTTATTGCATTAAAGAGTTCTTGTGTCTCTTGTTGAGTTAAATATTTAATTTTAATATCAGTACTTCTAACCATTTAAATCCCCTTTTTTTATTAATTGTACAATATAAATATTTTGTTCAATTAATATTAACATAATAATACATTTATTGCAATAAATTAATAAAACAGTATAAATATTGATAAAATATCATGCAAAAAGACAAATTATTTGCAAATGTTTTTCCAAAATAATTAAATTATATCAAAAAGTAGTTGATGTTTAGCAAAATATAGGACATAATATTTATTTTGTTTAGTTGAATAAATTGCATTGCTATTAAACATAGATTTAACAAAAAAACTAAGTCAAAATTGGAATCCAATAGAATAAACAATGAACAAGGTTACGAATATAAGATTAAGGAAGTTGGGAAAATTTACAACTTCCTAAAATTATATAAATCAAAAAATTTTGCATAGCTTAATGAAAGGAGTTGTTTTAATTTGAGTTCATATCAATTAGTTGTATTTAATTTAGGAATAGAGCAGTATGCCATCGATATTTCTTATGCTCAAGAAATAATCCGCATACCTAAAATTACTAAGTTACCTAATGTTCCAACGTTTATTGAAGGGATTTTTAATCTAAGAGGTAAAGTTATACCTGTTTTTGACCTTAAGAAAAGATTTGGAATTGATCAAACAGAAAGAGGAATTGATAGCAGACTTTTAATACTTGAACTTGATGGAATGAATGCGGGGATTGTTGTTGATGATGTTTCGGAGGTTATAAGAATTGAAGAAGAATCAATCCAGAACCTAAATGATGAAATTGTAAACATTAGTAAGAATAGTATTGAGGGCATTACTTTAATTGATCAGAGGATAATAATAATATTGAATGCAATAGAACTGAGACCAGAGATTTTTAAATATAATTTTGGAAAGGAGATAGTATCATGATTTCTATAAATGCAGTAGAACACTTAAAGGCTATGGCAGAATTACAGGCAGATA
>Ga0268357_100892_pt1 | contig 27575 bp, 26 predicted proteins | sample BioMet10_FD_192466 | JGI IMG/M metagenome (GOLD analysis project Ga0268357, IMG submission 192466) | Sewage microbial communities from Oakland, California, United States - Biofuel 10 (Illumina Assembly) | ecosystem: Engineered > Wastewater > Sewage > Unclassified | place: USA: California... | reverse complement strand
CGAAACGCTGACCACCAAATTGAGCTTTACCACCAAGGGGTTGTTGAGTAATAAGAGAATATGGACCGATAGAACGTGCATGCATTTTATCTTCAACCATGTGACCTAATTTAAGCATATAAATTACACCTACTGTAGCAGGTTGGTCGAAACGATCACCCGTACCACCATCACACAGATAACTCTTACCGAAGCGAGGAACGCCTGCTTTGTCAGTCCATTCTGTTATGCTTTCTAGGGTTGCACCATCAAAGATAGGAGTCGCAAACTTAACACCCAGTTTCTTACCAGCCCAACCAAGAACTGTCTCAAAGATCTGTCCTAAGTTCATACGAGAAGGCACACCAAGAGGGTTAAGAACAATATCAACAGGAGTACCATCAGCAAGGAACGGCATATCTTCTTGTCTAACTATTCTTGAAACAATACCCTTATTTCCGTGACGTCCAGCCATCTTATCACCTACGCTAATCTTACGTTTTTTGGCGATATAGACTTTGGCCATTTGAATGATACCAGCGGGTAGTTCATCACCAATTGTGATACTGAACTTTTTTCGTTTCAGTTCAGCGTCTAGTTCTTTGTATTTCTTCAAATAATTTAGAATCAGATCACGGATCATATCATTCTTGTGAGCGTCAGCCGTCCACTTACTTATCTGGATAGATGTGTAGTCTAGATTGCTAAGAATAGGGGCTGTAAAGGTTGCACCTTTAGCAACAACGTCTGCTCCTAAGTAGTCTTTTACACCTTGCGATGTTTTTCCTTCTGTTAAAACTAGAAGTTTTTCGATTAAAATAGATTTTAAATCATCTACTTTAGCTTCAAATTCATCATCAATCTTAGGTAGTAATGCCTTATCTGCTAACTTGGAACTTCTGTTTTTAACAACTCGAGAAAAAAGCCTTTTGTCAATGATGACTCCTTTTAATGAAGGAGAAGCTTTTAATGATGCATCTTTTACATCTCCGGCTTTATCTCCAAATATTGCACGAAGAAGTTTTTCTTCTGGTGAAGGATCTGATTCACCTTTTGGAGTAATCTTTCCGATTAGGATATCTCCAGGTTGAATTCTTGCTCCAATCCGAACAATCCCATTTTCATCAAGGTCTTTTGTCGCTTCTTCGCTTAATTCTTCCATACCACGTTTAGTTTCGCGCACCTCTAATGAATACTCTTCTACGTGAACAGATGTCAATATATCTTCGCGAACAACTCGCTCGTTAAGAACGATTGCATCCTCATAATTATACCCTTTCCATGGCATGAAAGCTACAAGAAGATTCTTTCCAAGTGCCAGCTCTCCATTTTGTGTTGAGTAACCCTCAGTCAAAATATCTCCGGCTTTGACTCTTTGTCCTTTTGTGCAAATTGGACGAAGGTCAATTGTCATATTCTGGTTAGTCTTGCGGAATTTAGGTATTTTATATTCTTTCAGTGCACTTTCAAAACTTACAAATTCTTCATCTTCAGTTCTATCATAAAGCACTCGAATTACTGTAGCATCTACAAAATCAATAACTCCTTCACCTTCAGCAGCTATCTGTGTACGTGAATCTTCTACAAGTTGCTTCTCAATTCCTGTACCTACAATTGGAGATTCACATTTTAGTAATGGAACTGCCTGGCGCATCATGTTAGATCCCATCAAAGCACGGTTAGCATCATCATGTTCCAAAAAAGGAATCAATGATGCAGCGATAGATGCAATCTGTTGTGGGGCTACATCCATCAGCTCAACTTCTGAAGGTTCTACAACCGGGAAATCTGCATCCTGACGGCTGTTTATACGATTATTGATAAACTTACCTTCCTCATCTACTTGAGCGTTTCCTTGCCCAATGATCTTTCCTTCTTCCTCTTCTGCGGTTAGATAAGTAAGTCCTTCAGATGAGAAATCGACTTTACCGTTAGTAACTGGTCTATATGGAGTCTCTATGAATCCAAGATCGTTAATTTTTGCATATACACATAACGATGAGATCAAACCAATATTTGGACCTTCTGGGGTTTCAATTGGACATAGTCGACCATAGTGTGTATAGTGTACGTCACGAACCTCAAAACCAGCTCGTTCACGTGATAGCCCCCCAGGACCCAATGCAGACATACGTCTTTTATGAGTAATTTCTGCTAGTGGGTTAGTCTGATCCATGAATTGAGACAGAGCATTTGTTCCAAAGAAAGTATTGATCACTGAAGATATTGTCTTTGCATTGATCAAATCTATTGGAGTAAAAACTTCATTATCTCTGACGTTCATTCTTTCACGTATGGTACGAGACATACGAGCCAAACCAATAGCAAACTGATTTGATAATTGTTCTCCTACAGTACGTACGCGTCTATTACTTAAATGGTCTATATCATCAACTATTGCTTTTGAGTTAATTAACTCAATTAAATATTTGATAATTTCAATAATATCTTCTTTAGTCAGGACTTTAACATCCATGCTGGTTGATAGATTCAGCTTCTTGTTAATTCTATATCTACCAACTTCACCCAGATCATATCTTTTTTCTGAGAAAAACAGATTATTAATTACCTCACGTGCACTAGCGTCATCTGCAGGGTCTGCGTTACGGAGTTGTCTATAAATATATAATACAGCTTCTTTTTCTGAATTACTAGGGTCTTTTTGAAGTGTGTTATAAATAATAGAATAATCTGATTGATTAGGTTCCTCTTTATGTACAAGGATGCTTTGAACACCGGACTCAAGAATTTCATCAACATGCTCTTGTTCTAGTACCGTTTCACGATCAATAATAACTTCATTACGTTCGATAGACACAACTTCACCTGTATCTTCATCTACGAAATCTTCTACCCAAGTCTTTAGAACTCTAGCTGCTAGTTTTCTTCCAACAATTTTTTTAAGATTACTCTTGTTTACTTTTATATCTTCTGCTAGATTAAAAATTTCAAGAATATCTTTATCATTTTCAAAGCCTATTGCTCTTAATAGAGTTGTTACAGGCAGTTTTTTCTTGCGGTCGATATACGCATACATCACATTATTAATGTCTGTTGCGAATTCAATCCAAGAACCTTTAAATGGAATTATACGAGCTGAATAAAGTTTTGTTCCATTTGCATGGACGCTTTGACCAAAAAAGACGCCAGGTGAACGGTGTAGTTGGGACACAACAACACGTTCTGCTCCGTTTATAACGAATGTCGCTTGATCTGTCATATATGGGATAGGACCAAGGAACACGTCTTGAATAACAGTGTCAAAGTCTTCATGATCCGGATCCGTGCAGTATAACTTGAGCTTTGCTTTTAAAGGGACGCTATAAGTCAAACCTCGCTCAATGCAATCGTCGATTGTGTATCTTGGCGGGTCAATATAGTAGTCCAAAAACTCAAGAACAAAATTATTTCTTGTGTCGGCTATAGGGAAGTTTTCAGCAAATACTTTATACAATCCCTCATTTTTACGTTTTTCAGGTGGGGTATCTAATTGTAGAAAGTCTTTGAATGACTTCAATTGTACTTCTAAGAAATCAGGATATCCAAATGGATTCTTGATAGAAGCAAAATTAACTCTTTGATTTACAGTATTTGAAGACATCTGTTAATGAATTTGTAGAACTTATTTATAAATATATACACAAAAAGGTTAAGAACCCTCTTGCGGAGGGCTCTTAACCGAATTACCTGATTAACAGGCTAATGTTATTTAAGTTCAACTTCAGCTCCAGCTTCTTCTAATGCTTTTTTCAATGCTTCAGCATCTGCTTTAGCAACACCTTCTTTAACTACACTAGGAGCAGCATCAACTAAATCTTTAGCTTCTTTCAAGCCAAGACCACATTGTTCTTTAACTGCTTTAACAACTTGTAATTTTGCGCTACCTGCACTCTTCAATACTACATCAAAAGAAGTTTTTTCTTCAGCAACAGCTGCACCTGCAGCAGGACCAGCAGCAACAGCAACAGCTGCAGCAGCAGGTTCAATACCATATTCTTCTTTAAGGATAGTAGCAAGTTCATTAACTTCTTTTACTGTCAAGTTAACTAATTGTTCTGCAAAAGCTTTCAAATCTGCCATTTTTGTATGATTTTAATGTTTATTTTACTTATTATTTTGTTTTGATATTATCTTTCACCAAGAGTTTTTAGAACTCCGTGAAGGGTGTTTCCACCTGATTGAAGAGCAGAAATAACATTCTTGGCTGGAGATTGCAGTAATGCAATAACATCAGCAATAACTTCATTTTTACTCTTGATATTGATAAGAGACTCTAACTGGTCAGCACCGATATAGAAGCTTTCTTCTACATAAGCAGCCTTAAGTCCAGGTATGCCGTCTTTAGCTACACTTTTAATCAATTTAGCAGGAGCATTACCGGTGTTAGTAAACATCACAGTAGTAGATCCTTTCATTGATCCGTACAAAGGAGAATAGTCAACATCTAAGCTGTCTAATGCTTTCAGAAGCAAAGTGTTCTTTACAACAAGCAACTTAATGTCTGTCTCAAAACATTTTCTTCTTAATGCACTTGTTGCAGCTGCATTCATTGCAGTTGTATCAACAAGATAGAAGTGAGAGTATTCTTTTGTGGTTGCAGCAATTTGTTCAATTACTGTGTTTTTATCTTCCTTTCTCATTATTCCTCCATTTATTAGATTTCCTCAATTGATTTTGGGTCAATTTTAATACCCAGACTCATTGTACTAGAAAGATAAATACTCTTTATATATGTGCCTTTAGCTGCAGTTGGCTTTAGTTTATTCAGAGTTGAAATGAATTCTTTTGCGTTTTCGCGAATTTTTTCAGCGTTAAATGAGACTTTACCAATTGAAGTATGAACAATACCGCTTTTATCAACTTTAAAGTCAATTTTACCTTGTTTTACTTCTCTAACAGCTTTAGCAACATCCATAGTTACAGTACCACTCTTTGGGTTCGGCATTAATCCACGAGGACCAAGTACACGACCAAGAGCACCTATTTTACCCATGATAGAAGGCATAGTGATGATTACATCAATATCAGTCCATCCACCTTTGATCTTATCAATATATTCATCAAGACCTACATAATCAGCTCCAGCTTCTTTTGCAGCAGCTTCAGCATCAGGTGTACAAAGAACCAAGACTTTTACTTCTTTACCAGTTCCGTGAGGAAGAGAAACAACTCCTCTCACCATTTGGTTAGCTTTTCGTGGATCTACACCTAAACGTACATCAATATCTAATGAGGCATCAAATTTCGTAGTGGTAATTTCCTTTACCAATGAAGATGCTTCTTTTAGTGAGTATGCTTTCCCTGCTTCAACTTTAGCGGCAGCCAACTTTTGATTTTTTGTCAGTTTTCCCATTATAATTGAAGATTATTAATTATTACCAGGGAATTCCCCTTTTACAGTGATACCCATACTTCTAGCTGTACCAGCAACCATGGTCATAGCAGCTTCTACAGTGAAGCAGTTCAAGTCAACCATTTTGTCCTGAGCAATCGTTTGAACTTGTTCCCAAGTAATCTCGGCAACTTTTTTACGATTAGGCTCAGCAGAACCACTCTTAAGCTTTGCTGCTTCCAATAGTTGGATAGCAACGGGAGGAGTCTTGATTACAAAATCAAAAGACTTGTCTGCATAATAAGTAATAACAACAGGTAATATTTTACCTGCTTTGTCTTGGGTCCTGGCATTGAATTGCTTGCAGAATTCCATGATATTGATCCCTTTAGAACCTAGAGCAGGTCCAACGGGAGGTGATGGATTTGCAGCGCCTCCTTTAATCTGTAATTTGATTAGTCCAGCAACTTCTTTAGCCATTTTTTTTTTAATTTTATATAAACATTAATTGAGGGATAACACAGCGTAACCAATGTTATTCCTTCTCTACTTGCATAAAGCCTAATTCAAGCGGAGTTTTCCGTCCGAAAATCTTTACCATAACCTTCAATTTCTTCTTTTCGTTATTCACTTCTTCAATGGTACCACTGAATCCACTGAACGGACCAAAAGCTACTTTTACAGTTTCTCCTACAATGTATGGGATATTTAATTCTTCTCCCGATTCTTGCAATTCATCTACTGTTCCAAGTATTCGATTCACTTCTGACTGCCTTAAAGGTGTTGGGTGATCCGAGCCACCTAAAAAGCCTATCACATTAGGGGTATTTCTTAAATGATGAGAAACCTCACCAACAAGAGCCGCCTCCACCAAAACATATCCAGGAAGATAACTTCTTTCTTTCACAATTTTTTTTCCATTGCGAACCTGGTATACTTTTTCAGTAGGAATCAATACCTGAGATACATAATCACCAAGGTTGCTGTTTTTTATGTCAGCCTCAAGATATTCTTTTACCTTGCTTTCTTTACCGCTAATGGCACGTAAAACATACCATTTTTTTTCAATCTCAGACATTTTTTACTCCTTGAATTAATGTGGATAAATGATATCTTCCATAACAGTACGGAAGCATGAGTCCATAACAAAAACTACCAATGCAATGAGTAGGGAAGCGTATAAAACAACCACTGCACTGTTAGTAAGTTCAGAATATGTAGGCCACGATACTTTATGCACAAGTTCGTTATGAGTTTCTTTTATGTAAGATACTACTTTTACTACTAAATTTTTCATCTCTAATGTATTTGCACGGGAGGAGAGGCTCGAACTCCCGACACCCGGTTTTGGAGACCGGTGCTCTACCAACTGAGCTACTCCCGTAAACAATCAGTTCCTGATATAAAATCAAGAACTGATATTTTATTTATTAGTCACAAATTTCAGTAATCTGACCAGCACCTACTGTACGTCCACCTTCACGGATAGCGAAACGAAGACCTAAGTTTAGAGCAACTGGGTAGATCAATTCTACTGAGATTGTTACATTATCACCAGGCATAACCATATCAGTTCCTTCAGGAAGAGTGATTTCACCTGTACAGTCTAATGTACGTAAGTAGAACTGAGGACGATATTTGTTGTGGAATGGAGTGTGACGTCCACCTTCTTCTTTTTTCAAGATATAAACCTCAGCTTTGAAAGTTGTGTGAGGAGTGATTTTCCCTGGATGGCAAATAACCATACCACGTTTGATTTCTTCTTTGTCGATACCACGAAGCAATAAACCAACGTTATCACCTGCTTGACCTTCATCAAGAATCTTACGGAACATTTCAACACCAGTAACAACTGATTTTTTTCCTTCAGCGCCAAGACCGATAATCTGAACTTCTTCACCTGTTTTGATGATACCTGCTTCAATACGGCCAGTAGCAACTGTACCACGACCTGTAATTGAGAAAACGTCTTCAACTGGCATTAAGAATGGTTTATCAACATCACGTGGAGGAAGTGGAATCCAAGAGTCAACAGCATCCATCAATTCCATAACTTTATCTTCCCATTTTTCAACACCGTTAAGTGCGCCAAGAGCAGAACCCCGGATAATAGGAGTGTTGTCACCATCAAAATCATAGAATGAAAGAAGTTCTCTCATTTCCATTTCAACAAGTTCCAACATTTCTTCATCTTCAACCATATCACATTTGTTCATGAAAACGACCAATTTAGGAACGTTTACCTGACGAGCTAATAGGATGTGTTCACGAGTTTGAGGCATAGGACCATCAGTTGCAGCAACCACAATGATAGCACCATCCATTTGAGCAGCACCAGTTACCATGTTCTTTACATAGTCGGCGTGTCCCGGACAGTCAACGTGAGCATAGTGACGGTTAGCTGTTTGATACTCAACGTGTGAAGTATTGATAGTAATACCTCTTTCTTTTTCTTCTGGTGCGTTATCGATTTGATCGAAAGACTTCACTTCAGAAAGACCTTTTTTTGCTAACACCATGGTGATAGCTGCAGTCAATGTTGTTTTACCGTGGTCAACGTGACCAATAGTACCAATGTTAACGTGCGGTTTGGTACGTTCAAATTTCTCTTTAGCCATAGCTTTACTTGTTATTTATTTGATTAATAATCAGCATTTACATTTATTGTGAGCTGTTGACGGGAGTTGAACCCGTGACCTCTTCCTTACCAAGGAAGTGCTCTACCACTGAGCTACAACAGCAAGAATGAGAGCGGAAGACGGGACTCAAACCCGCGACCCTCAGCTTGGAAGGCTAATGCTCTATCAACTGAGCTACTTCCGCATTCTTGCCAAAGCTGTTGCTTTGTCTTTGTGGGCAAAGATGGATTCGAACCACCGAAGTCGAAAGACAGCAGATTTACAGTCTGCCCCATTTGGCCACTCTGGTATTTGCCCTTATTTACATTCTTTTTTGAGCCTCTTGTCGGATTCGAACCAACGACCCCGAGATTACAAATCACGTGCTCTGGCCAACTGAGCTAAAGAGGCAACTATTCTAAAAATGCAACCGTTACGTTTAATCTAAGCGAAACGGCTGCAAATTTAGTTATTTATTTTATAACCGCAAAGTTATTTGCTTTTTTTTTATTTGTTCTGTTGCTTTTCCTTATATTTCAACAATTGTTTTGATAGGGCGTCTAGTCCTTCGTCTATAGACTCTTCAAATGTATCGTTGGTTTTATCTGCGTAAAATTCAGCATTCGGTATAATTATCTTTATTCCGGCTTCTTTATTTTTTACAGTCTCAGGCTTAACAACTTTTAATGACACCTCCACTAATTTTATATCATCGTAAAGTCTTTCTAACTTAGTAACTTTCTTTTGAATGAAAGCTTGTAATTGCTCTGAAGCATCAAAGTGAATCGATTGAATTCTGATTTCCATACTTACCTCCTTTTTTATGCTCTTGGATGAGCCAGTTTATAAATCTTCTTTAATTCTTCGAATGTTGTATGCGTGTATACTTCTGTCGCTGTTAAGCTGGCATGTCCAAGCAATTCCTTAATTGTATTAAGATTCGCTTCATTATTTAGCATTGCTGTTGCGAATGTGTGTCTTAATACATGTGGACTTCTTTTTTTTTGCGTTACAACTTTCGTTAATTGTCGTTTTACTAACTTCTCAACTAATGCACTGTAAAGTCTTTCTCCGTTTTCTTTTACAAAAAAGGCTCCCGACCATGTTTTCATAGTCTCGTTTCTTATATTAATATACTCTGAAATAGACTCTTTTAATTCGTTTCCGAATGGTATGAGACGTTGCTTATTTCTTTTTCCTGTGACTTTTATGAGTGAATTGCCGATGTTTATATCAGTATCGTTTAGTTCAATTAATTCTGAAAGTCTAATGCCTGTGGCATAAAACATTTCAATAATCATATGATCTCTTACACCAATAAAACCTTCTTCGTAATCAGTTTCATCGAGCAGCTTATTCATTTCTGTTTCTTTTAAGAAGATCGGTAGTGGCTTTTTCTTTTTTGGACCAACAATTTTTCGTGTTGGATCAATAAAAAGCTCCTTCTTAATTAAAAGAAATTTGTAGAACGATCTCAATGAACTTAATTTACGATCAACGGATGATGAGGTATATTTTTTCTCCATCAGGTATACAACCCATTGGCGAATAATATCGGCGTCTACGTTGGTCAACGTTAATTCCTCATTGCAATCTTTCACATATCTTTCGAATTGAATCAAATCTACTCTGTAACTATTAATAGTTTTCTGTGAGTAGTTTCTTTCAAACTGCAGATGGTTCAGGAAAGAGTCAATTAACATATGAATCGTTGCGTTAATAATTCTGCAACGAATGTATGAAAAAGAATTTAATAATTCAAGAGAATTGATGAATTATTATTCTTCTACTTGCTGAAGCTTTTGAACATAAACTGCGCGTTCCATCTTAAACCTTTTAGTCACAGATGGTTTGTCAAACTGCTGTCTGCTTCTTAGTTCTTTAACTACTCCAGTTTTTTCGAATTTTCTTTTGAATTTCTTCAGCGCTTTTTCGATGTTTTCGCCTTCTTTTACAGGTACTACTATCATTTTACTTCTATTAAATATGTTATTTTTATAATTTTTATAGTCAAAAGCGGGGCAAAATTACACATAGTTTCTTTATTCACAAAACTTTCGGCAAATAATTATTCTAAAAAATCGAACTAAGCTTATTTAAGAATGTTATTTTGCTTTTATCAGGTTTCAATTTAACACTTATCGAATTATAGAAACATAGTTCTTTATAAATCAATAAAATAAAAAAGAATATCTATCTTTGCACGTATTGTATAACATAAAATATAATTATGAAACAAAACATAGCAGATCGCATTGCCTCTTTAAGAACAATGCTTTCGGAAAATAAACTTTCAGCATTTATTATTCCAAGTACAGACCCCCACCTAAGTGAGTATGTTGCTTCTCATTGGAAATCAAGAGAGTGGATTAGTGGCTTTACCGGTTCAGCAGGCACCGTTGTTGTAACACTCGATAAAGCAGGGCTTTGGACTGACTCACGTTATTTCCTTCAGGCGACTGACCAATTGAAGAATACAGGAATTGATCTTTTTAAGGATGGTTTGCCTGCTACTCCTTCTATAAATGAGTGGTTGTTAAATGAGCTAAAAGATGGAGGATACCTAGGTATTGATGGGAAAATGTTTTCTGTGTCTGATGTTGAAGAAATGAAAGACATTTTCTCGAAAAAAAATATTGTAGTTAATTCTTTTCTTGATCCTTTTGAAAGCTTGTGGAATGATCGACCAGCTATGCCTCAGGATTCTGCATTTATTTATGAAACTAAATATGCGGGGATTTCTTGTCTGGATAAGATTGGACAGATTCGTCTGAAAATGGAAAATGAAGGTGTTGAGAGCTTAATGGTTTCTGCACTTGATGAGATTGCATGGGCTCTTAATTTAAGAGGAAGTGATGTGAAATGTAATCCTGTTGTGGTAAGTTATTTACTTATTACTAAAAATAAGACTCTCTATTTTATCTCCCCAGAGAAGCTGACCAAGGAAGTAGAAGATTATTTGTTATCTCAAAATGTTATTATTCGTAACTACAATGAAATAAATAATGTATTATCAGATTTAAACTCTGAAAATCTGCTAATAAACCCTTCGAAAACTAATTTTGATGTATACTCGGCTGTTAACCCTTTATGTAAAATAGTGCGTGGAAATTCTCCTATTGCTCTTCTGAAAGCTCTGAGAAATGAGCAAGAAATCGCTGGAATACGTGCAGCAATGATACGTGATGGGGTAGCACTGGTTAAATTCCTTCGATGGCTGGGACTTGCCGTTCCAAAAGGAAAAGAAACAGAGTTAAGTGTAGATGCAAAGCTTCATGAGTTTAGGGCTGCGCAGGATATGTATATGGGAGAAAGTTTTGATACCATTGCCGGTTATAAGGAGCATGGGGCAATTGTTCATTACTCTGCAACACCTGAGAGCTCTTCTTCTTTGAAACCGGAAGGCTTTTTATTACTTGACTCGGGAGCACAATATTTAGATGGAACAACCGATATTACCCGTACTATTGCTTTAGGACCATTGACTGAAGAAGAAAAAATTGATTATACTTTGGTCTTAAAAAGTCATATTGCTATTGCAACTTGTAAATTCCCTTATGGTACTCGTGGCACTCAGATAGATGTATTGGCTCGTGTAGCTTTATGGCAGAGAGGAATGAATTATTTACACGGAACCGGACACGGTGTCGGGCATTTTCTTAGTGTTCATGAAGGACCACAAGGTATTCGTATGAATGAGATACCTGTATTGTTATTGCCGGGTATGATAACTTCTAATGAACCAGGTATTTATAAAAGTGGTCGCCATGGTATACGTACAGAGAATCTGACCCTGGTACGGCGAGATATTGAAACAGAGTTTGGTGAGTTTTATCGTTTCGAAACTGTGACTCTTTGTCCAATAAGTACCGAAGGCATAATTAAATCTCTTCTTTCTGATGCAGAAATTAATTGGCTGAATGATTACCATCAAGTGGTTTTTGATAGATTGAGTCCTTATCTTGATACAGAAGAGGTCTCTTGGCTAAGAGAGAAAACTGTGGCCATCTGATAGTGGTCGTATAAGTTGCTAAATTATACAATAATAAAAACATATGGCTTTGATAAAATCAGTGAGAGGATTTACACCGCAATTTGGTGAGAACTGCTTTCTGGCAGATAATGCGACAATTATTGGCGATGTTAAAATGGGTTGTGAATGCAGTATTTGGTTTGGTACAATATTACGCGGGGATGTAAATTCTATTAGAATTGGGGATAGAGTGAATATTCAGGATGGATCTGTTTTACATACCTTATATGAGAAGTCTACCATTGAAATAGGTGATAATGTTTCTGTTGGACACAATGTAACTATTCATGGCGCAACAATTAAAAATTATGCATTAGTAGGTATGGGATCAACCATACTTGATCACGCCATTATAGGTGAAGGAGCAATAGTTGCTGCGGGTTCTCTAGTTCTAAGTAATACTGTGATTGAACCGGGAACTATTTGGGGGGGGGTACCTGCGAAGTTTATTAAGAAGGTAGATCCTGAACAAGCAAAAGAACTGAATAAAAAGATAGCACATAATTATCTGATATATTCTGAATGGTATAAGTAGATTTAAGCTTATAAGAAATATGTCCAGTTTTTTGGCTTTGGAAGCCATTAAACTGGACATACTTTTTATATCACTTTTTTTATTCAAAGATTAATCTGACTTAATATTTTTTCGCTCGCTCCCAGATTCTTTGTTACATAATTTCCGGCATTTAATCCACTCATTTTCAGGAACTCTTTGTCTGATATCATATTATCCAGTAATTGACTCAAATCTTCTTTATCTTTTATGGTAAATGCTCCTTGTTCTTCAAGAAGCTGTCTGGCCTCCATGAACTTATGATATTTAGGACCAAAGATGACAGGTATGCCATATACTGCAGCTTCCAGAATATTGTGGATTCCGACACCAAATCCTCCGCCGATATAGGCTATTTCACCATATCTATAAATGGAAGAGAGAAGTCCGTATCCATCGATGATCAGACAATCTGCCTTTTTTACATTTTGTTCAGTTGCTTTTGAATAGCGAACATAAGAACGTTTCAATTTGCTGATTATCTCAACTAAGTGGTTTTCATCAATGACGTGAGGAGCTATTATTAACTTGATCTCTGGGTGATTGTTGAAAAATTCAATGAATAGATCCTCATCTGGTGCCCATGAACTTCCTGCCACAATAGTTAACGAATCACCCTTAAATGCTTCGACTAAAGGGAGATTTTTTGCTTCCTGACTTATTTCAAGTACCCGGTCAAAACGGGTATCACCGACTACGGTTACTTTTTCTATTCCAATTTTGGAAAGAAAACGTTTAGATGTTTCGTTCTGAACAAATAACTGGTCAAAGTTTGACAGAACTTTGCGATAAGCTCCTCCATACCATTTAAAGAATACCTGCTCTTTGCGAAAAATGGAAGAAACGCTATAAACCGGTATATTCCGTTTATGTAGCTCATTCAGGTAATTTTTCCAGAACTCGTATTTGATGAAGAAAGCCATACATGGCTGGATAATGTCTAAGAACTTTTTAACATTCCGAGGCTTATCAAGAGGTAGATAACAAACAATATCTGCTTCTTTATAGTTTCTGCGCACTTCGTAACCGGATGGAGAGAAGAACGTGAGTAGTATTTTATATTCAGGATATCTTTCTTTGATTTTTTCAATGAGAGGACGTCCTTGTTCAAATTCACCCAAAGAAGCGGCATGAAACCATATGTATTTTACGCTATTTTCTTTCTGTTGGCGAAGTAGTTCGTATACAATCCAATGTCCTTTCATCATCTTGCGCGGCTTTCTACTAAAGGGTGCAGCCAGATGAATTATAAGTGAGTATAAATATATACCTAAATTATAAAGCATATCCGTTTTTTTACTTCTTTATAGCATCGATTGCTCTTTTCATTCGGGCAATAGTTTCTTCTTTACCTAAAACGGCCGAAATGTCAAACATGTGCGGTCCTTTTCCTTCTCCAACCAGAGTGAGACGGAAGGCATTCATGATGTTTCCCAAATGATATTCTTTGCTTGCAATCCAATCCATGACAATTTTTTCCTGATTTTCAATAGAAAAATCATCAATGTTTTCAATTACATGCATAAGTTCAGTCATCTGAACAGGAGAATCTTCTTTCCAGCGTTTTTTTACAGTTTTCTCATCGTATTCTGTTGGAGCTACAAAGAAGAACTTGCATTGTTCCCAAAGTTCTTTCACAAAGCTCACTCGCTCTTTCATCAAGCCAACTACTGTTACAATCTTATCAAATGAAGCATCTACACCTTGCTCTTTCAAGTATGGTAAAAATAGGTTTGCTATCTCTTCATTAGATTTAAGCTGGATATATTGATGGTTGAACCATTTTCCCTTTTCATAATCAAACTTAGCACCGGCTTTGCTACATCTGTGAAGATCAAATAATTTAATAAGCTCTTCCATTGACATAATTTCCTGATCATTACCTGGATTCCATCCAAGCAGAGCAAGGAAGTTAATTACAGCTTCAGGCAGATAACCTGATTCGCGGTATCCGGAAGAAATCTCTCCTGATTTAGGATCATTCCATTGCAATGGGAAAACCGGGAAACCAAGGCGATCTCCATCACGCTTGCTCAGTTTACCATTCCCATCTGGTTTAAGTAAGAGTGGAAGGTGAGCAAATTCCGGCATTGTATCTTCCCATCCAAAAGCACGGTAAAGAAGTACATGCAATGGCGCTGAAGGCAACCATTCTTCTCCACGAATTACGTGAGATACTTCCATAAGATGGTCGTCTACAATGTTGGCAAGATGATAAGTTGGTAATTCGTCTGCTGATTTATATAAAACCTTGTCATCCAGAATAGATGAGTTGATGATAACTTCTCCACGGATAATATCCTGAACATGAACATTTTCATTAGGTTCAATCTTCATTCTTACCACGTATTGCTTTCCGGAATCAATCAAGCCTTTAACTTCTTCTGCTGAAAGAGTCAAAGAGTTGCGCATGCTCAGGCGAGTAGATGCATCATATTGAAAGTTTTGTATCTCTGTACGTTTAGCTTCAAGCTCCTCAGGAGTATCGAAGGCGATATATGCTTTCTCGTTATCTAATAATATTTTTACGTACTTCTTGTATATTTCTCTGCGTTCAGACTGACGGTAGGGCCCATGGTTTCCACCAAAGCTTACACCTTCGTCGAATTTAATACCTAGCCATTGGAAAGCTTCGATGATGTATTCTTCTGCCCCAGGAACAAATCGGTGAGAATCAGTGTCTTCTATGCGAAATATCATTTCCCCACCATGCTGACGGGCAAATAAATAATTGTATAATGCTGTGCGTACTCCGCCAATATGTAATGCTCCTGTCGGACTTGGAGCAAAACGAACTCTTACTTTTCTTTCTGTCATATTGTTTTGATATAATATAAAATCGGGGCAAAATTAATTTATTTTTTTCTAACTACAGCATAAGTTTTGCGTTTGTATTGGTCAAAGTGGCTAAAAAGAACAATCTTATTGTTTTTTTTTGTATTTTTCGGCAAAATTTAGATCCAGATGAATAAGTTAAAGAATAGAAAACGCTCTTCATATAAAGATTTAATATATAAGACGCTGATTTTTCTGGCTACAGTGGCAGTAATAGTCAATTTTTTACCTCGTAGTGGAAAGTTTAACTATCAATTTGATATTGATAAACCTTGGAAATATGGACTACTAACAGCTTCTTTTGATTTCCCTATTTATAAGGATGAGGCACTTGTTAGGCAACAACAAGATAGTATTCTGAGGTTTTACCAACCATATTTTGTATATAATCAAAATATGGAGCAAAAGGCTCTTGCAAAATTTAAAGCCGATTCTCAGTCGAAACTGAAAAATAAAATTCCTTCAACCCGTTATTTTCAACATGTAAGTACAATATTGCAGCGTATTTACAAGAATGGTATTGTACCTAGCGCTCAAATGGCAGACTTAAAAAAGCAACATATTCAGACAGTAATGGTGGCGCAAGAGAAAATGGCAAATGCTCAACCAGCTTCAGAACTTTATACGATTAAAACTGCCTATGAATATTTGCTGAATGCTGACACTATCCGATTTAGTAAGGAAATTCTTCGTCAATGCGATTTGGATAATTATATTATTCCTAATTTGAGATACGATAAAAGGAAATCCGATGGGGCAAGAAATGAACTTTTAGGTACTATTTCCTTTGCCAGTGGTTTGGTCCAATCTGGTCAGAAAATTATAGACCGGGGTGAAATAGTAAATAATCGTACTTATCGTATCCTTGAATCTCTCAAGAAGGAATCTATAAAAAGAAGTAGTTCCATTGACCAGCAACGGCTAATTTTTGTGGGACAGATATTATTTGTCTGTGTTTTGATGCTTTATTTCATGCTTTATCTTGATTTGTTTAGAAAAGATTATTACCAACATAAGGGGGGATTGTCGTTACTGTTTGCACTTACTATTTTTTATTCGGTACTAACAGCTTTAATGGTAAAGTACAATATTTTAAACGTTTATATGATTCCTTACGCGATGATGCCCATTGTTATCAGGGTTTTTCTTGATTCGCGGACAGCCTTCATGACTCATGCGATAACCATTTTGCTATGCTCCATTACATTGCGTTATCCTTACGAATTTATTATATTGCAGTTGACGGCTGGAATTGTGGCCATCTATAGTTTGCGTGAATTGTCTCAACGCTCTCAATTATTCCGATCAGCTCTTTTAATTGTGCTAAGTTATGTTGCTTTGAATTTTTCTCTAGAACTGATTCACGAAAATGATATTTCGAAGATCAATTTAGGTATGTATCTTAACTTTGTTATAAATGGTATTCTGCTACTCTTTGCTTACCCTTTTCTATTTCTTCTGGAAAAAACGTTTGGATTTACTTCCAATGTAACTTTGGTAGAACTTTCTAATATCAACAACAATCTGTTACGGAAATTGTCGGAAGTGGCGCCTGGAACATTTCAACATTCCATGCAGGTATCGAATCTGGCTGCTGAAGCTGCTATCAGAGTGGGTGGAAAAAGCCAGTTGGTAAGAACCGGAGCTCTCTATCATGATATTGGAAAAATGGAAAACCCTGCATTCTTTACAGAGAATCAGTCTGGGGTAAATCCGCATAAGTCATTGAGCTATGAACAGAGTGCACAAGTGGTTATTAGCCATGTGTCTGACGGACTAAAGCTGGCTGAGAAAAACAACTTGCCGAAAGTAATTAAAGATTTTATCAGCACACACCATGGTACGGGTAAAACAAAATATTTTTATGTTACTTATAAAAATGAAAATCCGGATAAAGATATTGATGAAGATGTATTTACTTATCCGGGTCCTAATCCTTTTTCCAAAGAAACGGCTATCCTGATGATGGCAGATTCTGTGGAAGCTGCTTCTCGTAGCTTACCCGAATATACGGAAGAGTCTATCAATAATTTGGTGGATAAGATTATTGATTCACAGGTGGAGGAGGGATTCTTTAAATATTGCCCTATTACATTTAAAGATATTGCTACTGTAAAATTAGTGTTTAAAGAGAAACTTCGTACAGTTTATCATACACGAATCAGTTATCCGGAACTAAAAAAGACAGGGATCAAGTAAAACTGGTATTTTCTTGTACAAAAGATTGTTTTCTTTTGTACAAGAAAATTAATTCTTCTGTACAGAAGAATGCAATCCTTTGTACAAGGAAAGATTATCCTTTCGGGTTGTTTTTTAAATATTCCAGCAGTCCTTTACAAGCATCTTCAAGAATATCCAAAACATTCTCGAATCCTGATGCGCCTCCGAAATAAGGATCGGGCACACAATCAACAGGGATGCGCTGACAGAAGTCTGCCATACGGTGTATCTTTTGTTGTGCTTCCGGAGATGGAGCCAACTCTTTCAGTGCATCAATGTTTCGGTCGTCCATTCCTAATATAAGATCGAAATCATCAAAGTCATCGCTCTTTACCTGTCTGGAACGGCTCAATAAATTATATCCACGTTTAATTGCATGCGCACGCATTCGTGGGTCTGGCAACTCTCCTTGATGACAATTAAGTATGCCGGCGGAGTCTACTTTAATATAATCTTCCAGCCCATCTCTTTCAAGATAAGTCTGCATTATTCCTTTTGCCAATGGCGAACGGCAAATGTTTCCAAGGCATACGAAAAGGATTCTTTTTTCGGTTTTCTTACTCATTGATTAAAAAGGATCTACATCATAATAAACAATCAGAGATTTAAAACGTTCGTCTTCTATCATCTCTTTCTGTACCTGCAATAAAAGTCTGCGGGCTTTTTCCATTGATGCGTTGCATTCAATTTTTACAATTATCTTCTTGATGAAGAGTGACTGAATACGCGCCACGGGTGGATTGTCCGGCCCAAGAACACGACTGCCGAAAATGCTTGAAAGCCTTTTAGCCATTGTGCGTGCCATAATATCCAGTAAGTCTGCATTCCGGTTTTTAAGATAGACATTTACCAATCGGTAGTATGGGGGATAACGAAACATCTGACGTTCGGCCAGCTGATCAGCGTACATCTGCTTATAGTTGTTTGCTATAACCTGATGAATAATGGGATGGTCTATTGATTTTGTCTGCAATATAACCAGTCCTTGTTTGTTTTTTCTTCCAGCTCTTCCTGAAACTTGTGCCATTAACTGGTAAGCCCGTTCGTAAGAACGGAAATCGGGATAATTGAGCATGGTGTCTGCATTCAGTATTCCTACCACACTAACATTGTCAAAGTCCAGTCCTTTGGAAACCATCTGGGTACCAATCAGTATATCTGTTTTTCCTTTTTCAAAGTTTGCTATAATCTTTTCATAAGCTGTTCGGGTACGGGTGGTGTCCAAATCCATTCGGGCTACTTTGGCTTCTGGAAAAATGGTTTTAATATCATCCTCCACTTTCTCGGTTCCAAAGCCTCTGTTTACTAATTCCACACTTTCGCATGCTGGACAAGAACGTGGAACCTGATAAGTGTAGCCACAATAGTGACAGGTGAGCTGATTAATCCCTTTATGATAAGTAAGGCTCACATCACAGTTCTTGCATTTAGGAACCCAACCGCAGGTTTTGCATTCAATCATAGGAGCAAAACCCCTTCGATTCTGAAAGAGGATAACTTGCTCTTTGCGCTCTAATGTCTTTCGTACATGTTCTAATAATATTGGAGAGAACTGTCCGTTCATCCTTTTCTTGCGTGATAGCTCTTTTATATCTACCGAAAGAATCTCGGGTAACTGAATGTCCTGATATCGTTCATTCAATTCTACTAACCCATATTTACCAGTTGTGGCGTTATAGTAAGTTTCAATGGAAGGAGTTGCTGTACCAAGTAATGTTTTTGCTCCATAGAGTGAAGCCAGAACGATGGCTGCGTTGCGGGCATGATAGCGCGGAGCCGGATCGTATTGTTTATAAGTATTCTCATGCTCTTCATCCACAATAACCAATCCAAGATTGTGGAATGGTAGAAAAATAGAGGAGCGAACACCAAGAATAATGTCGTAGCCTTCTTTTCCCAATTGCTTGCGCCAGATTTCTACCCGCTCTGCATCTGAGAACTTAGAGTGATAAATGCCCAGTTTATTCCCAAATACTCTTTTTAGTCGTTCAGTAATTTGGGTGGTCAGTGCAATCTCTGGCAGAAGATACAGAACTTGTTTTCCAGCTTTGATAGCTTTCTCTATGAGATGAATATAAACTTCAGTCTTTCCACTGGATGTTACCCCATGAAGCAGACATACATTTTTTTTCTTAAAACTGGTTTGTATTTCCTGGAATGCCTTCAGCTGATATTCGTTGAGGGGATTTATTCCTATGGTGGACTGGACTGCGGTGACCAACCGGCCAATTTCCTGTCGGTAAGCCTCAAATACTTTTTTTTCAACCAGTCCGTTAAATGCAGCAGGTGAAGCATCAGCTTTCTTTATCAGTTCTTTCTTGCTTACTTCTTTCAAATTCCCCCCATTAAGAAAATGGGAGAGCTCAAGATACTTCATCAAAAGGACCAGCTGTTTCGGAGCGCGCGCCAGCTCTGTAAATAGCTTATGCAGATAAGCTTCTTCTTTGGCAATCTCATTTAAGCGGACACGAATCTCCTGCTTGGGCTGATAGTTGCGTTTTAACTCCTCTTTAACAAAAATAGCTTCCTTGTCAAGTAAGGATTTAATGATAGGCAAAAGATTTTTTAGACCGCTATCCTTTTCTAGCTGACTCACTGTCTGCTCAGGCTTGTTCTCTAATAAACTTATCAGTGTCTGCTCCTTTTCTGATAAAGGAACTGTGAATTCAAAATCCGGATTGAATTCTACAATTGTTTCACTCTCCAGCTTTAATCCAGAAGGTAAGGCTGCTTTATATACATCGCCTTGTGTACAGAGATAATAAGAAGAGAGCCATTCCCAAAACTTAAACTGTAGTGGAAGTAATATAGGCTGCGAGTCAAGAATAGTGGTAACCTCTTTGGTCTCATATCCTTCAGGAGCAGAGTGATGTATGTTATATACAATTGCAGTGTAGAACTTTTTACGTCCGAAAGGTACAATCACACGACCCCCAATCTGTATTCCTTCCGCCATTTCTTCAGGCAGGGCATAAGTAAAACATTTGGGAAGTGGAAGGGGTAATATAACGTCTGCAAACTTTTTCACACTGTTTCTTTTTGGTGTTGCAAAGATATAAAAAAGGAGGTTTCCCAAATGAGAAACCTCCTTTTTTATATAAGGTATATATTTTTTAGAAAATATAAGCTACAGATACTTGCCAAACTTTATTGCTTGTTTTAAATGTTCCAGGTTTTATTATGTCTCCTAGACTTCCTGTTATGTCACCTTCTGATATATTTTCTTTAGCGGAATCTGATAGTGGTAAATTGTAGTTTAGTCCAACTTGCAAATGCTTTAAAAGTTTAACGCCACCACCAATATTTAATGATACTTCTGCATTCTTCCTATTAATAGAAGGTGTATTTCCTGCTATTGTCTGATTGGCAATATCAAGCAGGTCGTTGGTTAAGTTATCGCTGTTAATATCAAAAGAGAAGTTTGGTCCGGCAGCTAAGAACACACTAGCCATACTTCCCAATCCGATAGAGTATTTCAGATTAACAGGAACTTCTATAGTCTTTTGCTTGTTTGTTACATCTTGGTTTGTTGATGTATTAGTAAACTTAGTCCCTTTTTCTGCATAAAGTAAAGATCCGTCTAGTCCTAAGCCTACAATAGGGATATTAATATCTACCATTGGACCAATAAAGAATCCATTCATGTTTTCAGTTTTGACATTATTCTCCAGTCCCTTAAAGTCAACATTTGCAAGGTTTAATCCACCTTTTACACCAAGTTTAATTTGTGCTTGAGCAGGGATAGCTATAAACAAACATATCGCTATCAAAATAGTGCTAAAAATCTTTTTCATAAATCAATAAGTGTTTTAATTTTGATGACAAACTTACATATAATTATTTAATTGTATGTATAATGAAGCATGAAATTAAGGCTTTGATTTTTTTTTAGGTTTATAGTAAGGCATATTGTTCTTTGATCTGAATCTAGTTTACAGACAGGTCTTTCTTGATTAACATTGATGTTATTTGTATGTGCTTATTAATATGCATATAATCAGTATGCTAGCATTGATAAATGTAATTGCATATTTATTATTGAAAAAAGCAGAAAAACATAAGGTCGATTTAGAGGGGGTAACAAAGTACTTACTTCTGAAACGCTGTGATAATGGGGGCGCCAAATTTTATTCCAAGACATATAAAAGATGTATTTATTTGAAGTTTGTCACCCATGATAAATAAAAGTATACAAAACTTATTTCAGCCCTAAAAAGAGTCTGATTGCAAGAACAATCGCATAAAGTTTATGTTGTTTTATTGCTGGTTCAGCAGAATAATCAAGATGTCAGACGTAATATCTGACGGCGATTTATTATCTTTGCAAAAACAAACATAATAATGATATAATAGTCTTATAACAATGAATAATGAAAACCAAACAAATCAGTTACAGATTGAATTGAATGATGAGGTGGCTCAAGGTATATACGCAAATCTTGCTGTGATAACTCATTCCAGTTCTGAATTTATTGTAGATTTTATCCGTGTGATGCCTGGATTGCCTAAAGCAGGAGTGAAGAGTCGCATAATCTTGACTCCGGAACATGCTAAGAGGTTAATGCGTGCTTTAGAAGATAATGTGCGTAAATATGAAAATACTTTTGGCACTATTCATTTGAACGAAGAAAGTTCGGTTCAACCTATCCCTGGTTTTACAGGAGAAGCATAAGATTTATAAAAAATCTATTTAAAGCGGATTTTCAGGTAACAGTGCATATCGCTCTGTTAAAAATCTATTTTTGCCTGATAATCAGAAAAAACTTTGGGTAATCAATTGGTTATTCAAATATTATTCGTATTTTTGCAGCCCAAAATGTATACTAACGAAATTAATATAACAATAATATAATAATTAAAAAAACAATTAAAAATGCCTACAATTCAGCAATTAGTAAGAAAAGGAAGGGCTGCTTTGGTTGATAAAAGTAAGTCTCCAGCGTTAGACTCATGTCCTCAAAGACGTGGTGTTTGCGTGAGAGTTTACACAACCACTCCAAAAAAGCCTAACTCTGCAATGCGTAAAGTAGCTCGTGTGCGCTTAACAAACCAGAAGGAAGTTAACTCGTACATCCCAGGAGAAGGACATAACTTGCAGGAACACTCTATCGTATTAGTACGTGGTGGTCGTGTGAAAGACCTTCCGGGTGTTCGTTATCACATCGTTCGTGGCACATTAGATACAGCAGGTGTCGCAGGACGTACTCAAAGACGTTCTAAATATGGAGCTAAGCGTCCAAAACCAGGACAACCAGCAGCTAAAGCAGGAGCTAAGAAGAAGTAAATTCTTGTTAGCTAGCTTATTTTTTTTAGATTTTAAAATATCAATTTTCGTTTTGGTTTGTTGGAATAAGCTATAAAAGGTTGAGTAAATGCCCCAGCGGGGAAATTGAAGACAGATTAATGCAGCCAAAAACAAAACATTATTTTTCAAACAAATGAGAAAAGCAAAACCAAAAAAACGGGTTATCCTTCCGGATCCTGTATTTAATGATCAAAAGGTTTCCAAATTTGTGAACCACTTGATGTATGATGGTAAGAAAAATACTTCATACGAGATTTTCTACGCTGCCTTGGAAACAGTAAAGGCAAAACTTCCTAACGAGGAAAAATCCTCTCTGGAGATCTGGAAAAAAGCATTGGACAATATTACTCCTCAAGTCGAAGTTAAGTCTAGACGTGTTGGTGGAGCTACTTTCCAAGTTCCTACAGAAATTCGTCCTGATCGTAAAGAGTCCGTTTCAATGAAAAACTTGATCCTGTATGCTCGCAAAAGAGGAGGAAAATGTATGGCTGATAAATTAGCTGCTGAGATTCTGGATGCATTCAACGAACAAGGTGGTGCGTTCAAACGTAAAGAAGATATGCATAGAATGGCTGAAGCTAACCGTGCATTTGCTCATTTCAGATTCTAAATATTGTAGTAAAATGGCAAAACAAGATTTACATTTAACCCGTAATATCGGTATCATGGCTCACATCGATGCTGGTAAAACAACTACTTCTGAACGTATTCTTTTCTATACTGGTCTTACTCATAAGATTGGTGAGGTGCATGATGGTGCAGCTACAATGGACTGGATGGCTCAGGAGCAAGAACGTGGTATTACTATTACATCTGCAGCTACAACTACCAGATGGAAGTGGAATGATGACACTTATAAAATTAACTTGATTGACACTCCGGGACACGTTGACTTTACCGCTGAGGTAGAACGTTCTCTTCGTGTATTGGATGGTGCTGTTGCTACCTACTGTGCGGTAGGTGGTGTAGAACCTCAGTCTGAAACTGTTTGGAGACAAGCTGATAAATATAATGTCCCTCGTATTGGATACGTGAACAAAATGGACCGTTCTGGTGCTGACTTCTTCGAAGTTGTTCGCCAGATGAAAGATGTGCTTGGTGCTAATCCTTGTCCTATAGTTGTTCCTATCGGTGCAGAAGAAAGCTTTAAAGGCCTTGTGGACCTTATTAAAATGAAAGCTATCTACTGGCATGATGAGAGTATGGGCGCAGATTATTCGGTAGAAGAAATTCCTGCAAACTTACTTGATGAATGTAACGAGTGGAGAGGAAAAATGCTGGAATCAGTTGCTGAATATGATGAGTCTTTGATGGAGAAATTCTTTGATGATCCTTCTACTATCACAGAAGCTGAAGTTCTTAACGCTCTTCGTAATGCTACAGTTCAGATGGCTATTGTTCCAATGCTTTGTGGTTCTTCATTCAAGAATAAAGGAGTTCAGACATTGTTGGATTATGTTTGTGCATTCTTACCTTCTCCTCTGGATACAGAAGCTGTTGTTGGTACAAATCCAGATACAGGTGAAGAAGAAGATAGAAAACCTTCTGAAGAAGAATTTACTTCAGCTTTGGCATTTAAGATCGCAACTGACCCTTATGTTGGTCGATTGACTTTCTTCCGTGTATACTCAGGTAAGGTTGAAGCTGGTTCTTATATTTATAACACTCGCTCTGGTAAGAAAGAACGTGTTTCTCGTTTGTTCCAGATGCATTCAAATAAACAGAATCCAGTAGAAGTTATCGGTGCTGGTGATATTGGTGCTGGTGTTGGTTTTAAGGATATCCGTACTGGAGATACTCTTTGTGAAGAAGAACATCCAATTGTTCTTGAATCAATGGACTTCCCTGATCCGGTTATTGCTTTAGCCATTGAGCCTAAGACTCAAAAAGATATGGACAAACTGACTACCGGTTTGATCAAACTGGCTGAAGAAGATCCAACCTTTACTGTAAAAACAGACGAACAAAGTGGTCAAACAGTTATCGCAGGTATGGGTGAGCTTCACTTGGATATCATTATCGACCGTTTGAAACGTGAATTTAAAGTAGAATGTAATCAAGGTCGCCCTCAGGTTACTTACAAAGAAGCAATTACTAAGACTGTTAACCTTCGTGAGGTTTATAAGAAACAATCTGGTGGTCGTGGTAAGTTTGCTGATATCATTGTAAATATCGGTCCTGCTGATGAAGACTTTGAAGGAACTCTCCAATTTATTGATGAAGTGAAAGGTGGTAATATTCCTAAAGAATTTATCCCTGCTGTACAAAAAGGTTTCACTTCTGCAATGAAGAATGGTGTGCTTGCTGGATTCCCACTTGATACATTGAAAGTTGTTTTAACTGATGGTTCTTTCCACCCTGTTGACTCTGACCAGTTATCTTTTGAGATCTGTGCAATTCAAGCTTACAAGAATGCTTGTGCTAAAGCAGGTCCAGCTCTACTAGAACCTATTATGAGCCTTGAAGTCGTTACTCCGGAAGAAAATATGGGTGATGTAATCGGTGACTTAAATAAACGTCGTGGTCAGGTTGAAGGAATGGAATCTAGCCGGGCAGGTGCAAGAATTGTAAAAGCGAAAGTTCCTATGGCAGAAATGTTTGGTTATGTAACTTCATTACGTACCATTACTTCAGGCCGTGCAACTTCATCTATGACTTTCTCTCACTTCTCTAAAGTTTCTTCTTCTATTGCGAAGGGAGTTCTTGAAGAAGTTAAAGGTCGTGTTGACTTAGTTTAAAATTATAGTTATAAATAAATATGAGCCAAAAAATTAGAATTAAATTGAAGTCTTACGATCACAACTTGGTTGACAAGTCAGCTGAGAAGATCGTAAGAACTGTGAAGACTACAGGCGCAATTGTTAGCGGCCCTATACCTCTTCCTACGCATAAGCGTATCTTTACAGTGAACCGCTCTACTTTCGTTAACAAAAAATCTAGAGAACAATTTCAGCTCTCTTCATTTAAAAGATTGATCGACATCTATAGCTCTACTGCTAAAACTGTTGATGCTTTGATGAAGTTGGAATTGCCTAGTGGAGTAGAAGTAGAAATTAAAGTTTGATAATTAAAAAAAAGTGAAATGCCAGGATTATTAGGAAAGAAAATCGGAATGACATCCGTTTTCAGTGCCGATGGTAAAAATGTACCATGCACTGTTATCGAAGCAGGTCCTTGTGTTGTTACTCAACTGAAAACAGTTGAAAAAGATGGTTACGAAGCAGTTCAGGTGGGTTTCCAAGATAAAAAGGAAAAACACACAACTAAACCTTTGATGGGACACTTCGCTAAAGCCAAAGTAACACCAAAGAGACACTTGGCCGAGTTCAAAGAATTTGAGAGTGAACTTAACTTAGGAGACTCGATCTCTGTAGAATTGTTTAATGATGCAGCTTTTGTTGACGTTATTGCAACTTCTAAAGGTAAAGGTTTTCAGGGTGTAGTTAAAAGACACGGATTTGGTGGTGTCGGCCAGTCTACTCACGGTCAGCATAACCGTTTACGTAAACCGGGTTCTATCGGTGCTTGTTCTTATCCAGCTAAAGTATTCAAAGGAATGCGTATGGGTGGACAAATGGGTGGTGACAGAGTTACCGTTCAAAATTTGCGAGTTTTAAAAGTTATTCCAGAGCATAATCTTCTATTGATTAAAGGATCTGTTCCGGGATGCAAAGGTTCAATCGTAATAATTGAGAAATAATGGAAGTTAACGTATATAATATTAAAGGTGAAGACACTGGAAGAAAGGTTACGTTAAATGAATCAATCTTCGGAATTGAGCCTAACGACCACGCTATTTATTTGGATGTAAAGCAGTTTATGGCAAATCAGCGTCAGGGAACTCACAAATCAAAAGAAAGAAGTGAACTTTCAGGTAGTACCAGAAAGCTGAAAAAACAAAAAGGTACAGGTGGAGCACGTTCAGGTGATATCAATTCTCCTGTGTTTGTAGGTGGTGCAAGAGTTTTTGGTCCTAAACCAAGAGACTATTTCTTTAAATTAAATAAAAAAGTTAAGTCTTTAGCAAGAAAATCTGCTTTATCATACAAGGCTCAAGGTAATGCTATTGTAGTTGTTGAAGATTTCTCTTTTGAAGCTCCAAAAACTAAAGAATTTATTGCACTGATAAAAAATCTTAAAGTTTCTGATAAAAACTTGCTTTTGATTTTATCAGAATCAAATAAAAACGTATATTTGTCGGCTCGTAATGTTGAGAGAGCTAATGTATTAACTGTCGCTGGATTAAATACTTACAATGTATTGAACGCTGGTGCATTGGTACTTACTGAAAGCTCTCTTTCTGCTATCGACGATATCTTAATGAAAAAGGAGGCTTAAATAATGGGAATTATTATTAAACCGTTAGTTACAGAAAAAATAACAGCTGCATCTGAAAAGTTAAATCGTTTCGGATTTATTGTGCGTCCTGAAGCTAACAAATTGGAAATTAAGAGCGCAATCGAGGCTTTGTATAATGTTACAGTTGTAGATGTAAATACAATTCGCTATTCCGGTAAAAATAAGAGTCGTTATACAAAAGCCGGAATGATCAATGGTAGAACAAATGCTTATAAAAAGGCTGTTATAACATTGAAAGAAGGGGATACTATTGATTTTTATAGCAATATTTAATAAAAATGGCAGTACGTAAATTTAAGCCCACAACACCGGGGCAAAGACATAAAATTATTGGTACTTAT
>Ga0268357_100873_pt1 | contig 28386 bp, 29 predicted proteins | sample BioMet10_FD_192466 | JGI IMG/M metagenome (GOLD analysis project Ga0268357, IMG submission 192466) | Sewage microbial communities from Oakland, California, United States - Biofuel 10 (Illumina Assembly) | ecosystem: Engineered > Wastewater > Sewage > Unclassified | place: USA: California... | reverse complement strand
CCGCATATTTTTGATATGCTGTCAAGTCATAATATAAATTTTATTAAAAAAGACCCACACCACGCGTTTGTGATGTAAGTCTTTTTTTAACTTAATGCCATTGCCTTTTATACGGCAGGTTTTTTTCATAAAACCACACGACAAGAAATCGTCAACAACAATATTTGTCGAAATTTTTAAGTTTATCTGCCATGACATCGTCTAAATTTCTTACCACTACCGCAAGGGCAAGTATCATTTCTGCCTACCTTTATTTTGGGAGTAGGCAATGCCTTCAAAATGTTTTCCATATCCTGATCATACTTTGTATCATCTTTCACTAACATAAAGAAGTTGACTAAATGCCTTGTATCATCAACCAAACTACACAATCCTAACCATTCCGAATACTGATAGGAATATCTATTTTTTATGCAAGTTGCTTGTAACGTCTGAAATATTTTTTCCCTATCACATTTGTACCCTGATATAATAGTAATTCCATATGTTGATTTATCATCAAAGTTTCCACTCATAAATGGTATCGAATGAATTTTAATTTGTTTACTTTTCTCAGTTTCTGATATCATTTTATATAAGTGTTTTATAATTTGATCCTGCTTTTCATTATTTAGATCAAGTAGTTTAAGAATAAAATTAGTGTAACCCTGGCATTGATCACTATATTCTTCTAGTTGGCGCACCATATTGTAGAATTGATTATTGTATTTTTTTTAGGTAACTCAACAGACATACCTTTCAAAATTTTATAGTAATATTCATTGTATACACTACTAAAATCTGGAATTTTGGATTCTGTACAATACTTGGTTTTGCAATACATGTTATAAGCAATAGTATTTTCATTTGCATCACTAATAAAATATTTTGACAAATTCTCATTTTCTTCAAAGAGATAAAATCCAAATACATCCAACTCATAAAAATGTTTGTAATTGTTTTGAATAAAAACCTTATCACTAAACTTTTCTCTAAAATAAATGTAATGTAAAAATTGGTTCGGAAACTCTATAAAATCAGTTATTACTTTAAAATCGCTTAACGAAACCGACCAAGGAAAATCTACAATATCATAAAAGCCTAAATCTTTAAGATGCCTAAGGTTTACCGAAAGTTCTGAAAAATACTCCATAGTAATATTTAATAAAAAAATTTTTTCAAATCCATTTTTATTCAGCCTCAATATTTCTTTTTTATGCTGATTTTCAAATACTGGATTTTCAGAATTTATTATATATTCTTCAGCTCTATGAGCTTGATATGCAGCATATTCAATATTTTCATATAATACTTTTTTTAATCTTTTTACCCCTCCATTTTGAGCTGATTTCGAAAAAATGCCACTTTTAGCTTCAATTAATAAAATACAGTTATCATATTGTATTAGCCCATCAAGTTCACATCTTTTACCGTCCAACGAATTATAATATAATGATTTATATATATTGGCAGTTGGAAATATTTTTTTGAATAAATCCATTGTTGTGTTTTCTAAATAATCTGATTTATTTTTATTATATTTTGCCCAAACAGTTTCATTTTTTTTGATAACATCCTCCAATCTGTCTTTTATACACCATTGAACAATATTATAATTAATTACAAAATATTTATCGTTATTTCTAATAATGGGATGATCTTTAAATTTATTTTTATCATTAAGGTACTTATAATCTACATTCTTGTCCAATCCTGGAATTACAGAAAAGAAATCTAAAAAGTTTTTCAATGCAATTGTATTAATACCTTTATTTAACTTATATATATCATCAATACTAAAAAATAAAATATCTTTATACTCTAATGAATGAAAAGCGTTAAATAATGCATACCCGAGTTCTTCCCATGCATAGTTGCTTTCACTTCCAATACTTTCATTAAGTTGTGTTCTCAATGTATTAATTACAACTATATAGTAATCTTCTATTATTTTACTAAAATTACAAATGTCATTAATATCAAAGCCGATAGTTTTTAAAAAAAAATCATTAAATTGCTCAAATACATCATTTCTAATTTTTTCAGTAGAAGGATACCATGAATATCCTCTCATTATACCACTTGTAGAAATAAGATTAGCCTCAAATAAAGCCTTCTTTATATCCTCCTCAGTCGTTTGCCTATAAATTTTTCGAACACTATTTGATAATTTCCAAGTTGGAATTAAATAATTAAGGTTGTCTAATAATTTGCCATTTTCTTGGATAGTACCTTTACCGGTCTTAGTATCATCATATTCTAATGTTAAAAATACACCAATTAAATATTCAAATTCAATTGGAGACATATACTTATAACCTTAGTTGTATATCGAATGATATCCAACTAAGCAGAGCACTATATGATAAAAATTCAATCATGTTTACATTATTGCAAAATTGATATACCTTATCAATATAACCATTCAGTTCTTCATCTATTTTGTTCTTTATTTCATTAAACTCTTCTGTGCTCACTTCTATACCAACTTTCAGTTATTAGTCTAAAAACAACATTTTATTAAATCTTTAAAATTTCTATAATTCTATGTTACATAGATGAGTTTTCAAAAACTTGTAACCCTGCTATTTTTTCTTTTTGATTGAGGAAATAATCTTAATTAAAAGAATATATAGCAAGATAATCATCATATATAACATGCAAATGCAATATATGTGTTATAAATAAACACTCTTATACCATTATTCTACAAATTATAATAATTTCCTTTAAATTAGTATATTTTTTAACTAAAAATAAAAAGCACTTGCTTTTTCTCATTAAATAGCAAGTGTTTTTCGATGGTATCTTTCACAGTATCACATTTTTCTAAATCAAATCTGTTGTGTTCCCATACTCCATATCAATAATTACAGAAACGTTAATATATTTTTTTAACTGTTTATTACGGATATTATCCCCTTCATTTCCCTATGCTCAATTCTTCCCGTTTAAGCTATTTTTTAATGGAACACATACCTCCGCTTTCGCTCTGGTATGTGGGCTGCGTCTCTAAGTTCGTTGCCTCACTAAGAGAACGCATGCCTCCACATGTGTCGGAACTACTATCAGAACACATTTCTTTAACCTCGTTATCAGCATGTGAACACAATTCGTCAGTTCTATGTCTGCCTCCTATATTCTTTCTTTGAGGTTTAAATTTGTCACCATTTATACTGCTCTTAAATCCTGTTTTATAAACAAATGTAATTTGTGCAGGGTCTTTATTTCCGTCTTCATCAATCCCACCTATAATGACTTTTCCCACCACACTTTCAAAAACATATCTGTCAAATACCTCTAATATTTCATTTTTTTCTAATGCTCTTTTAAATTCTTTCAAACGCAGTTTTATATCTTTCTCATTTTCAGACATTCCATGAAGTTTGTTTCTATCTTCAATAAGTTTTTCCTGCAATCTTACTAAATTAGAATATTTTGTTTCGTATGCAGCTTTATCAATCAGATCCTCTAAGCGCATGTCAACTAACTTATTTTTCTTTCCTTCTAATATATTTAGCTCTTTATCTATTTTTAATAGTTGCTTATTAACATTACCGCTTTTTAAATTATCATCCATTCTTTGCAAAAATTCTTCGAGTATCTCTTTGTTATCAGAGCATAATAATCGATAACTTTCTACAAATGCATCCTCAATAGCTTTTTCTTGTATTCCCTTACTATCACTACAGAACTTTCTACCTTTTTTAGTAGATGTAACACACTGCCAAACAACCTTACTATGGTCTGTTCCACTATGCCAGTTTCGCCTGGTCAATGTACCACCACAAAATCCACATTCAAGCATACAGCTAAAAGCATATTGTCTGCTAAATTTCTCTCTTTTAATGTTTCCATCGCCAATCATAACTCTGCTATGATTCCTTCTTTTAAGAATTGCTTGTGCTTTTTCAAATATTTCTTCACTGATAATAGCCTCATGGTGATCATGAATATAGAACTTGTCTTCTTCACCAAAGTTTTCTAATCTTCTCTTAGAAATTGGGTCAACAGTAAAAGTTTTACCCATAAGCAAATCGCCCTTATATTTCTCGTTTTTAATTATTCCAACTACGGTTGATTGGGCCCATGTGCTACTTCCATATCTTGTTTTATATCCAAGATTCTCTAGTTCTTTGCCAATTACTGATCCGCCAGCCCCTTCAATATATCTGTTAAAGATATATTGTACAATTTTAGCTTCTTCATGATTTACAGTTATTGTTTTATCCTCGGGATGATAGTCATAACCTAAACATCCTTGAAACCCAACCAATTCACCACGCTTCATCTTCATTTTAAGTCCTTTTTTTACATTTGCAGATATATTTTCAACCTCTTGTTGAGCTACAGAACTAAGAACTACAAGAAGTAATTCACCATCCATTGTAAGAGTATTAATTTTTTCATCTTCAAAATAAACAGCAATATTCTTTTCTTTTAACATACGAACATACTTTAATGTGTCTAATGTATTTCTTGCAAAACGTGAAATAGATTTTGTAATTACCATATCAACTTCACCATTCATACACTCATTAATCATTTTTTGGAAATCTTCTCGTTTTGCAACCTGTGTTCCTGTAATTGCTTCGTCTGCGAAAATTCCAGCCATAGCCCATTCTTTATTTTTATTAATTAATTCCGTATAGTATGATACCTGTGATTTATAACTGTTTAGCTGGTCTTCACTATCTGTGCTTACCCTACAATAAGCAGCTACACGCAATCTCTCAATAGTTTTACCTTTACTACGTTTTATAGATGCGCCTTTAGCTCTTATTACTTCAACTTCTTGCATATAACCCACCTCTTCGTATTCCTTTTATTGTATTAATTATACAACTTATAAAAATACGTTTCAAGAGCATATATCAGATACAATCTTATAATCTTTCATAAGTCCTTTTTTTACCGTTTTATACTCCTCTTCTGAAATTAGCTTATAAACAAGTAGTTTCTTTAACATTGCAAGTTGCATACTATAACTAATCAAGTTCTTGTTCATAAAACCCTCCCTTCATATACTATATATGTTATACATTAGTAAACAATCGAATAGCTATGGCGCAGCTCACGGGAATCTCACCCCTGCATAAGTCTCATGCAGCCGTACCCATTGTATGCGACGGTTTTATCACGCTCAGACTGTGGCTGTACGGGAGTATCATTATTACAATAGGAAGTAATGGCCGTAATCATGCCAAAGATTACTTACAGAACACTGACATTAATCGCTCGCTATTTGCCCTCCTTACTTGGTCATGGCGTGTCAGCCTGTCGGCTCTTTCCTTATTGAAACGTATTCGACTGCTTTATTCAATTTTCAAAGAACAATTAAATAAGTTAACAAATAATAAATATTAAATTAACTTTTGTGGAGTAGTTGTGAAAAGGGATAAAGTACTCTATCTTAACTATCTAAATTACAGTAATCTCAAATTTTAATATCATATTCATTACAGAGGTTTGTATTCTGCCTTTCAATTCACTGTCTGTAACCATATAAGTATTTCCATAATTATCATGCATTGGGCGCAAACTCAACTTTGATATGTAGCCATCATAAAAATTTAAAACTTTTTCAATAGCCTCCTCATCGCCATCAGTAGCAGCTACGATCACATTATATGGCAATCGCTTATTCTCCTTCATTGTCTTATTCCTCCTTGTAAAGTTTCCTGATTTCTTCTAATGTGCTTGTCCTATTTCGATATACTGTGCTACGTACAAGATTCATAAGTTTGGCAATTTCTGTATCGGTCATATCCATAAAATATGACAACAAAATAATATTTCGTTTCTTCTCAGGTAAAACTTTTAGAGCTTTACTTAACTGCTCATCCGACACTTCCACTTCTGTACCCAAAACATAAAAGGCTGTATAGTTACTAGGATAATCATCTAACTTGCCAAAATAACTTAATTCAACTTCTGATAAATCACATAACGAAAGCTCATTTTTCCAATATCCAGAAATGTATCTGCAATATTTCTTTTGTTCACACTTAATTACTTTTTTTGTTAGACAATCAAATTGAGCTTCAATTGCCTCTTCAAAACAAGATGTTTTCATAAGCTTACCTCCTTTGCATCATGAAATGATTAATATTCTCCCCCCTTTCTATACCATAACTTCCTTAATAGTTAAAATTTGTTGCATTTTCCATATAATATTTTGTAAAATTTTTGAAAACGAAAAAAGGCACACGATCAGATTGCTTAATCTGTCCATGTACCTTCATTTTAATTACTTCTTCATATGTTTTAAGAGATCATATTACAGGTAACTTTATCTGTATTTCTTTCAATATTCTGCTTTAATGTTTTTTTGTCGCAAAACTCGCCATGTTACAAGCATTCATTCTTGCAGAAAGCTATTCAGTGTATATTTCACCATATCATTGTTTTATTCGGACTGTTCAGCACCCCACCCTCAAAATCACAAGGGGTGTGGAACACTTATGTTTTATACTTTTACGCAATATAAATATAATCATTTATTATTTTCCAACAATTTAAATCGCGACTAGCATCATTTCTTCATTTCCATTAGCTCATTTTTATCGAAGCTGCTAAAAACAACTAATATTCGTTGAATTATTTTAAAATCCTATAATCTTAATCTGAGATGTGTTTCGTGGAGTGCTTTACTGGAGGTGCTACTTTTACACAGATACAGTATATGACCAGACCTCAATTATTGCCAATCTGTGAGGGTCACAACAGTTTCTCAACGTGATTGCAATAGTCCTCAATTATGATAAAATGTCCCACCTGGTACATTTTATCATAATACTGAACCTGAATATTATACTCCTTTATGCTCTATGCTTCAAAAGCAAATGCCTTTGTATATCCATCTTTTATGGTATGGTAAATACGTCCTCCTTTAGCTGCATCACCTATTAATATCACATTGTCAAATACACTCTCAAATGCTTCAACAATATCTCCTCTCGGGGATACGCCTAACGATAATACTACATAGTCAACTTTAATTTTAACTTCTTCACCATTTTTCATATTATAAAGTAAGATTCCCTTATCATCTATTTCAACTAGTTTATGACTAGTGTAAATTGCAGGATTAAACTTATTAAGCCTTTTCATAGAACCATTCAATAATATTGAGTATAATCCAGGCCCTACATTGGGTAGCATTTCTACTAATGAAAGCTGACTTCCTTTTTCTGCTAGTATTTCAGAAGTTTCCAAACCAGTTAATCCTGTACCAATTACTGCCACTGAACCTGGAAGCTCTATATTATTCCTGATTATACTTTCAGCAGTGTAAACATTAGGCAAATTAACACCAGGTAATTTAGGTACAATTGGAGCTGCACCTGAAGAAAGGAATACTCCTATAGGATTTATTTCTTTGACAATCTCTGGCGTTGCCTCAATGTTTAGTTTAATCTCAACCCCTGCTTTTTCAGCCTGAATTTTTAAAGTTTCAGTTAAACGAGTTAATCTTTCTTTAAAAGGAGGCTTATCTGCAAGATTCAAAGTTCCACCAACCTTACTTTCTTTTTCGAATAAGGTAACTTTAAACCCACGATTTGCCAGTACTCTAGCTGCTTCCAATCCTCCGGGTCCTGCTCCAACTACAGCAACAGGTCTTCCATTGCCATCTTTAAATATCTGAGGATAAGTAAACTCGTTTGATAATCTCGGATTAATTGCGCATCTCACCGATAATCCCTGTCCCATTGTTTCCCTGCAATACATGCAACCTATACATTCTCGAATTTCTTTTTCTCTTCCCTGCTTAGCTTTTTTCATAAATTCAGGGTCAGCAAATTGGGAACGCCCAAGTCCTACGAAATCACTGACTTCTTCTTGAAGCATCTGTTCGGCAAAATCTGGAGTCTTAATTGTATTTGTCGCAATAATCGGAAGAGATACTGCTTCTTTTATTGTCTTTGCCACATATTTTTTCCATCCTGGCTGATATGAGTAAGGATCACAATTTGGATTTGGATTAAATGCATTTCCATTTGATATATTTAGAGCATCTACTACCCCTGTAGATTCAATATATTTTGCAATTCTAACCCCATCTTCCAATGTCATATGATCAGGACTTAAGTGTTGTGCCATCTCATCTCCACTGTACCTTACTGTAATTCCAAAATTAGGTCCCACTGCAGCACGTATTTCTCTTACAATTTCATCTAAAAATCGTATTCTATTCTCAAAGCTTCCACCATATTCATCAGTACGTTTGTTATAATACTTGCTTAAAAACTGCGCCAATAAATAACCGTGAGCAGCATGTACCTCTACCCCATCAAAACCTGACTTCTGTGCCCTTAAAGCAGCATCTATATATTTCTGAACCAATTCTTTAATTCCCCATATTCTCAATGGACGAGGTTTACGAGATGGAATAGATTCAACATCGCTAGCTGACACATTTTGATTTCCTGTAATAGCAGGATCACACATATTTCCACCATGATAAAGCTGTGCAAATATTTTAGCATCGTGTCTGTGAACCGCTTCAGTTAGTTTTTCTAAGTTCTTCACATGTTTGTTTTGTGACAATCTAAGCTGATTTTCTACTGCAATCCCATAATTATCATCTACTGCGCAATACTCAACGATAATCAGCCCAATTCCGCCCTTTGCTCTTTCTTCATAATAACGAACTGTCTGATTTGAGGCTTCACCATTGAATTCGGCCATTTCTGTGCCCATTGGACTCATTACCGCCCTATTTTTAATAGTTATTCTTCCTATCTTCCCTTTTGAAAATAATTTTTCATATTTCATATTTACCCCCTTCCTTTTTCTCATAATTATTCATTTAGAATTAATTGGGCCAGTTGACAAACGCTAATTTTTTAATAAAGCAATGATTTTGTATTGTCAACAGGCCCATTTTTTATACTCATCAGAAGTGGATTAAGATGGATATTACTGAATGCAAATTTTTATATGATTTATTGCTATCTATTTTTCATCAACACAAATATTCCCAATGGCATAAAGCGCCACTTTACCGCTGATTTTTACTCTTTCGCCACAATACTCACAGTAAACCGTGCCACCACGTTTAGACACTTGTCTTGAGACCATTTTATCGAGTCCGAGCTTTTCCCTCCACAAAGGAATAAGACAGCAGTGCATTGAACCACATACAGGATCCTCATTGATATTTATCTTTGGCCAAAATGCTCTAGCAACAAAATCAAATTTCTCACTTTTTGCGGTTACAAACGCAGATAAACCTTCTGGAATTTCCTTTAGCTTTGAAAAATCCGGTGTCAGATTCTTCACAGTGTCCTCAGAATCAAAGATAAATATTAAATCTCTGTGCGTCTTAAGTACCTCAATTGGAACAGCACCTAATGCATCACTCATCATATCTGTTAAGTGGTACTTTTCGGGTATGGAGGTTGGGAAATCCATTTCATATAAATCATCCTTCTTCGTAACCACCAGATGATAATTCATTTGCTTAGTATTGAAATGAATTACATTAGAATCAGTTTCAACGAACCTAAACAAAATATAAGCAGTGGCAAGGGTTGCATGGCCACAGAGGTCTATTTCTCCACCAGGAGTAAACCATCTTAATCCATATGAATCTCCTTCCTTTACAGCAAAAGCTGTTTCCGAGAGATTATTCTCTATTGCTATTTTCTCCATTTTTTCTATAGGAATCCATTCGTCCATTATGCATACTCCTGCTGGATTTCCTTCGAAAATTTTATCTGCAAATGCATCGGCCACATAATATTTTAACATATCTCTTCCCCCTAACTATTTTTGTGTGCAATGGCATCTATTTCGACCAATGCTCCTAATGGTATTTTCGCTATCTGTACGCAGATTCGTGCTGGATATGGTTCTCTAAAATGTTTAGCGTAAACTGCATTTACTTTTGCGAAATCATTCACATCGTTAAGGAATACTGTTGTCTTAAGTACGTTATCCATGGAACTACCCGCTGCTTCAAGAACCGCCTCCATGATGGTCAGAATCTTTTCTGCTTGCTCCTCAACTGTACCGGAGAGAACGCCTGTCTCTGGATCAATAGCAGTAATTCCAGAAACGTATACGATTCCATTGTACTCAATCGCTTGTGAAAAAGGTCCTACGGCTTTAGCCGCTTTGTCTGTATGAATTTGATTTTTTTTCATTTTCATCTTCCTTTCTTATTTCTATTTAAGTTTTGCTTTTCTTTTGTTATATTGAATGTTAAACTAAATATAAACAATAGGGAACAAACATACAAGTACGCACATTTTTGTGCCCTGTAAAGGAGATATTATGTCAGAGAAAAGAGAACAAGAAGTTATCAATCAACGAAATTGTGTGATGATATATGCTATGGATATTATAGGTGGAAAATGGAAACTTCCAATAATATGGAAATTATATCAAAACAAAACTATGCGCTATAATGAACTTAAAAGAAATCTAGTAGGGATTACTAATATTATGCTTACAAGGTCACTACAAAGTTTGGAAGAAAGTGGACTTGTGAACAGAGTTGAATTTAATCAGATTCCACCCCGAGTAGAGTATTCATTAACGGATAACTGCTTAGAATTTGTGCCTGCATTGGAAGCTATTTTTAATTGGGGAAAAGAGAGGATGACAAAAGAAAATATGAATTTACAGACTTCTAGCAAAAGAAAAGGATAAAAGCTCTCTTTTTAACGCCTAGATAAATTGAAGTATATATTGTTAATATGTAAGTACCCATATGCGTTACTATAAAGTTAGACTGTAAAAATCAATTAATGGTAATATTGCTGAATGCATGCTTTCAAGCAAATTCAATGTTTTCTAGGTCTAATCAACATATATTTGCACCACATTTATTATATAATTAGAAGTGCATTTATTTCACATTTTATGGTAACATCCCTATAAATACTTATTTATATACCATTGTTAGCAAGTAATAACCCTTCTTTTAAACTCAGTGCTTGTTATCAAAAACTGCTCTAAATCATTAAAAAATTGAAAGAGCATAGCTCTATTTTCAAATTCTTCTCTAGTTATAGGAAGAGGCATCTTTTGAACTTCACCTCTTAGAGTATCTGCCTCTCTTAACAAATTTTTAGTAATACTTTCATCATACAAAGATTCTGCAACCTTTTCTGTAAAATTAGCTATCATAATTGTTTGTTCATAGGCTATAAAGAATCTCTGAAAATGTTCCCTCATTCTCTTAAGGATTTCAAATTGTTGTATTTTAATTTCCATATACTGTACATAATAGCTAGTATCTAAAAGAAAATAGTTGTTCAAATTGTTATATGCAAGCTCTCTAGCCTTTTGTAGTGTACTTTGAAGTTCATTAAATACATTTTCTTCATTTATTAAAACATCATTCCTTTTAAGTGCATTTGACATTTGTAATAAAATTTTCTTAATATTTTCTTCAATATATATTTGGTCTTGCCGTATTTGACCTTCTATACTTGGCATGTAAAAATTCAAAAATAATGCAACTCCAATGCCTATGAACATAATCTCTAACTCATTTCTAATCCAAAATAAATTAATAGTTTTTTGTGCTAGAAAATGAGTTATAAGTACAGAATTCACTACTATTCCTTGTTCTAAGTTGAATTTTATTGCCATTGAAATGAAAATTAATAGAAAAATGCCAAAAGCTATAGCATTATAACCAAGCATTCTAAAAATAATGGAAGAAATAAATAAAGCTATAATAAAAGTAATAATACGTTCAAGAGCTATTTTAAAAGTTTGTCTCTTTGTATTTTGTATACTTAATATAGTAATAATACCTGCAGATATTGCATATTCCAATCCTAATTGTGTGGCTACGATCATTGCAATTGATGCACCAAGTCCTGTTTTTAATATTCTATAACTTATAAATTTCATATTAACTCCTTTCAAAATATATCATTCCTTCTTCATCCATAGGATTTTCTTGAAAATTGGGCATATATTTTCCTGCAAAAGATATTATCTATAAATTGTGATAAACTATTTTTAAATATTATATAGCAGCGGTTTAGTTCCACCCCAAAATGAGTTGATATAATTCCGCTGCTATATATGAAAATATAAAATTTATTTAATTTATTTAACTAGACTGTCATCTATTCAACAGTTTTTCAAGATTTATTCTGTCATTGCTTTATATTTAAGATACTTTTCTTTAGCAGCTTCTTCTGCTCTTTCAAATAATTCAACTCCAGTTTCAGGAAATGTCCTCATTAAAGATGTATATCGTGTTTCTCCCATAATGAAATCTTTATATGATTTAGAAGGTTCTTTAGAATCTAAAATAAACGGATTTTTACCTTCTTTCTTTAATAATGGGTTATATCGATATAAATGCCAATATCCTGACTCAACGGCTTCTTTTTGTTCCTGTTGCACGCATCCCATTCCCTTTGTTATTCCATGATTAACACAAGGCGCATATGCAATTATTAAGGATGGTCCTGGATAACTTTCTGCTTCCTCTAGCGCTTTTATAAGTTGCGCTTGGTTTGCCCCCATAGCAACTTGTGCTACATAAACATTCCCATAGTTCATAGTAATCATACCTAAATCTTTTTTATTCGTTCTCTTACCAGTGGTAGCCAATTTTGCCACCGCACCTAAAGGTGTTGATTTCGAAGCTTGACCTCCAGTATTAGAATATACTTCGGTATCAACCACTAGAACATTTACATTTTCACCAGATGCCAATACATGGTCTAAACCGCCATATCCGATGTCATATGCCCATCCATCTCCTCCATACATCCACATGGATTTTTTCACTAAATGTTCCTTGTTATCTAAAATGAATTCTTTCAGTTCCTGCTCTTTGTCCTCCAATGAAGCTTCACATAAAGCTTGTATTAATTTTCTGCTTGCATCTTTAGTATTTTCTCTGATGTCTTTATTTTCCAACCAATACTTTAATGCTTCTTTATCTATTGAACTTTCTTCTGCTTTTAATAACTCTTCTACTTTTGAAATAAGTCTTCCTCTTTGTTGCTCAACCCCTAGATGAATACCTAGTAAAAATTCTGCATTATTTTCAAATAGTGAATTTGACCATGCCGGTCCGTGACCTTCATGATTTGTTGTGTATGGCACTGATGGACAAGCTGCTCCCCAAGCTTGTGAACATCCAGTTGCGTTTGCAAAATACATTCTGTCTCCAAATAACTGTGTCATAAGTTTTGCATATGGAGTCTCTCCACATCCTGCACAGGCTCCAGAGAATTCCAATAATGGTTCTTCAAACTGACTTCCTTTAATAGAAAATTTATTCATAGGATTTTTTTTCTTTGAAATTTTTAGAGAATAATACCAGTTTTCCATTTCTTTTAGCTGTGATTGTAGTGGTTCTAATGTCAATGCCTTTTCTTTTGCAGGACATACTTGAACACAACTTCCGCATCCGGAACAATCCAATACATCTACCTGCATATTAAAATGCATTTTTTCTAATCCAGCCCCTTTTGCATCCTTTACTTTGTATCCTTCTGGAGCTGCATTCTTTTCATCTTCATTTAGAAGAAACGGTCTTATCGCGGCATGCGGACAAACGTATGAACATTGATTGCATTGTATGCATTTTTCTGAATTCCATACAGGTACATCAACAGCAATTCCGCGTTTTTCATATTTGCTGGAGCCAACAGGAACTGTTCCATCAGCTATGTTTTCAAATGCACTTACTGGCAAACTGTCTCCCTTTTGTGAATTGATAGGTATCATAATATTTCGTATATATTCTGGAAGGCTTTTATCTTCACATATTATTTTTTCTTCCAAATCTGCCCATTCATTAGGTACATTCACTTTTCTGATACTTTCAAAACCTCTATCCACAGCTAAATAGTTCATATCAAGTACTTTATCGCCTTTTTTTCCATAAGATTTTAAAATTGCTTTTTTCATATATACTGCTGCTTGATCTACTGGAATAATTTCAGTTAGTTTAAAAAATGCAGCCTGCAGAATTGTATTTGTCCTATTTCCTAATCCAATTTCTTTTGCTATTGCTGTTGCATCAATAGTGTAAAATTGTATTTGATTTCTTGATAAAAACTTTTTCACGTTTACAGGCAGGTTGTCATCCAATTCTTTGTCTTCCCAACCACAATTCAAAAGGAAAATTCCATTTGGTTTAATTTCGTTTACAATTTCATATTTGTCAATATACGAAGGATTATGGCATGCTATAAAATCTGCATTTTTTACAAGATAGCTTCCACGGATTGGTTTTTTTCCAAAGCGCAAATGTGATTTAGTTATTCCACCTGATTTTTTAGAATCATATTCAAAATATGCTTGTACATACATATCTGTATGATCACCTATAATTTTAATGGAATTTTTATTGGCCTCAACTGTTCCATCAGATCCAAGCCCCCAGAACTTGCAACTTACAGTTTCTTTATCAACTAAATCAATGCTTTCTCCTAATTTTAATGAATGGAAAGTTACATCATCTTCAATACCTACAGTAAAATGGTCTTTTATATCTTCTGCTTTCATATTTTCATACACTGCAATAATTTGCTCTGGTGTAACATCCTTTGAAGATAACCCATAACGACCTGCATAAATAAGAGGAGAACTCTTTTTATTAGTAAACACTGAGCATACATCTAAATATAAAGGCTCTCCTGTTGCTCCTGGTTCCTTTGTTCTATCAAGAACTGTAATTTTCTTTACTGTGCATGGCAATTCTTTTAAGAAATGTTCCATAGAAAATGGTCTATATAAATGTACTTGCAGAAATCCAACTTTTTGGCCATCAGTGTTCAAATAGTCTACTACTTCCTTTACAGCCCCACTGACAGACCCCATTGCCACGATAACATAATCGGCATCTTTTGAGCCGTAATAATTAAATAGACGGTAGTCTCTACCAGTTAATTTATTAATTTCACCCATATACTTTTCAACAATATGTGGAAGTTTATCATAATAAGGGTTAATTGCTTCCCTTGCTTGGAAAAATACATCCGGATTTTGTACAGTACTTCTTTGAACCGGCCTTTCTGGATTTAAAGAATTTTTTCTGAATTTATTTAATTCTTCCTGGTCTACCAGTTTTCCTAAATCCTTATAATCCAATACATCAACTTTTTGAATTTCATGTGAAGTCCTGAATCCATCAAAGAAATGCAGGAATGGAACATGCCCCTCAATTGCAGCTAAATGCGCTACTCCGCCTAAATCCATGACTCCCTGAACGTCTGCAGTACTCAGCATAGCAAAGCCTGTCTGTCTGCATGCCATGACATCAGAATGATCTCCAAAAATAGATATCGCATGGGTTGCAACTGTTCTTGCGGTTACATGCAGTACTCCAGGCATTAATTGACCTGATATTCTATACATAGTTGGTATCATTAACATAAGTCCTTGAGATGCTGTATAACTTGAAGCTAATGTTCCAGCTTCCAATGATCCATGCATTGCTCCTATAGCACCAGCTTCTGATTGCATTTCTGTTAACCTTACCTGCTGTCCAAATATATTTTCTTTTCCATTAGCAGCCCATTGATCCACATATTCTGCCATCGGAGTAGATGGTGTAATGGGATAAATTGCAGCAACTTCAGTAAATGCATAGGAAACATAAGCCGCCGCTTCATTTCCATCCATAGTTTTTTTTATTTTATTCATTTTTTTATCTCCTTTTCTTATTAAACTATATATTTTATTTTTTGTTTTTTACTACCTTTTATCAAATTTTAAAGGTAATTAATGTCTGCAGTTGAATATAAAGCTGCTTTACCACTCAGTTTTACTCTTTCTCCCTGATACTCACAATATAATGTACCTCCCCTTGGAGAAGCCTGATAGGCAATCAAGTCATTCTTTCCTAATCTGTTAGCCCAGAATGGAATGATATGGCAATGTCCTGAACCACATACTGGATCTTCCGATACATTACATTTCGGCGCAAATGTTCTGGATACACAGTCAAATTCTTTACCTTGGGCTGTAACTTGCAAAAGTAGTCCATCCAGTGTATTTACCTTTTCTTGGTCCGGATTTAAATTTCTAACTTCTTCTTCAGATTCAAGAATACAGAGTAAATCTCTTCCCATATATGCTTCTAGGGGTGCGACTCCCATGGCTTCTACCATTGCATCCGTTACTTCTACTTTCTTTAATTCATAAGATGGAAAGTCCATTTCAAAAAGCTCACCTTTTTTTACAACTGTTAACAGTCCGCTGAGTGTCTGGAAACGAACTGTTGTTGTTTCAGGCTCAATAAACTTAGTTATAATGTATGCCGTTGCAAGAGTTGCATGTCCGCATAAATCAATCTCACCACCGGGAGTGAACCACCTTAATTTATAATCAAACCCTTCTTTTACAGCAAAGGCTGTCTCCGATAGATGGTTTTCCTCTGTTATCTGTATCATGATCTCATCAGAAAGCCACTCATCCATTACACATACTGCTGCAGGGTTTCCTCCAAATACCTTGTCCGAAAAAGCATCTACTGTATACTGTCTCATTTTAAATTCCTCCTTTATTCTCCTAAGTAAACAACTGCTTCAACCTCGCACAGAATGCCAAGCGGAAGTGCTTTTACTGCAATACAGGTTCTAGCTGGATTTTCTGTAAAATACTTTGCATACACTACGTTAAATTCAGCAAAATAAGACATATCTGCAAGAAAACAGGTTGTCTTAACCACTTTTGTAAAATCTGTCCCAGCTTCTTTGAATAATTCACCTAGGTTTTTCATTGTCTGCTCTGCCTGTTCTTCAATTCCTCCTTCCACTACAAAACCATCTGAGGGGTTTAATCCGCCCTGTCCTGATGTGAAAAGAAAATTTCCTGCCACATAAGCCTGTGAATAAGGTCCAATTGCTGCGGGTGCATTTGTTGTGCTAATTTTTTTCAAAATTCATTACCTCCTTATATTTTAGAATTATATATTAAAACGCTTTTCGTATTCTTTTGTCAATTCATTACGGAAATTTGGATGTGCAATATTAATTAATGCTCTTGCTCTTTCCTTTAGTGATTTTCCCTTCATTTCTGCTATTCCATATTCAGTAACTATATAATCTACATCATGTCTTGAAGTAGTGACTGCTGCACCGTGGTCTATATACGGAACAATCTTTGAAATCATCTTCCCATTCTTGAGCGTTGTAGTTGATGCGATAGCTATTATTGCTTTTCCTAATCCATCAAGTGACATGGCTACACCTCTTACGAAGTCTACCTGCCCACCAACACCTGAAAACTGATTAGTTCCAATGGTATCTGACACTACTTGCCCCAAGAAGTCCACTTGTAAACAGGCATTTATCGATACCATTTTTGTATTTTGAGCTATAACCATCGGATGATTTACATAATCAGCAGGCTTAAGTAAAACATCTGGATTATGGTTTACAAAATCATAAAGATTTTTATTTCCCATAATAAATGACCCTACCAATTTACCTTTATCTATTCCCTTTTCTGAGCCATCAATGGCTCCTGTCTTATATAAATCCAGTATGCCGCTTGATATCATTTCAGAATGAATACCGAGATTCTTTTTATCTTTAAGCTGTGCAACTACTGCATCAGGGACTGCTCCTATTCCAATTTGAAGTGTTGATCCATCTTCAATAAGAGATGCGCAGTGTTTGCCAATAGTTGCTTCAACTGCACCAATTACAGGGCATTTTATCTCTGGAAGCTGATAAGAAGTCTCAATTAGTTTATCTATTTCACTTATATGTATAAGAGTATCTCCACATACATATGGCATCTGATCATTAACCTCTACAAGAATTACTTTAGCTTGCCTAGCAGCTTCCATTGTATAATCACTTGATACTCCTGTACTACAATATCCATTTTCATCTGGTGGCGATACCATAACCATAAGTACATCCACATCAATAATGCCTTTTCTTATGTTAAGCGGTATCTGATGGAGAAACATAGGGACAAAATCTCCGTATCCTTGGTTAATAGCCTCTCTAGTACTTACTCCAGCAAACCAACATCTAAGATTAAAGTGTTCTTTGTTTTCAGGAAGTGCATACTCACCTTTTCCTATAGAAACACAATGAGATATGGTTACATCCTTGTAGTTTTTCTTATTTGCCACCATGGCATCAACAAGAACCGATGGTTCTGCTACCGCATTGGCAAAAATCACATTATCTCCTGATTTTATCAGTTTAACTGCTTCCTCTGCCGTCGTTAATCTTTCTTTATACATTTTTCTGAAGTTCATAAAAATTCCTCCTTACTTACTGTAACTATTTGCTTATTGAATGCTTTTTCAAACTCTAGCATGTTATTCTACTATCCCACCTTTTCATTTCTTCTGTAGTTTTTAAATATTTTTGCTCTTTGAAAATATACTCCAATAAATCCTACATGGTCGCATATAACAAAATGATTAATTGAATTCTATCATCAAAATTGTATGAAATAAACATCAAAATTGTATGCAATACAATTTTGATGTTTATTGAAAAGTTATATTGTTTGACATACAATTTTAACATTGAATTTGCATAATTATATTGATATAATGCATTAAAATCCTACTTGTCCAAATCCAGCTCTTGCTACTAAAAGGAAAAGTAAAGCAAAATATAAAGCAAATAAAAGGTATGAGTTTTTATATTACTCATACCTTTCCATATAGTTATTTAGTTGCAATTCTTAATTATTATATCTATTTTGTAAAGTTTATTAACAATACAAAATATAACAATTATTAAATTTTTATAACCTTTCGGTGTGTTGAACATTTTTATATTATTAGCCAATTATTATTTGTTTTATCAGTCAATTTAAACAAATAATTTTTTAATGTGCTTAATCCTTTTTCTAATTCATTTGAATTAGCGGCAGTTGACAATGACACACGTAAAAATTGTCTTTCTTCGTGATTTCCAACTAAAAATCGGTTTGAATGGTAAATGTGGATTCCCTGTTCCAAAGCCTCTTTTTCAAATTGATTTGCATTGAACTTTTGATTCAAAGGAATCCATCGAAAAAAGCTAAAAGGATTTTCGTTTGGATTTTCTATTTTAAAAAATTTTTTATATATTTCATTTCGTTCTTTTGCAATTGATATCTTCTCTGCAACAATTCTGTCTGCTATTCCAGTGCTTATAAGTTCACTAATAATCTCAGCATTTAATGCAGATGTTTTGACATTTGTGCTATAAATTCCACGGATTATTTTTGCAGCGTATCTTTCAGGGTAAACCATAAAGGCTACCCTGAGCCCTGAACATAAGGATTTTGATATACTATAGATGTAAATGGATTGTTCAGGTATAAAACAAGTAATTGGCTGATAATTATCTGGAGCAAGAAAAGAATAATTATCGTTTTCTATTAAGATAAGATTATGTTTTTTTATAATTTTTGCAATTTCCCTTCTGCGTTCCATGCTCATCATGACTGCTGTAGGATTATTACAAGAAGGCATCAAATAAATTCCTTGTATGCTATTTAGCTTACATTGCATATCCAATTCATCAGGTTTCATTCCAAAAAAATCACCTGCTATTGGAACCAATTGAATATTCATTATGTTTGCTAATTCAATAAAATTAGTATAGGTATACATATCAACTGCAATTTTATCTCCTGAATAAAAAAGAGAAATTAAGGCAATTGCACTGGAGTTTTGAGCACCAGATGTAATGGCAATATTTTCTATATTTGCATCCATATTATATTGCTTCAACCACTTTCGAGCAGATATTTTATGATATTGAGTACCTAATGGTTGACCATAGTCAAGTAACTTTTCTAAATATCCCTTTGATATAATGTTTTTTACTGTATCGGCCACAATAGAATTGGTTTGGTCAATAGGTTTTATAATGCCCATATTTATGTATTTTTTTTCCATTTCATTGTCTGATATAAAAATAGTAGCCCCAGAATTTGGTGCAACGAAAGTTCCTTTTCCGACAGTAGCATAAATTAATCCTTTTAATTCACATACTTTAAATGCTCTTGTTATGGTGCTGAGATTAATATCAAGATAATCCGCCAGCTCTCGTTGAGGAGGTAATTTTATGTTCGGTGCAAGATAGCCATTTACAATATCGTATTCTAACAAATTTGCAATGGAGAGATATAGTGGTGATACAAGCTGAGATTTATCGGGTTTCCAAGTCATTGGATAATTTTCAAAAGAATTTACTGGCATATAGCTCCTCCTATAATATTAATGCATACAATTATATCACCGAATTCATACAATGACAATAATATACTTTCCTTATAATATACAATGATTTTATAGCTTCTATATATATTCCATATCCTCTTCAGCTTTTTTATCATTAAGAGCTTCATCATATTCAGACCATTCGACAACCTTGATTCCGCTGTTTTGACGAGCAGTAATTAGCTTTTCCCATTGCTCTCTACAATTTTATTTAATTAGATTAGATATTAAGTGCTACGATTTTAGTAGCAGTTTCCTGTAATAATTAAATAAAAAAATTCTCCTGTTTTCATTCAACCTGATTGTAGGTATAACAATACTTATTGCCGCAATGGATTGATTAAACTGGTTTTTAATAGGGATAGCTATGAATGTAAGTCCACTTAGATATTCTTTGCACTCCACAGCATACCAACCGGCTCATTTTATGCCATTACAACTCTATTTAACTCCCATCAAGTAAAGATATAATAATCTTATTTCCTTGATAAACAGTTATCTTTTCAATCACCTTATAATAAATATCCATATCAACTTCTTTCAAAACCTCTACTTCTTTAATTATTCCCATAAACTGTTTTGTCTTATATCTAACCGAAACATTCTCACTATGCAACCCTTTCTTCCACTTCTCCATGATGTACTTGGATATTTGGCTTATAACACTTTAACTTTCTTCAACCATTTACGCTCTTAATAACCTCTTTTTTATAATGCATTTCAAACTTATTTGTTAACACTTTTCATATAATCAACTATAACGTTATCAAGTTCTCTGCTTGTAACTAATAAATTTTCATATGCATCTTCGCTCTGACATTCTATATTTTTAATAATATCTCCATTAATTTTATCTCTTAAATTTTCTAATTCTGCTTCAATTGTAAATACAGTTTTTAATTTGCTCAAAATGTATGCCTCCTCAAATACTGGTTATAATTAAAATATTTATATGTTCATCTTTAGCAACATTATAACAGTATAAAAATGTAAAATCAACTTAAAAAGTTAATCTTTAGCACATAGGATGGTATACTATTTTGAAAATTTATTGGTATAACGGAAGTAAAAATATAATAGGAAATAGAGTTAAAGAGGCCCGCAACACGCATAAGCCTGCTTTAACTCAAGAAAATTTATCTGCTAAACTTGATTTTTTGGATATTAAGCTTGATAGAATATCAATATCAAGAATTGAGTCTGGAGATAGATTTGTGTCTGATTATGAAGTTGTAGCCCTTGCAAAAGCTCTGGAAGTTTCTTTAGACTGGCTGCTCCTAGGTGAAGATCAGAGAAACGCCTAAATGAACTAATCCTAAAATATTAAACAATGTACTAATGCGGCAGTCTATGTTTGCATACATTCTAGTTCCAAAGAATGTCATCCAACAATCATCCAATTATTTACCTTTTCTAATATCAAATCAAACTGTGAAATTTGTGTTGCCTTTGTCACCTGATCAAGATATTTTACCGATATTGATACCTGCACTTGATTTCCTTTTTTTGTATAGATAGGATTCAACAATTCTGAAAATACATAATTTTTATCTATTGTTTTCAATGCCTCATCCTTTACATAATAAGACAGTTCCTTTTCGCTTGCTGTTGGATAAAGTTTAAAGAATGTGTTTAGAAATTCGTTTATTTCTGTCGTAGTAGCAGTATCCATAGTTCCAGTGCTTTCTTTTGCCTTTGGTTCGTAATTCGATTTCGTAGGTATGCTGCAAATGGTAGGATTCTTTGTTATAACCATGTTTCCAGAACCATCAACATGTACTGCCACTTCATAGGCAGAGCGAACATTTTTCTTATTTTCACCCTCAGTAATGAGCTGATCTACAGTAAAAGTTACTTGAAACTGTTTTTCTTCATCCTGATTTACTGACCAAATCTCAACATTTTGAACAGCAGAGCTAGTAGGTATATCTCTTCTTATAGTATCAACATTCAGAGTTTGTAATTCGTCTGTAAGATATTTTTTAATTGCTTCATTTCTGTTATCAATTAAAGCTTGTAACGGCTGCCATGTATAATAATCCTGTGCAAAACCCTTAACAAAGTTTTCTATTTTATTGGTATCCACTATTTCTTTTTCAACAACTTTGGTTTCATGAACTGTTTTAATATTAATTGCAGTAAAATTTTTATAGACAGCAAAGCAAAAACTAACTATGAGCAGCACCCACAAAGCAATTACTGCTTTTTTATGTGTATTAACCTTATATACACGGATTTCTTTATCTTTGGGCTGTTTTACTTTCTTCCCTCTTCTTATAAAATTCATATAAATTCACCTTTCCTTCTATTTTTGAACTCTTCCAGCACAAACTAGATGTTCTTGCCAATAAGCGTTTGATAAATCTGCATATCCTATAGGGTCACCTGCATGGTACATGCGATTATTTCCTTGATATATTCCAACATGTGAAATATAAGTTCCAGCGTCATAGGTGGAATGGAAAAACACCAAGTCCCCAGGCTTGGCAGCTGATAGTGGAACATGCTGTGTAGCATCATACTGTTCTTGTGCTGTTCTAGGCAGATTGATGCCAGCTTTTCTATAACACCACTGAACAAGTCCGCTACAATCAAAAGATGTTGTGGGACAATAGCCACCATACACATACCTCCACCCCTCATACTTGAGAGCTTCATTCATTATGGCTTGTACCGTTGCATTATCAAATTTTTCTGCTGTAAGATATTGTGATACAAGTAAAACGTAGAACATATTCCCATAGCTGTACTTCCATCCACCATTTTTTTCAACAGCTATCGGGTTGTCATAATTTACTTTGCAACCTTCAGACCTCTCATCTGCAAAGCTCACTGCAAGCTCGAAAGTGTATTTATTTCCTCTGCTTGCAACGTAATCAATAAAACTGTCCCCATAGTTATAAGACTGAATAACTGTATTAATGTCACACTTTTTATTACTAGCAGCTTTCAGCAGAGAAGCAAAATACCTGCATCCCTGCTTTATAGAATCTTCTGGACCTAATGTATTAGCAGGCAGTCCCGCAGATGCACTTGACTGCATAACATCCTGAAGTGTACCACCTGATTCTACCTGCATAATAGCAAGCAAATAGTTTACATAGTCTTCAATATCAAACTCTTTAGCGTATTTTTCAACCATAGGTTTATATGCTAACACTTCCGCCGATACACTAATGCCCCCATATTTGATATTTGAACCTCCCCTATTTTCTTCATTTGAAAAAAGGATTGTTGCAAACAAAAGCATGGAAAATATCAACACAAAAATACCAGAGGTTACAATAATGATATGTTTCGGTTTCATTTCTTCTCACCTCTCTTTTGGGAGGTTGAGGTGATATTTGAGATTTTCACTTTTTTCTGTATGCCTATGAAAACTTGTTTATTCTGACTATCAGGTACAGATTTACGTTCTAGTCTGATCGGTGCTTTATCTGGTCTCACAATTTTAATTCCTTCTTTTGATGGTTGACTATCTACATTACCCGCACTTTTTTGTCTCATAGGCTCTTTAGGAGTTCTTTCCTTTACTTTAGCCATCGCAGGTCTTTCATGGACAAATAGAATACACTTCTTACATTGAATCAAACACCTCCAATCCTTAATCCACTTTCTCTGTCTTTAAAATTAATTTACCTATTTCATCTAAGAAATTATGACCTTTTGGAACAAGCGGAGTATAAAATTCAGATATAACGCTTGTTCCTGTATCTATATACCCCCTTCCTTTAATTTGCTTTAGGAAAAAGTCTTTATCAGTTCCCCCAAACATCATTCCGTATCCCATTTCAGACATACGCCCTAAGGCTACACGGAAATTAAACTGATCACGAATCCCATCACCTAGAAATTTTGCATCTGGTCTTTGACAAGCAAGAATCAAAAAATATCCTGACTGTCTTCCAAGCATAACAAGCTGTTTTAGCTTATTAAGAACTGCTGTGCTTTCTTTGCTTCCCAGCATTTCCATAAAAGCAACATATTCATCAAAGATAAGAAAATTAGCTGGCAAACCTAAATAGGCATAATTCTCACCAGTCTTATATCCTTCCATTTGCTTCATGTCCTCATTGCGTTTCATCATTCCTTCATAAAAAGTATCAATGCAAGCAACCATATCATCCTTTTTATAATAGACATTAGGCATAACAGCCTCCAAATCTGCTAGGTCCGCATTTTTAGGATCAAGAACATAAAGTATAGAATTAGTACGAAGCAGAGCTTCTATTAGTGTAAGAATAAAATAACTTTTCCCTCCACCTGTACCACCTGCAATAAGCATATGCGGAAGCTTATCATATTCCCACCAGATATTCTTCATCAATCTCAACTTTCCATGTTCAGCCTGTACATCTTCTATAGAAATACGATTTGCTATTGTATCATAAAGCAAGGTATATTCCACATAAGAATCCTTTAACTCCTTATCGGTAAGTTCACAATACAAACCACTTTCAAGCTTTTTTTCAAGATGTAAAAGCTGATCTTGATATTTACCTAATGTAATTTCTACCTGAATGTGAATAAGTCCATTTTTAAGCTGGTAGTACATATTTGGGAAATGAGAAATCCTTTCCTTTGTTCTGCCAGATGTTAAGTCTTTGAAAAGACTATTTGACTGCATCTGCTCTGCTTCATACCATTTATTTTCTAATATCATCCTTGCAAGCTTTTGTCTATGAAATAGCTGTTTAATATAATCAATATGGTGCTGATAATAGAAAATAGCTGCAGCCATACATATAACCGCAGCTATTACTATACTTATAATCAAATATGGGATATCAAGATGTACTTCATTTTTGTTTAACAACGATATATTTTTCCAGTCAATCCGTATAATTGTTCTGCTATGAAGCAGCAGAATGACCAGAAGAAAAATAGCTAATAAATAGGTAGCAACAAACTGAAATACAAGGTCTTTATCAGTCGCCTTAATGCGCTTACCACGATATATATAATACTTCACAGCTTATCTCCTTTCCTAATCTACTTTATTATTATTTTTGTTTCCTTGTGATTGATGATTTTGGGTAACAGCAGGAACCTGCTTCTTTAAAGTAATATCATCCGCCTTGATATACCAGTCTACATCAGCACCTTGGAAAGTAGCATTAGCAACAGTATCTGCCACAGGATTTACTATTTCAACTTCTGCGTTGTAGTCAAATTCCTTTAAAGGTACAGTGGCTGGAATGCTGACTTGAATCATTCTTCCTTGCCCTCTGGATTTCAAATCATAAGTTCGTTCTTTGACTTCACTTGATGCTGTACCATCTTCATTCTGTATATACACCTCACGTCTTAAAGCAGAAAACTTTAAATTTCCAAATGTAGCTTCTTTATCAATAACAATTCTATTTGCTAATCTCATATAAATTTACCTTCCTTTCCTTAAGCTTCTACCATGTCATCTGCATGAAGAATATAATTTGTAAATCCGCGACTCCCAATCTTATAGCCTTCTGCGGTAATTCGTGGATTAATGAGCTTTACTCTTTTTTCAACATCAAAATGCTTCTCGCCTGCTTCAGCCGGAAGAATAACAACTATATCATCTGCTCTCTGAATATCTGAATATAAATTATAGCTGCGTGATAGAACTGCATTACGCCCATTTGCCCTTCTCTGCTCAATTTTACCTTCACCAGCATATTCTAAATTTCCAAATGTCTTTTCCATGTTTGGAACTACATATTTCAATTCCATATTCTTCTACCTCTCTTTTTTTCATATTTAAATAATTTACTTGTGATTTTTTCTATTCAGCTCAATAAAAAATACCTAACTGACTGTATTTTATCAATGCAATCTAGTACTGCGCACGCTTGACAAAATCCATTTATTTAAGTAAATACCAATTAGGCTGAATAAAAAATTTTATAGTTTTTATGTTGGTGAACGTTCATCATTTTTTCTTTGTATATAAATCACCTCCTTTCTTATTTTTTCATAAAAAATAGGCGCTCATTTCTGAACGCCTATACTAAAAAACAATTCACTTATTTGTATATTCCTAACTCTTCCAATAAGTCGTGTGTAAGTTTTGAAAGCGGCCTTTTTGAAAAATCTTTCGGATCAACATAATTGCCAAAGACCATCCTAAAAATTTCTTCCTGTGTTGAAAACATATCAGAATACTGTTCAAGCAATTCTCTTGTCATAGTATCACCATATATAATGGCGTTATTCAATATTTCTTCAACATAATCTTTATGTTGAGAATACAAACTGCTAATTTTAAATTCTGAATTATAATCTTCTATTAAGTCTTCGTTTTTATCAAATTTAGATTTAATTTTAATTTTAACATCGGAAAAATCACCATACAAATAGCTTATTGTATCTGATTCAATAGAGAACTTTATTTGCAAATTTTCATCTTCAAAGCTTTCCTCGTATGGATAAATTAACATATGTTTAAAATCAACATCGACACAATTGTTGCTTTTTCCTTTATTGCAAAAACTACAACTTGGAATAAGATTAAAAATTGAAACCGATAAGTATGGGTACTCGCTTTTGGGAAAGAAGTGGTCAAATTCTGGCTTACATTTATATTTGTTATTTATTGTGAATGTGTAAATTCTATTGCAATAAGGACATACATTGCAGTTTAATAATTCAAGAAACTCAATTGCCCATTTTCTGTTAGAGAAGTTATTGTAGAATTTTAAAAAGCCTTTTTTTGCGTTACCTAAAATTTCTTCCTTAATCTTTTCTTTTGTTTCTCCTGTTGAAATTGAGTCAAGCTCAATCGCCTTTTCTGCCTTTTACACAAAGTTTTCAAACATTTTTTTGCTGTCTATACATAATAATGTTGCGATTTTTTCTCTACTAACATCTCCACAGATTTGATTAATAAAAAGATTGGTGAAATTTTCATATCCGGCATTTCGTAACTCAATTAAATGCATCTTAATATCTTCAAAAGTCCTTGTGTTTTTAAAGAAATCCAATCTGTGTTTTTGCTTTATTATTTCAACAATCTTAGAGGATAAATTAATTTTTATCATTTATCTATCACTTCCTACCACTGCAAAAGTTATCCAATGTACTTATACTGTCTAGTAAACTTTTTTTCAAATTTAATACTTCCTCTTTGCTAATGTAAATATTACTTTGCAAAATCTTCTTAAGTTCTCTTATTTGATTCTCATATTGAATCAACTGGTTTGCATGTTCATTTGGGAAAGCTTTATAATACATTTCTGTCAGTCTCTTTTTCACAAGTGGCTCACCTATTATGCTTATTATTTTTTTAATTTCGCATTTTTCTTCATCAGTAACACTATCTGGATTTTTTAACTTCATATAGATATTATTTATCTTTTGTTTTGCAAATTCACCAATTGTTGTTTCCATAAAGAATTGATTTTTGAGCAATATATGAATATTGGCGCCAAACGTTGCTCCCAAAACCTCAGTAACAACGCCGTCTTTTATAGGAACAACACAGCTATTCGGCATGTCAGACAACATATGTGGAGTATTACTTGTAATAATTAATTGCACAAAATAACCATCAAATAGTTCATTAATAATTTTTATAAATTCAGACATACCTCTTCGTTGAAAATTCGGGTGCATATATAAATCCCATTCATCAATAAGTATAAGAAGATTATTGTTTGACTTGTGTCTCCTTTTAGCCAGTTGACTAAATTTATACAATTCTATTAAAGTCCTGAGTCTTAGTAGTTCTCCGGTGCTATACATAGATTTTTTATCACTTTTAATAATGTGTGTAAAACTTAAATTAAATATTTTTTTCTATCTTTCTCTTTTATCAGTTTTCTTATTTTCTTCAAATCTTCCAATCGTTGGGCCTCTTCTAAATACTTGTCAAAATAAACTACAATTTTTTTCAAGTCATATTGATAAAATCTGTTATCTTTGAATATGCTGCTCAACATTTCAATTAGCCATTTATCATCAACAGATATTTCAAGATGATTATTATTTATAGTTTCAAGTAAAACTTGGATACCGTTTTTTTCACCATTTAAAAGTTCAGAAAAAAACCAATCTATATGTTCTTTCAAAGCATCATAAAGGTAATCGCAGTAATTTATTGCCACAAGATTACTAGCTGAGTCAGTCATGTACCACCAGCTTAGCTGGTGGCTTGATTAAGCCCTATAAGGGCACATTACTGGCGGCGCTACTCGCGCTCTGAAAAAACCGCCAATCGCAAAACATTTTCAGCGGCCACCCCTGGG
>Ga0268357_100870_pt1 | contig 28486 bp, 28 predicted proteins | sample BioMet10_FD_192466 | JGI IMG/M metagenome (GOLD analysis project Ga0268357, IMG submission 192466) | Sewage microbial communities from Oakland, California, United States - Biofuel 10 (Illumina Assembly) | ecosystem: Engineered > Wastewater > Sewage > Unclassified | place: USA: California... | reverse complement strand
CTACCGATCCGTTTACCATGTTGCTTGTAGCGTTGCCCGTATATCTGCTTTACGAATGCAGCATTTTGGTTACGGCAAAAAAGAAAGAGGAGGAAGATCCGGAATAATGCATTCTGTTTTATCTCAATACAAACTCTGTTCCCTGTAGCGTAAAATTTGTTTTCTCGCAGTTTGGCATAATGCCCCGTTCTCCCGGACGTATGCTCAAATACCCACGCTGATTGACGGGGACCAATGGGCACGGCTGCTATGAGTAATTTTGGAATCTCCCGTTCCTTGTAGCGTGTAAAATCCCGCCATAAATGTTTGGCGAAGGCTCTACCTTCGTCAGCGCTAAAATAAAAGCTCCTGCTTTTAGTATTGTATTTGAATATGCAAGGCATGAGCCTACACCGAACGCTCCACACCAACTTACGTTCTGCAGGATACCTAAAAACCGGTAGTGATGACTTCGCGCAGCGAAAGTGTTACGTCCAAATTTTTCAGCACAGCCATGGCTTGCATACTCAGCTAAACAAAAAGCTGCCTGAGCAGGAAGATTTGAAGATCAATCCTCCTTTTCGAGACAGCCTCTTAGTATGTTTTCACTGAAAATTCTACCGCTTTTCCACGAGTTTATTTAGGAAGCAACGCTTCAATATCTTTTTCCAGTTCTTCGGGTTTGGTTGCCGAGCCATACCTTTTTACCGGATTCCCCTTGGTGTCGATCAGAAATTTAGTAAAATTCCATTTGATACTTTTGCCGGGTGTGCCGGGCAGCACTTCTTTCAGGTATTTGTAGAGCGGATGGGCATCATCCCCATTGACATCAATTTTCTCGAACATCGGAAAAGTTACCCCGTAATTGAGCGAGCAAAACGACCCGATCTCTTCGGCTGTTCCGGGTTCCTGCTTTCCAAACTGATTGCACGGAAATCCCAGAATAACAAAACCCATGTCCTTGTATTTCTCATAAAGGGCTTCCAATCCCTTGTATTGCGGTGTAAATCCACATTTACTCGCCGTGTTTACCACCAGCACCACTTTCCCTTTGTAGGATTCCATGCTGATTTCTTTCCCCTGTAAAGAATTGGCTTTGAATTGATAAAAATTTTCCGCAGAAGCATCTTTGCTTTGCCCGGATGCCGTCAGAAACGATAATAATGAAAACGCCATAATGATAATATTCCCCTTCATAATTTATTTTTCAATGATTTTTCTGATGAATAAACAAATAAACGGGCAAACATGTTTTGCCAAAGAGCAAAAATCATCTTTTTAGGCAAACCTTTCAATCGAAGTTTTCGAGGCTGAAATTTTCACCATCGAACACGCCGTAGCTGAAAAGCGATACAAAATCGCCGAGGATGACAACACGGCTTTTGGGATTTATCTGAAGGTTGAGTTCAATGTGCCGATGTCCGAAGATAAAGAAGTCGATATCGTTGTGCGTTTGCACATATCTTTTAGCAAAAATCACCATGTGCTCTTTGTCCTCGCCCATATATCCGGTATCGAGATGATAAATTTTCTTCCGGTTGGAGCGCGACCAGGCAAATCCAAATCCAATGCCCAGCTGAGGTGGTACCAATCTGAACAGTTTCTGCGCCGTGGGGCTATGAAAAATTTTCCGGATCACGTGGAAACCGAATCCTTCGGACAAAAGGCCATCGCCGTGAGCCATAAAAAACTTCTTGTTGCCCAAAGTTATGATGTAAGGTTCTTTGTGAACAATCAGCCCCACTTCTTTTTCCAGATAACCAAAAGTCCACACATCATGGTTGCCGATAAAAAAGTGAATCTCAATGCCTTTATCGGTAAGTTCGGCTAATTTCCCAAGAAAACGCACGTGCCCTTTAGGCACCACCGTCTTGTATTCGAACCAAAAGTCGAACATGTCGCCAAGTAAATAGATGGCAGTAGCATCAACGCTCACTTTGTCGAGCCAGTCAACGAGTTTTTTCTCGTGCTCCCGGTTGTTCGGTATCAGGAGCGAACCCAAATGGGCATCAGATACAAAGTATATCATACGACGACGATGTTATTTTACTGTATGTTATGCGCTATATTTTTCCCTTATAAAAATCCGAGTTCAAGTTTAGCTTCCTCGCTCATCATGTTTTTATCCCACGCCGGCTCGAAAACAATGTTGACGTCCACGGATTGCACTCCTTCCACCGTTTCCACTTTCATCCGCACATCTTCAATGATAAAATCAGTTGCCGGGCAGTTGGGGGCTGTCAGCGTCATGTCGATAACCAAATGGCCGTTTTCTTGTACATCTATTTTATAAATCAGTCCAAGATCGTAAATATTGACAGGAATTTCAGGGTCGAAAACTGTTTTCAGCATTCGGACGATTTTTTCTTCTGTTTCTAAAAACTCATTCATATCTTGTTTCGCAATTATCTTTTTTTGTTGTTTTATCTGAACAATACCTTTTACGGCGTCTGTAGCACATTGTCGTGTGGTTTTCAATCCGCCGTAATTGTTTATTCAACAAATCAATGCCGGTTTTGTTGAACGCACGGCAGATTTATTCATCAAATTTGCTCACAACCGCATCCAGTTCAGGATGCGAAGCCGTAAGCTTACCGTTTACTACAAGCACCGTATCCACCTTTGCTTTAATAATGAGCGTTTCATCCGATTTCCGGTAAATAGATTGGTGAAAAACATATTTTACACCTTCTTTGCGGACGTACAACCGCGACATGAAAACATCTCCGGGACGCAACGATTTTTTATAAGCTATTTCGATGCGCGCCACCACCGCCATCACCCCTTTTTCCATCAGGGTGGTAAAGCTGTTGCCGTTTTCGATTAAAAACTCATGGCGGGTGTGTTCCAAGTAATTTTGGTACACCGAGTTATTTACAATTCCCTGAGTGTCGCATTCGTAGTCGCGCACCTTCATTTCAAGTTCGTATTGGATCATTGTTGTTACTTGATTACGAGTTAAAAGTATGCTTTTATCAAAGCTATCTAACTCTGTTTTTTTCTAATAAGCGTCAGCCCGTCGCGGAAGGGGAGAATTAGTTTCTCCACCCGGTTGTCGGCTGCCACGTGTTCGTTAAATTGGATGATCTCGATGGTTTGCCAATCGTTCGAGGCTGTTTCGCGCATGACTTTCCCATTCCACAAGGTATTGTCGGCAAGGATAATACCGCCTTCTTTTAATTTGGGAAGAACCGCTTCGTAATAAGCCGTATATTCCCGTTTGTCGGCATCGATAAATACGAGATCGAACACCACGTCGAGGTTGCTGATTTCGTCAAGAGCTTCACCGATATGCAACACAACTTTTTTCCCGTGTTCCACCGAATTCAGGTTTTCGATGATAAAATCCTCCAGCTCATCATTTTTTTCAATGGTGTGCACTACTCCATCTTCCGGAAGATTTTCGGCTAAGCACAAAGCCGAATAGCCGGTGAAAGTTCCCAATTCAAGGATGTTTTTTGCTCCTGTTATTTTGCAAAACAAAGACAGGAATCGCCCCTGAAAATGACCCGACACCATTCTGGGGTTCATAAGTCTGACGTGGGTTTTCCGGTTGATTTTCCGGAGGTATTCGGGTTCGGCATCCGAATGAGAGAGGATGTAATCTTCGATGGTCATTTGCTCGTTTTCTGTTTTTCCTTTTTCCCTGATTTTCTTATCCGGAAGTATTAATGGATTGAAAAATGAAACACAAAATTAGCTCAATTCATCCGAAAAACAAAAACAGCAACCAAATTATTGATTTAAAATGAGTTGTTTTCGAATGCCCCGATGCCAAAGAGAGCAAAATCATATTTTATGGGGTCTTCCGGATCAAAAAGCCGCAGTATGGAAGTGATTTCCTCCACCGCTTTCCAGTCGTTCTGCCGACGGTTCAGAAGAGCCAGCGCCCTGGCTACATCCCCGGTGTGTACATCCAACGGGAGCATGAGTGCCGAGGCAGGGATGTTGCGCCACAATCCAAAATCCACCTCTTTCCCATCGTTCCTTACCATCCATCGAAGGAACATGTTGAGCCGCTTAGCTCCCGAGTTGGCTGTTACGTCCGATAAATGTTTGGTAACATGTTTGTCGTGAGGAATCTCGAGAAAAACTTTCCTAAAATGTTTCAATGCTCCGAAAACACTTCCTTGGGTACGATAACCTTCGGTAAAAACCTGTTCGAGGCCGCTGTGATTTCGGTAGATATTTTGCAGCGAAGATAGAAAAAACAAACAGTCGGAACCATTGAACGTGCGGTGTACAAACGAATTCAGCTCGCTACAACTTTTGTTTCCGCAGCCGATTGAAGTCTGCATTATGAAATCGTAAGGCGAGTTGTCCATCATTTCCATCAGCCTGAATCCGTTTTTGATAATGCTCTTGCGTTGCCCCCAGGCTATGGTAGCCGCCAGAAAACCTGCTATTTCGATGTCTTCCTTTTTATGAAAGCGGTGTGGAACTTGAATAGGATCGGTAGTTATAAAATCGATGTTGTTGTAACGTCGGGCACGTTCGTCGAGGAGCAGTTTTGTTTCCTGAAAATGTAAATTCATAAAAATGATAGCTTGACTCTTTTCTGAACAATCATTTTTAAGATAGTCAATTGGTTGTTAGTGGAAAAGTCTTATTTTTGATTTATATAATTATCTTCAATGTCAGTCCAGCAAGGTATTTTCAATTTGATTTTGTATTTGTTCTCATAGCTTTTCGAGAATAACTTTACCAACGCACTCCCCCTCGTCTCTGACGAGGGGTTATTGGTTGAATGTTTTCAACATTTATCCTGTTTCGTCAATTTCGATCACCGCACTTAATCCGGCATAATTCCGGGCCGATGAAAACAAGTATTCTTCTGCTCTGGCTACAATACCTGTGCGTACCGGATTTTCGTGAATATAATTCATGCGTTCTTCAATCATTTTAGTACTTGTCAGTTCTATCGGATGACTTTTGTCCTGCCAAAACCGGTAATGTTCAATGCGGTTATCAAATTTTCCCGCATATTCAAAGCGATACAACATCCAATCCCTACGACTTTCTGGAGTTTGCTCGATTAATTCCAACACATTCTTTGCAGTATATTTTTTAAAATCACGGATAAAATCACTCATTCTTAATGGGGTATCTACCGAACATACCAAATGAACATGATTAGTCATTAAGCACCATGCATAAAGTTTCAAGCCCTTATTCTTCCGGCAAAACGACAATGATTCAACAATGATTTTCTTGTACTCAAAACGTGTGAATACATCTACCCAATCGCTTATTGTAAACGTCAGGAAATAAATGCTATCCTGTTTCTCTATTCTATAATTTTCCGATGACATAAGTTCGTACTTTATCGTTTCAAACGATTGACCAATAACCCCTCGTCAGAGACGAGGGGGAGTGAGTGTATTTACTTTAATCTTAATATATAATTCTCAAACCGGATCAACATATCGTTATGATTTTCTTTGGCATAGAACCCGGTGAAATCTGCCTCGTAATCCGGAATGACACCGGATGAAATATCTCGCCCTTTATAATCGTAACTTTTTGATGTATTTATGAACACTTCAAGACCTGAAGGTAGTTTCACCACCAATGGCTGTCCGTTGGCACCCGCTGTTTTTTGACCAAGAATAGTTGTCCGAGGATTTTGGACGAGCGCTACAGCAAGGAATTCTGCGGCTGATCCTGTCATTGACCCCGTAATCACAAAGATGTTACCTTTGTACCTTTCGGATGCTGGTACAGGGTTTGCAAAAACATCGAAGGGGACATCTTCAAAAGCCGTATCATAAAAATACGGATAATAGAGATCTTTATCCTGCTGCTTAACATCTTCGGGTTTATAATAATATAAACGAGAGCTTGCCTTGGCTCTGAAACTGGCATTATTAATACGGGTTTTGTACCTGCTCCACTGCAAACTATCTTTATCCACCAAACAAAAAACAGGTACGGCCAAAACATTGCCATCTCCTCCTCCATTATCAGAAATGTCAATAATAAGGTTTTTGTATTTTCGTATCGAATCGTAATGCTCATCGAAAAAGGCTCCAAACTTTTTATCGCAATCGGTGAAGTGCAAGTAAACAAAGCTATTCAACGAATCGGTGAATAATTCATTTACAGGTTGTAACGATGTAGTAGGTTGCTTGATGTATTTTCGGGTTGCCTGTTTGACCGAATCGCCATAAGACGGTACAACGTCCATATCATACGGAATACATACCTTTTCTCTCCCTGATAAAGTTTTTACTTCCAATATTATCTTTTTTTTATCTTTTTTCGGGGCAAGCGATATAAGGTTTCCTGTCCGGGAATTGAACATGGCATTTTCCATCTTCGCCCCATCATCGTTGGATGCTGAAACGTATGATATACTGTACCTCTTGATATATTCCATTGCCGGAATGTTGTCTATACTTTCAATTTCATCACCCGGTTTTACTTTTCCGGAATAATGCGAGCCAATGTTTTCTATTATTATCTTACTATTTTTGCAGGATGTGATCAATAAAGGATACGATAACTGATGAAGTATGTAGCGGGGTAAATCGCAACGTACATGCCCGTTGTTGAAATGTGCGAGAAATTGTTGCACCGATTTGTAATATTCAAAATCATTCCGTGTACGCTGAACTATTGGAAGATAAGCACGATACAAGCTGTCCAGATTCAATCCGGGACAATTATCCATATTAGCAAAATTATACGAAAGCTCTTTCCAGATAACAGAAAGTTCATACATTTTCTGATCCTTACGAATATTTGCCAGACTATTTTGAGTGAAGAGAGACATGCTTACTACCCCAAAAATTATTATTAAAAATCCCCTCATATAACTGCTCATAATCATTTTAATAACAGGTAATTAATATTTTTATTTACTTTGTCTATAACATATTCTTTTAAAGATATTTCGGAGAAATCATGTAAACATTTGAATGTTAACTTTCCAATTTTTGTTTCATAATACTTTTGAACACATGGACCAAAACAAAGAGGGAGTTTCTTACAATTAAGACATGTTTCATTCTCAAAAGTAGATCCATCAAACATTTTAGAAATTATATTATAATTAAATGCCATTGATCCATCTTCATTTATTGTTGCAATACAAAGTTCTTCATCATAATCGCGTGCAGCACATTTAAATACCTTTCCATCATAATTAATAACTCTATGATAAAAACTGTCGGCATAACAACATTTGTAATCTCTTCTTCTATAAGCAAAATATGTCACTTTAAAACCTGCTTCTTCAAATCTCTTTTTAGTATTTAAAAGTAAAATATTATTGCCTAATTCGTTTCGAGTTAAATCAATTTGCCAAACTCTCTGAAAATCAACAAAAATTCTACTTCTGTTTTCTATTTTTATGTCTTTAATTACATTGGTAATTGTTTTTAAAGTTTGCTTATCATAGTTAATTCTCATAGTTATTCTAGCATCTTTCACGTTCTCACAAATATCATTAATTGTTTTTATTATTTTCATATAATCCCCAATACTATTATTATTTTTAACCATATTATGTTTTCTTTCGTCTCCATCAATAGGTATTTGATAACTATTAAGATTAATATTATTAAAACCATTAATCATTTCTGAATTGATATAAAATGCATTTGTCGTTACATGATTATTAAATGAAATATTATTTTTATTGCATAATTCATAAGCATATAATGATATTGGTTCAACAACCTCATAAAAATACATTAATGGTTCTCCTCCAAACCAATCAATAGATAATTCATTAATTTTTTCTACTTCAATCATATATTTTATATGTTTCTTAACTTTCTCTATTACAAAATCATCCATTCTACATTTCTTATAAATTGTTTTTTGTTCTTCAACACAACAATACCAACATTTATAATTACATTCTAAAGTAGGGTTTATTGTTATTGAATAAGATTTTCCATTAAATGTATCAAACCTATTTCTGAACAATAAATAATCTATTTCACTAAAGTTCATTTCTTTAATAAAACCTAATTTTAGAAAATTTTCAAATATATCTGGAAAATTACGTTCAAAACTATCAAGATTCGAAAGACAAAATTTCACATCCTCGATTTCATTATTTTCAAACAAAATAGCATTATCAGTAAATGAATTATAAAGTATACTATCTATCCAGATGTTATATTTACTTTCTTCTTTTCCCATTTCTATTAATTCTTAAGAATTGAGGAAAGAGATTGCAATCTCTCTCCTCAATATTTTGTTTATTTACATAGGTTTGTGAATTTCTGTATTGAACATGGTACATCCAAAGGCATTTTAGGAGGCTCACAGATGCTACCAACTTTATGATTTGATAAAGTATCACCTCCTTTGATTTGGCGCATATTTTCTATTTGTAATAGAGTTTTTTCACTTAATTTTAGTTTCATATTTGTATTCATTAATCTTTTTCCCCTACTCTCTCGAAGCTTTTCAGGGTTACCGCTCTTTTTTTTATGCAACCGGCAGGCAATGCACCCGCTGGATACACCAACCCTGCCGTCCTGTGGGAGGCGGGATGTTGGTTATTGTTTTTTTTGTTACCTTTGCAGGCGCCTTCTTGTGGTTTTAGTTATTACCCTGGATAATCTGCCCGATTATTGCGTTATGGCTACCTCCGCGGGGAGGTGTTTTTGTGTCTATACAGGTGGCGGGCCTGTATGGAAACAATTTATTTCTGCACGGAATCTCCCTCCAATACCTCTTTTTGCCCTATCGTTATGTGCGCGGCACATATCATTATCACCCGGAGGCATATCATTATGTATCGGAGGCATACTATTATGTGCCGGAGGCATTCCGTTATGGCTTGGAGGCATATCATTATGTGTGGCAGCCTCTCCATTAACACTTTTAGCCATATTATAAGGGCTGCGGGTCATATTAATATGGCTGCCGGGCATTCCGTTATGGCTTGGAGGCATATCATTATGTGTGGCTGCCTTTCCATTATCACTTTTAGCCATATTATAAGGGCTGCGGGTCATATTAATATGGCTGCCGGGCATTCCGTTATGGCTTGGAGGCATATCGTTATGTGTCGGAGACATATTATTATGTATCGAAGCCATTCCGTTATGTGTGGCAGCCCCATCGTTATGTGCGCCCCACATAACGGTATGGCAAGTTGTTCAAAGGAAAGGTGTCCGCAAAGCAAGCATCACGCAAATGGTTGTAACGTTTCGTCCCGCTCACTTTGCGGACACCCCCGCGCTTGTTTACGGCTTACTTTGTTTCGGACGTTTTGGTGCGCGCCCTTTTAAAGAACACGGCTAATTCGTCGTTGGTAGCGCTCAGCCCCGGAACTTTGTCCTTGTGCTGCTTTACCGACGCGTACACTTCGAGGGCGGCCACCAGCGTGTCGCTCCCTACGGCGGTGTAGGTTTTCTGCAGGGCTTCGGCCAGCTCGTTGGCCTGGTTCAGGATGGGACGGATGGTGTTGAACAACCCGTAATCGCGCAGGAACTCGTCCTTGTCGAATACCGCCGGAAGAATTTCGGGATGGGTAACCACCACCTGATAAATTTTGTCGATAAACGGCAGGTAAGCATTACCCACTTTAAAAAGAGAGGAAACATCCGTGGCTTGCAGGGCCGACAGGAAAGGCATTTTGGCTTTGGCAGCCGACAGGTTTTGTGCTACTTCGGCGGCATCGGCAGCCGGTAATGTAGCTGAGATCAGATTTTGAGTCATAGCGTTTTTGTTTTTAGTTAGTTATATTTAGTTGTCTTAAGACCGAAGTCCTAAGTCGCATGTCTATACTTGTCCACTTGTTTTGCTCGTCCTCTTTTTTCAGCTACCGGAAGGAAATTTTATTTACGTTTCCTCCCGGTAACATTTTATAGCTAAGACAAATAAGGTATCAACACTAAAAAATGTAATTACTGCAGCCTTTAAACCTATTGTAATTCATTTTGTTTTACGCCGCAATGTTACTCAATTTATTTTGATATTTATATCACAAGTTTTGACTAATATTATCACAAAAATGTAATATTTCGAGCTTAAATGTTAAACTGTCCGGGAATGATAATAAAAAGAGACTTACAACGACAAAGTTTACCTGTTTTGTTGTTATTATCCCTCTACTGTCCATTCTAAAAAGAAAATAAGCTGGTGAAGGTTAACCGAACGGGCTCTGAATCACCATCAAATCATCAGCTTACTATGTAATTAACATCTCATGAACATGTCAGAAAATACACACTTTTTTGTCCTGTTCATTTTTTAAGGATAATCGACTAAGAAAAACATGATAAAACAAGGTATAGTTCCCATTGCTTTTATCGGAGTTTATGTCCATCCAGCAACAACGCCAATTTATGCAGGCGGCGGCGCTTACAGGATTATGCGGAAAATTCTTTAGACATTACAGCCGTCATGCTTTAAATAAATATCAGTAGTAAATGGAATACAATATCATATCTTAGTATGCGGGCTCTCCCTAACTACCCAGCTTCGGTCGCTGACCGTTGGTGTTTTCCCGATCCCAAGGAAAAAGGCTTTGCTGAGACTAATTCTGAACAGGGAGGGATAAAAAAACGAAACAAACTTAAGATTGTTTCGTTTTTTTGAATAACCTAAATTAAATAGGAACAACTAAATTTTAATTACACGTACCTTTCCATCCGGACCTACAACTATAACATCGGTTCCACCCTGAATACGATTCATTTGATTTTTTGTTAGTTTTTGAAACCCTGCAACATCTTTTTTTACTGTTTTCATAAAATAAATATTTTTAAAAATTAAAGATGTTACAAGTATATATCTCATTGAATGAGATTTATATCATAAGTTTTGACTAATTATATCATAGATTTGTAATATTTAAGTAAAAAAGCGAATTAAAATGAGAAAATTTTTTATTAATTTTGAATCAGCATAAAAAACAGGATAAATCCCCGTAAAAGGATATAAAATCCTTGGATGAAGCCATATAAATGATGTGAACCAACGATTTCGCTATATATTTATCCGTAAACGAACCGACGTACGTGAAGAAAATATCCCCAAGGCAAACAACCATCATAGCAGCCAGCTGTTTAGCCATAATATTAATCACACAAATATTTCTGGTGCACGATTATATTCGTACTACCCGGAATGGCTTTGTCCGGGAATCGGATGCTATTATGGAAGATGCTTTCAAAAAAGATTTGGAGATTCGCCAAAAAATATACCATGTTAAAGATAGTATTATCAGCTATTCCAAAGCCTCCGAACATGTTATAACAACACCTGTCAGGTACGATTTTAGAAAATATAAAGAATATTCCAACAATGAAGTGGGCCTTGTAGAATTGGCCGTGAACATGACCATCAGTCAACAAGTTCCCATACAATGTCATCAATTGGATAGCGTTACCGGCTCCATACTCCGGGAAAGAAAGATTAACAGCAATTATAAAGTAGATATTATCCGCACTTCCGATAACAAAGTATTAAAATCATCGAAGGAAAAATGGCCGGGATTTGGTATTTTTCAGATACGGTCGAAAATCATTGTTACAGATATTGTCCGTAAAGAAGGATTGCGGTTAACCCTCGAAAATCCATTCGGTATCATTATGAAACGGATGATCCTGATGCTGACCAGTTCGCTGATATTTTCTATTTTATGCTTGCTCGCTTTCCGTTATTTATTGCAGGTACTTGCCCGTCAGAAACAATTAGTTGCCTTCAAAAACGAGTTTCTCAGCACCATAGCCCATGAGTTGAAGAGGCCTGTTGCCAGCATTGGTTTAAACCTGGATGCCTTGAGCTCGTTAGGTAGTAAAGCTAAACCTGGGTTTATTGAGCAGATCATCGACCGCTCTGTAAATGCCACTACCGAACTTGATGATTCCATTACCCGTATCATTAACCTCTCCAAAGCCGAAGAAGGACTTCTTGTCCTGAATGTATCGACAGTAAACATCGAAACGTTGCTGGAAGAACAAAGGCAACGGGTGGAGCTGAACCATATAAAAAAAGTGAACACGTCCTTGCATCTGAACACCGACAACACAGAATTGAAAGCGGATGAACAATTGCTGAAACAGTGTTTTGCCAACCTAACAGATAATTCCATAAAATATTCGGGCGAAACGGTGGACATAACCTATACGGTGAGGAGGGAAAACGATTATTTAGTTGTTGACGTAAAAGATAATGGACTGGGTATTCCTAAAGACAAGTTACAGAATATTTTTGAGAAATACAACCGAGCCCATACCGAGTATAAAATTTACGGATACGGGATTGGTCTTAATTATGTAAAAACTATTGTTGAAAAACACGGCGGAACCATCAGTGTAAAAAGTAAAGAAGGTGAAGGTTCTGAATTTACAGTCCGGTTGCCGGCAAAATAAGACTTTGCCGGTAAAGGATTATGATATATTCTTTTATCAACAAAAAATATCAGCAAGTTGTTTTTTTGCTTGGTTATACTTTTTTTAAATTTAAAGTGATCCGGTAATGAAAAAAATTTTGATAGTAGAAGATGACCTTAACCTCGGCACAACGCTGGCAGGAGTTTTGGAATCGAATGGTTATGAAGTGCGATACCTGAAAAGTGGCTTGTCAGTCATGCAAATTATAAAAGATTTTCAACCTGACATTGTTCTCATGGATGTAATATTGAACGAAAAAAGCGATGGATTCGATATAGCACAGAAAATCCGTTCGAAATACCCAACACCTATCATTTTTACCACCTCAAGCGATGGAAACACCGATTTCAACAAAGGATTTAGTATCAGCAATACTGATTATGTCCGAAAACCTTATAAAATTATCGAAGTGATGAAGAGAATGGAGCGACTGTTTGAAAATACCCAATCCATATTTACATTTAAATTGAACAAATATACTTTTATTCCAGCTGAAAGAGCCCTAAAGTTTGCTTATGGCAACATCTGCCTGAACCATTTGGAATCATGTGTGCTTACCTTGCTATGCGAAAAGCCAGGAATATTCATCTCGCGAAACGAAATTACCCAAAAGGCATGGAACATCACCGACCCGAAGTTAAAAGAGAAGTCGCTAAATAATATTCTTAGCAACTTGCGAAAATATTTGGTGAAAGACCATCTGATTGAAATCGAATCCAAAAGTAAATTAGGAGTTCGCATCCTCATCCTACCCGAAAAATAAATGCCGCCCAACCTTGTAAAATGCCGGCGGCATTTCCATTTCATCGGAAATGGTTTATTATTCACTGATGTTTTTTTCCACCTCTTTCCAGTTTACCACGTTCCAGAAAGCTTTCGCGTAAGCCGCACGCTTCGATTGGTACTTCAGGTAATATGCATGCTCCCACACATCGAGCGCCAGCGCCGGAATGCCTTTTACTTCGGCAATACTCATTACCGGATTATCCTGATTGGGCGTGGAAATAATGCGAAGCCGGCCATTCGGCTCTTTTACCAGCCATACCCAGCCCGAACCAAACCTGTCGGTAGCGGCCTTCTCAAATTCAGCTTTGAAATTATCCACGCTGCCAAAGTTTTTCGATAAAATAACGGCCAGTTTGTCCGACATTTTGCTTTCGGCAGGGCTGCACAACACCGACCAGAAAAACGCATGGTTGTAATGGCCACCACCCGAATTCCTTACCGTAGCGCGGATATCCAAAGGCATTTCAGACAAATTGGCAAGCAACTCTTCCAGCGATTTCTTTTTCAGTTCAGGATATTTATCCACGGCCTTGTTGAGGTTAGCCACGTAAGCCGCGTGATGATGGTTGTAATGAATATACATGGTGGAGCTGTCGATATAAGGTTCCAGCGCGCCGTAACCGTAAGGCAACCGTGGCAGCGTGAACTGCGCCATACCTGAAAACAGCGCTGCCGACCACAAAATAGTTATAATAGTTAGTCTTTTCATCTGTTTATAATTGATTTTTAGTTGTCAGTTGGAACTCACAAAACAAAATTTAAACATTACCCTATGGGTCAAAATTGTTTAAATTTTGTCATGTTCGTTTCATGTGTAATTAATTTTAATAAACCTGTTTGTGCTCTCATAACAAAACAAAGAGTAAAAATGTTTATCGCGCATTGCGCGTACAAAAAAAATCAGGACATAATTTATAAAGTTACGTCCTGATGGATATGGTTTTAAGAAACTGCCGATCAGCAGTTAACTCCTGCGGTTATTAAAAATGGAGATGTAATAAATCAGTTGCGCCAACGAACCCAAAGCAGCCACAACGTAAGTATAAGCAGCCGTTTTCAGGGCATCTTTCGCCGGTTCGTAATTCGATTCGTCGGTAATGCGGCTGGTATTGAGCCAGGCCAACGCCCTCTGGCTGGCATTGATTTCCACCGGTAAAGTAATAAATGTAAACAAGGTGGTAACGGCAAATAAAATAATGCCAAACAACAATAAACCGGGGAAAGCGCGTACCATCAGGATTCCTGCCAACAATACCCATTGAATCCAGTTGGAAGTGAAGCTTACAACCGGAACCAATTTGGAACGAAGTGCAAGCGGAGCGTAAGCCGTAGCGTGCTGCACGGCATGTCCGCATTCGTGGGCAGCCACAGCAGCGGCAGCCACGCTGTTGCTCGCATAAACACCCTCACTCAGGTTTACCGTTTTATTAGCCGGATTATAATGGTCGGTAAGTTGGCCATCGGTAGATATTACCTGAACATCGTAAATGCCATGGTCGCGCAACATTTTTTCTGCCACTTGTTTTCCGGTCATCCCGTTCGATACCGGAATCTGGGAGTACCGCCTGAATTTAGATTGCAGGCTGTTTTGAATCAACCAACTGATCAGCGCGAATACCCCGAAAATAAGATAACTCGTCATCATAAATATTTCTGTATTTTATATTAGTATGATCATTTATTATCAAAAATGCTGCCAAATGTCAATACTACCGGATACATAGCCAAAATGTCAGAGACTGTATGTTTCAGTCGTAAGTGTCAAGTCATAAGTCTTGTAACTCGAAACTTCTTGTCCACTCGTTTACTGTTTACTTATTATCTTGTAACTCGTACCTGACAATTGTCTGTTCCCTGTCAGGCCCTACCGAAACAATTTTCACGGGCACTTCCAGTTCTTCTTCTAAGAAAGTGAGGTAAGCATTGAATTCTTCGGGGAATTCATCTTCACTTTGCATGGAAGTCATATCGGTTTTCCAACCGGGCAATTCAGTATAAACAGGCTCTGCTCCATCGGTCAAATCAAAAGGCAGGGTAGCCGTTTCCCGACCATCGACGCGGTAAGCCACACAAGCTTTTATCGTATCGAAAGTATCAAGTACATCACTTTTCATCATAATGAGCTGAGTAACCCCGTTGATCATAATCGCGTATTTCAGCGCCACCAGATCCACCCATCCACAGCGACGCGGGCGACCCGTAACCGACCCGTACTCATGCCCCAGATCGCGAATTTTATCACCGGTTTCGTCAAACAGTTCTGTTGGAAACGGGCCACTTCCCACGCGGGTACAATAAGCTTTGAAAATTCCGTAAACCTCACCGATATTGCGCGGCGCTACGCCCAAACCGGTACAAGCTCCGGCACATACCGTGTTGGAAGATGTTACAAACGGATACGAACCGAAATCTACGTCGAGCATTGTACCCTGCGCTCCTTCTGCCAATACTTTTTTCCCCGATTTCAACGCGTCATTCACAAATATTTCGCTGTCAATCAATTCGAAACTTTTTATACATTCAATCCCTTCGAACCAGGCTTTCTCCAGTTCGGCAAGGTCGTATTCAAATTTATATTGTTCCAATATGGCGATATGCCTGGCTTTAGCGGCTTCATACTTCTCTTCAAAATTATGCAGTATATCTCCCACTCTCAATCCATTACGGCTTACCTTATCGGTATATGCGGGTCCGATTCCTTTACCGGTAGTCCCGATTTTACCAGAACCTTTGGCCGATTCGTAAGCAGCATCGAGCAAACGATGTGTAGGCAGAATAAGATGGGCTTTTTTCGATATTTTGAGTCGTTCGGTAAGCGGATGTCCCGAAACGGCCAGCGCATCCACTTCAGCTTTAAACAAAGCCGGATCAAGTACTACTCCGTTTCCGATGACATTGATTTTATCTCCCTGAAAAATACCCGATGGAATAGAACGAAGCACAAATTTATGGCCTTCAAATTCAAGTGTATGGCCGGCATTTGGGCCTCCCTGAAAACGGGTAACCAAATCGTAACCGGGTGTAAGCACATCAACCACTTTACCTTTTCCTTCGTCGCCCCACTGGAGTCCTAATAATACATCTGTTTTCATGTATTTATAATTTGTTTTAAAATTGTTACATGTAACTCGCACTCCCAATAGCTATCAGGACATCCCTTTGTGTGTCAAAGTTAATTTGTCGTGCTCGTTTCGTATATAAATATTTATTTAAATCACATAAAAGTAAAAACCAACCAATTACCATCAACAAGTTCACCCGCCTTTCACCCTTTTCAGACGAACGTTAGTTCCAAACTATGATGAAACGGATAAAAATATATAGCCCTATGGGTGTTCAATATCCGGGAAAAATTCTCCAAATACATTCAGGGAAAAGCAGTTTTTCCTTATCCTCCATCTTCAATCCTCAGCTTTCATTTTTGAGTCTTCATTCTTCAATCTTAACTACTTCTTCATCATCCGTTTACATTTGTTACACCAGCCGTAAAGCGTAAGTGTATAATGCGATATTTCAAAACCTTTAAAATTTTTAACCTGTATAGCAGCGCTTATTTGTTTATCCGAAAACTCCTTTATCTTTCCACAGCCCGAGCAAATAAGGAAATGGTGCGATTTTTTAGTAAAACATTTTTCGTACCTCACTTTCGTATTGTCGAATAAATGGCTGACAATGAGCCTTGCTTCCGAAAGAATTTCCAAGGTGTTGTAAACCGTCGCACGACTCACGCGGTATTCGTTCTGAAGACTTTCGAATATCATTTCGGCATCAAAAAAACCATCATACGAATACACTTTCTCCAGAATAGCATAACGTTCGGGGGTATTCCTGTATTTTTTTTCCGCCAGAAAATCCGAAAACGCTTGCCTGACTGTTTCGTACGGTGGTTCTTCTTTCATGTGTTTATAATTTATCTATTATTTGGCACAACTTGTCCCGAAGGAATCGGGATGTAACTCGCATGTCAGGTTAATCATAACTTTGTGTGATTTGTTCATCATGCTCGTTTCATTATACCTGCTGCGTTTGTTTTGCGAAAATAAGATTTACAAAATTACAATTTTAAAGCCGATTTTGCTTATAAAATATTTAAAAAAATCAGCTCCTGCTTTATTTCTTCAACAACTAATTTCCGGTAACCCGCCGTGTTGGCTTCGTATTCATGTAACAAACCTGCGATTTCCGAGGCGATCGCGCTGCCTTTACGACTCATTCGCCCCGTACTCCGGGCTACCGATACCGCCAGGAAATAAGAATTTTCCACATCAGACGCAAAACCATTTCTAACGATAATACCGGCCTCGTTATCTGTCAGTTCAACATAAATCCGGACGGCAGTCATAAAGCCAATGATACGTTCCCATTCCTTCTCCGACGCCGTCAGTTCAACGGCCAGCGATCCGCAAAAAGGAAGCTTCGACAAAAGATTCATACTTAACTGCTCAGCCATTTCAAGTCCAGCAATTTCACCAATCCATTTCAGGGCGTTAGCACGGCTAAATTTGTCAACAGGAGCCAGTAAAGTAGCCATTATCATCGATTCGCGAATTTTGCGGTTCCACAACTCCATGGCCAATAATTTGTCGTGAGGATAACCCGCGGCTATCTCTTTCAGCCGGGGAACAGCGACACCGTAGTTTTTACGGTATTCCATCCCGAGGATTCCCATCCGCTCGCTCACTTCTCCGTTCATCGATAAAACGATTTTTCGCATGATCTCGTTAGCGATCTTCACTGAATTTTCATCTATCAACCGAAATTCGGACATAGTTCACTTATTTTAAAATTATGATTTTCTGTAATTTGTAAAAAAACAAACGATTTTTTGTTCAAAGATTTGCACAAAACCAAATGCTGTATTATCTTTGCAACCGCAAAAAATGGTGGTTATAGCTCAGTTGGTTAGAGCGTCGGATTGTGGTTCCGAAGGTCGCGGGTTCGAGCCCCGTTTTCCACCCTTGCTGATAATGAGGAAGATCCGAAAGGTTCTTCCTTTTTTTGTTGCCACACAAAGGTACTCAAAATAAACCATGCCGCAAACGGCTGATAATTGAGAAAAAAGTATTATTTTTGCACCTAATATTTATTTGCATAAAACAATAACTTTGTCGGAAACAACACGATGACGGAAATAATTCCGTTTCGACCGGGAAAAACAAACTATGCATAAATAAACAAGGTACGGACCGGAAGCTTTGCTGTGGATGGTTCCGCGCTAACAATAATTAAAAAAACAGTTTTTTTAACAGGAAATGAAAGTATTAAAATTCGGTGGGACTTCGGTAGGTTCAGCTTCACGCATGAAAGATGTTGCAAAACTCATTGGCGATGGAGATCAAAAAATTGTAGTACTGTCTGCCATGTCGGGAACAACAAACAACCTGGTGGAAATATCCGACTATTACTACAAAAACAATATTTCGGGCGCCATGGAGAAAATAAACATGCTCGAAATAAAATATCTGAACGTAATTGAAGAATTATTTTCCAACACAGAGATAAAAAAGGAAGCTGCCAAAATCATAAAATCTCACTTTGAATACCTCCGTTCGTTTTCCAAAAAAGTATTCACCCTTTTCGAAGAAAAAGCGATTTTGGCTCAGGGCGAGCTGCTTTCTACCAATATGTTCCAGCTATACCTGCAGGAAACAGGCGTTGACAGCGCGCTGTTACCGGCTCTCGAATTTATGCGTATCGATAAAAATTCCGAACCTGACACCGCTTACATTGCCGAGCATCTGGCCAAGCAAATCGCTGAATATCCCGATAAGAACATTTATATCACGCAGGGTTTTATATGCCGTAACTTTTACGGTGAAATAGACAATCTTCAGCGCGGCGGGAGCGACTATACAGCCTCGTTGATCGGAGCTGCCATTCTGGCTGATGAAATACAGATATGGACCGATATAGATGGCATGCACAACAACGACCCCCGTTATGTGGAAGGCACCAAACCTGTGCCTGTGCTCCATTTCGAGGAAGCTGCGGAATTGGCTTATTTCGGGGCTAAGATTCTTCATCCTACCTGCATTTTACCGGCTAAACTGAATAACATACCTGTAAGGCTGCTGAATACGATGGATCCGGAAGCTCCCGGAACCCTGATCTCGACCCAAAGCAAAAAAGGGAAAATTGAAGCAGTAGCTGCCAAGGATGGTATTACAGCCATTAAAATAAAATCGGGAAGAATGTTGCTGGCACACGGATTCCTGCGTAAAGTTTTCGAAATTTTCGAAACTTACCAAACACCTATCGATATGATTACCACTTCGGAAGTAGGAGTCTCAGTCAGCATCGACAATTCGAAACATCTCGATGAGATCGTAAACGATTTGAAAAAATTCGGTACTGTTACCGTGGATAAAGACATGGTTATCATTTGCGTGGTAGGCGATCTGCCTTTCGAAAACATCGGATTTCAGGCGAAAGTTGTTGGAGCTTTGAAAGACATTCCGGTAAGGATGATTTCGTACGGAGGAAGCAATTACAATATCTCATTCCTTATCAGGGCCTTGGACAAAAAACTTGCCCTGAACGCTTTAAGCAAGGATTTGTTTGAATAATATTAATCAGCCGGTGCAGGAAAAACACCGGTTCTTTATTTTTAATAAGAAAAAAATGATAATGAAAGCCAACTATCCGGTAAGTAAATTCCTCGATATTGAAACTCCGTTTTATTACTATGATCTTGACATACTGAGGAAAACTCTCGGTGAACTGACAAAGGAAACATCAAAATCGGGTTTTCATATACATTATGCCCTCAAAGCAAATGTGAACAAGGCCATTCTAACTGAAATTAAAACGGCCGGACTGGGAGCCGATTGCGTTAGCGGCGGTGAAGTACAGGCAGCCATTGATGCCGGCATACATCCCTCCAAAATTGTTTTCGCGGGTGTAGGTAAGGCCGATTGGGAAATCAACATAGCCCTTGATAACGATATTTTTTGTTTCAACGTGGAATCAGTTCCTGAACTGGAAGTGATTGACGAACTGGCCGGCGCTAAAGGCAAAATCGCCAAAATAGCCCTTCGTATCAACCCGAATGTAAGCGCCCATACTCATCATTACATAACAACGGGACTCAACGAAAACAAATTCGGCATTAACATAGGGCACCTCGACCAGGTAGTGGCCCTGTTCCCAAAACTGAAAAATGTCAGGCTGGTAGGTATCCATTTCCACATCGGTTCACAAATTACCGACCTTTCATCCTTCCAGGACCTGAGCGTAAAGGTGAACGAATTGCAGGAGTGGTTCGAATCGAAAGGCATTGAACTCGAACATATTAATGTTGGTGGAGGACTTGGCATCAACTACGAACATCCGAACCACTTCCCTATCCCCGATTTCGAATCGTATTTCAGGATTTTCCGGGAGCATTTGCAGTTACGCCCTAACCAGACGCTTCATTTTGAATTGGGAAGAGCCATTGTAGCGCAATGCGGAAGCCTTATTACCAAAGTATTGTATGTAAAAGAAGGGGTTGAGAAAAAGTTTGCCATAGTAGATGCCGGTTTTACCGACCTTATCAGGCCGGCACTTTACCAGGCTTATCACCGGATCGAGAACCTGACTTCGGAACTACCTGCCGATTACTACGATGTGGTGGGTCCTATCTGTGAATCATCGGACGTTTTTGCCAAGGATTACCAAATGAATAAAACCAAAAGGGGCGATTTGCTGGCTTTACGTTCCGCTGGAGCTTACGGTGAGATTATGGCGTCGCAGTATAACCTTCGCCGTTTACCAAAAGCTTATACTTCGGACAACTTAGTTTAATCAAGCTTAGAGAAAAATCGGCTTCCTGTTTTTTAACGGAAAGTTTTTCATAATTCTGTTATATAAAATGAATTGTTACGGTTTTAATTTTACCTGGTTCGAAATCGGCGCTTTCGGATTCTTGTTGCTGATGTTTATATATCAGTGCTATTTTTACATCCGTTATATAGGAGGAGTATTGAGGAAAAGCCGGAATGAAAAGAAATCCAAAATAAGCTTTATTACTGAGCTTCCTCCGGTTTCGGTTATTATTTGTGCCAAAAACGAAGAAGAGAACCTACGAAAATTTCTTCCTTTTGTGTTTGACCAGGATTATCCCGATTTTGAAGTAATCGTTATCAACGATGGTTCGAGCGATAACACCGGATTCTTCCTGGATCAACTTAAAAAGGATGAGCCACGGCTTAAAACCACTTTCGTTCCGATGGAAGCGACCAATAAAAGCACCAAAAAACTGGGGATCACCTTAGGGGTAAAGGCAGCCAAGAATGACATCCTGATTCTGACCGATGCCGACTGCATGCCCGAAGATAAAACGTGGTTGAGGCAAATGGCCCGGAATTTTGACAACAACACTGAATTTGTCCTGGGATATGGCGCTTATTTCAACAAAGAATCATCATTTTTAAACAAACTGATTTCTTACGAAACTTTATTTATAGGGCTCCAGTACATGGGGATGGCGCTTGCAGGGAAACCTTATATGGGCGTTGGCCGAAACCTCGCTTACCGTAAAAGCGCTTTCATGAAATACAACGGGTTTGCCTCCAGTTTAAATCTTCGTTCGGGCGACGACGACCTGATTATCAACCAGCATGCGCACAAGGACAATACCCGGGTGGAATGCGCTCCAGACAGTATAACGTGGTCGGAACCAAAACGCAATTTTACCGATTGGTATTTCCAGAAGAAAAGGCACCTGTCCATTTCCGGACATTATTCCCTTAAAAGCAAATGGAGGCTTTCGGTGGAACCATTCACCCGTTTTTGGTTTTATCTCGCCTTTATTGCTTGCCTTTGCACCGGAAACTGGATCACTTTCGGGGCATCTATCCTCCTGTTTATCATCCGTTATGGCCTTATAATGTCCTATATCAACAAATCGGCAAATCATTTTGGTGAAAAAAAGCATTATTTTACCATTCTTATTTTCGATATTTTACTTCCGCTGATTACAGCAAACTTCCTTTTGTTTGACAAAAAAATATCTTATAAAACAGGAAGTTGGAAATAAATCTTCAATAATTAACAAATCTTTGATTATTCAAAAAGTTACCGCATTTGTTAAATTAACATTTTTCATTTAATAAAAGTGGTATATTTGTAGTTTGATGTGAAATGAAAAATCAAAATTCTTATACCAGCGAAAAAACGAATATGATTGAAATAAAAGAAGCTATCACAAAAAAAGAGATGAAACAGTTCATTATGTACCCTTTTGAACTGTATAAAAATGATAAAAACTGGGTGCCCCCTTTGATTTTTGATGAATGGAAAACATTCAACAGGAAAATAAATCCCTCTTTTGAACATTGTGAAGCCGCTTATCTTCTTGCTTACAAGAACAATAAAGTAGTCGGACGCGTTGCAGCCATTATCAATTTCAAAGCCAACGCTCGCTGGAACGACAACCGGACACGTTTTGGCTGGATTGCCTTTGAGGATGATACCGAGGTTTCGAAAGCGTTGCTCGAAGCTGCCGAAAAATGGGGAAACGATCGTGGAATGAAAGGTATTCACGGGCCATTGGGCTTTGCCGATCTCGACCCGGAAGGCATGCTCATTGCTGGTTTTGAAAACCAACCTGCCATTACCAGTGCTTATAATTACCCCTATTTCCCGGTACATATGGAAAAACACGGATTCAGAAAATCAGTGGATTGGGTACAATATAAATTTCCGGCCTCGCAGGAAATCCCTGAAAAAATTGAACGCATCAACAACATTATTGCGCAAAAATATAAACTGACGACCTATTTTGCCAAAAACAAAAAAGGATTGACACCTTATATTCGTGGTTTTTTCAAAACACTGAATATCTCGTTTAGCAACCTCTACGGTTTTTCGGAAGTATCTGAAAAACAAATTGAGTATTATGTAAAAGGTTATTTTGGGTTTGCCCGCCCGGAACTTATTTGCTTCATTCTCGACGAAAACAAAGAGGTAGTAGGCTTCGGAGTATCATTCCCATCGCTTTCCACTGCTTTCCAGAAGGCTCGCGGACGCCTCTTCCCATTTGGTTTTATCCATATACTGAAAGCATTGAGAAAATTCGATACGGTTGACCTTTATTTCAACGGTGTGCACCCCGACTGGCAAAACCGGGGCATCCATTCCCTGTATTATACTGCCCTGAACGAAAGATACCGTGAACTGAACATAAAAACGGCCATTTCAACCGGGCAACTCGAAACCAACACCAACGCGGTAGGCATTTGGGACAATTACCAGAAGGAACCATATCTTCGAACAAGATGTTTTATTAAAGATTAATATTCCCGTGGCTTTACTGTGAAGAACAAAGTTAAAATATATCCTATTGAGTTGATTACCGGCGTTTGGGCATTGCTTACCGGCTTGTATATAGTTGTGGTGCCCCATTGTATCCGCGAGACCACTCTTTGGAATCTCTTATCCTTACGCTTGGGGGTTATAGTGGTTTTAACCGCTATCGTTTTATCCGATACTTTCCTTTTCCGGCGAAAACTTGCGTTTATCAGACAATTGTTACCGCTGGCGCTGATTATCCAGTGGTATCCTGAAACTTATTATTACAACCAGGCATTCTTTTCGTCCATCGATAAATACCTGATAGCGGCCGACCAGTGGATTTGCGGATTTCAGCCCAGTACTTCGTTCTCGGTGGCACTACCGTACGCGTGGTTCAACGAACTGATGAATTTTTCGTACATGACCTTCTTCCCTGCCCTTGCTTTCACTCCCCTGTATTTCTACTTCAGGGATAAAGGAAGGGGATATTATGCCGCTTTCATCCTTTTATGTTCATTTCTCATCTATTATTCATTCTTTGTAATTTTCCCATCGGAAGGGCCCCAGTTCTTTGTGTGCCACTCCGATGATATTGCTATTCCCGTTATGGGACCGTTCCGCAAGTTTTTGTTACTGCTACATTCGCGGGGCGAGTTGCCTACCGGTGCCATACCAAGCTCCCATATCGGAATTATGTGCGTTTACATGATTTTGTTCTGGAAAAATGCCCGCAAAGTCTTTTTCTGGATTCTTCCGTTCTCTCTCCTTTTGGCCATGTCAACCGTTTATATAAAAGCTCATTATTTTATCGATGTAATTGCCGGAATGATTTTTGCTTATCCCACATACTTTGTGAGCGATAAAATATGGCGGTTTCTATACTACGAAAAGGTTGAAAACTAAAAAGATTCATATATTTGAAATCAGGAAAAATTTGCTATATATATTTGTAAATCATATATACTGCCACAGCCAGTAAAAAAAAGGCGTATAATTTTTTGAAAAGTAAGGATGAAAGCTTGATAGCGATTTTTGAGCCGAAAGCGGCTCCGATAATAATGCCAACAGCGATGATAGCGGCATTGAAGAGGTGTAAATGACCGTTTTGAGCGTAAATAACCACACTGGGCAACCCGACGGGTAGCTGAAGTGCCGCAAGCGATGTAGCGGCGGCTGTTTTAGTATCATAATGAAACAAACTGATTAGTACCGGTACGATAACCAGGCCGCCCCCCTTGCCAAACAACCCCGCAAAAACACCGGCACCTATTCCCAATAACAAGAATGCCCACCACGACGGCTGAACGTTTGTAACTCCGGAAAGCGGATCTTTCTTCTTCCCGAAGCGTGAATAAACATCCAGGTAACCGAAAGCCACGTACAATAAAATGCCAATATAGAGGAACGCGAGTAACTGTTCGTTGATGTTCACCGCCAACTCACCACCAAAGAAAGAACCAACGAAAAGCCCTGCAGCAATGATCGAAGCATCTCTTAGATGCAGGTAACCGGCTTTATAATACGACACCACACCCAAAATGCTTACCGGCAACAACATGGCCGTAAGCGAAGTTGAGTTAGCATCGAGTATATCAAGCCCGAAAAAAGCTATGAGCGATGGCACCATGACAATTCCACCACCTATGCCGAATAGCCCGGACAACACGCCGGCAACAGTACCTAATATAAAATAACCGATTTCAGTCAAAACAGTCCTGTAAAGAAAAAAGTTGTTTAAAGAAATTCTCCAAACAACTTTTTTAATTATAATTAATTAGCCTAAATAGCCTTTTAGAAGCTTACTCTTAGAACTTACTCTCAACCGGCGAATCGCCTTTTCCTTGATCTGGCGTACACGTTCGCGGGTCAGACCAAACTCATCACCTATTTCTTCAAGCGTCATCTCAGGCACTCCGATACCGAAGAACTTCTTTACAATTTCGTGCTCTCTCTCTGTCAGGGTGGATAACGCCCTTTCAATTTCTTTCGACAGCGATTCGTTGATAAGAAAACGGTCGGCGTTGGGTGAATCGTCGTTTACCATCACATCCAGCAAACTATTGTCCTCACCTTCCACAAACGGAGCATCTACCGATATGTGACGGCCTGAAACCTTCATTGTATCGGCAATTTTGTCCACAGGGATATCCAACTCTTCGGCCAATTCTTCGGGCGACGGGCGACGTTCGTTTTCCTGTTCGAATTTCGAAAATGCTTTATTGATTTTGTTCAGCGAACCTACCTGATTCAGCGGTAAACGAACGATACGGGATTGTTCGGCTAAAGCCTGAAGGATCGACTGCCGTATCCACCACACAGCATAAGAAATAAACTTGAAGCCCCTTGTTTCGTCAAACTTTTCGGCAGCTTTAATCAACCCGAGGTTGCCCTCGTTGATCAAGTCGGGCAAACTCAGCCCCTGATTCTGGTACTGCTTTGCTACCGAAACCACAAAACGAAGGTTAGCACGAGTCAACTTTTCCAACGCAATCCGATCGCCATTCCGAATTCGCTGAGCCAATTCCACTTCTTCTTCAACCGTTATAAGATCCTCACGGCCAATCTCCTGCAAGTATTTGTCAAGAGATGCACTTTCTCGATTCGTAATCGATTTTGTTATTTTTAATTGTCTCATTGTAGTTAAGAAAATTAGCGTGCAAAATTAGCTGTTTTTTTTTATATTTCAAAATATTACAGGTTAAATTTACCCTAAATTTACGTCTATAAAAAAACTAATTGCCGATTGTTCGTTCAACAGTGTTCCCTTTTTGATAAACACCTTTAATAAAAACGCTTCTGTTCCAAAATTGTTTTATCTTGAAAAAAATTTATGTTGGAGCAGCGACCCTGAGTTTTGCCACATAAGGTACAATAGTTATACTTTATGAAGAGAAAAGATGGCAGAGCAAAAGATATCTTCGTTTTTTATCCGCCGTGGTCAAAAATTTTAATTTTCCATGTGAAATAGATTTACCAATACATTTAATAAAATAAGATAGCGATTTACAAATAACACCCACGGCAGATTTAATAAAAAGAATAAATCCGTTAATATTTCCACCGCATTTCCGTTCAACGGTTTAGCTGTCAGAAATATTAACAAATTTATCCTTCTCCAGTTAAACTATAAAGGTAAAATGAATCAGTTATTCCGTCAAGTCAATGGCGTAATACATTAATTTTCCGTTTGAATATAAGCCCGTAATGAACAAAACCCTATCGTTGGGGTCATCTGCGTTTATAGCCTGATCATAAGCAGTTTGTATATCGTCAACCGAACGTATCGTCTGGTTGTTGATTTTCAGAATAATAAATCCTGGCTTAATGCCTTTATCGAGCAATTTACCTTTTGTGAGCGATTGTATTTGCAAACCGTAATCGATTCTCAACTGTTTTTTCAATTTATCGCTCACATCGTTGAAAGTAGCTCCCAGCACCTCGCTGCTTGAATCGGAAGCAGATGAAGAGACCATTTCGGTACTTCCCTGCCTATTTTTCAACTGCACATCAAAAGTCTTCTCTTCTTTGCCACGCAATACGGTTACAGTTATTTTATCACCCGGACGGTAGCGACCTACTTGCTCCTGCAATTCGGCCGACGATTTGACTGCGAAGCCATTTACCGAAACAACCACATCGCCTTCTTTAATTCCTGCACCTGCAGCGGCTCCTGACGCAACAACCTTACCAACATAAGCTCCTTCCAACGATTTCAGGTTTTTATCTTTGGCCAACTTGTCATCAATATCCCTGATTTCAACACCGAGAACCGCCCGCTGAACTACGCCGTATTTCTGAATATCGGCCACCACTTTTTGCACGATACTCACCGGCACCGCAAATGCATATCCCGCATAAGTACCCGTTTGCGAAGCTATCGCGGTATTTATACCTACAAGTTCACCACGGGTATTGACCAAAGCCCCTCCACTGTTTCCCGGATTCACGGCTGCATCGGTTTGTATAAACGATTCTATTGGCATTTTGGAATTAATAATATTGATATTGCGGGCTTTAGCGCTTACAATGCCAGCTGTTACCGTCGATGTGAGGTTGAACGGATTACCCACTGCCAAAACCCATTCACCCACTTTAAGTTTGTCGGAATCGCCAAACTTGATAATGGACAAATTGTCCGCATCAATTTTCAGCAGGGCAATATCCGTATTAGGATCAGCACCAATCAACTTAGCCTTATACGACCGTTTATCGTTCAACGTTACTTCTATATCCTTGGCTCCATCCACCACATGATTATTGGTTACAATATAACCATCGTTAGTAATAATTACACCGGAACCCGAAGCCTCCTGCATGGGAGTTTCGTCATCGCCCTTATTTTTCTTTTGATTAGGATTGCCAAAAAAATATTCGAAGAAAGGATCGTTGGGAAAAACAAAACCATTGGCCGATTGCATCTTCATCGGAGTTTTGGTCTTGACGTGAACCACAGCATGAACTGACAATTCGGCAGCTACCGTAAAATCGGTTTCTAAACCACTTGCAACATTGTCGAATTTGGCATAAGTTGCCGGAATTTTTTGTTGGTCGCTGTTACCGTACGAATTATCACTTTTATTTACCACATAATTTGTAGTCAAATTAGTAGCTACACTTACAGCTACAACAGCAGCAAAAAAACCGAGCATTTTCATTCTTTTCGAAGCATTCATATTGTTCTGATTTTAATGTTATTAAATGAATTATTAGTAATTATTTTGTAGATAAACAAAGTAACTTTCAATTATTAAAAAGTATTATTTTGTTTCTGTTTTCAACACTAAAATATACAAAAGATGTTCCTCAATCCCAATGTCGGTACTATATTTTTTTTAATTTAACACTCTGTTTTTTGAGCTTAACGCGCATTAACTCGTCAAATCTATATTGTTAAAAATCATTTGTTTAAAAATAAAAAAATGGCCAAAAAAAAATAAAAAATGGCCTAATAGTCAAAATTCAATAAATATACCTGATCAATTGCTGCGAACCATAAAAACGACACGAACAATAACATGCCAATAATAGCATAGATGCAAAAAACCTCAGATCCGGATGGATCTGAGGTTTTAAAAAAGACG